>Ga0209751_10001418_pt1 | contig 24698 bp, 22 predicted proteins | sample RifCSP13_1_FD_184019 | JGI IMG/M metagenome (GOLD analysis project Ga0209751, IMG submission 184019) | Soil microbial communities from Rifle, Colorado - Rifle CSP2_sed 13_1 (SPAdes) (version 2) | ecosystem: Environmental > Terrestrial > Deep subsurface > Rock core/Sediment | place: Rifle...
AACTGGGGAACTGGGGAACTGGGGAACTGGGGAACGGGGGAACAGGGGAATGGGGGAACAGGGGAACGGGGGAACGGGGGAACGGGGGAACGTTTTAGTAGGCGTGATACCTATGGCCATTGTGGCTGGCACTCGTGTCGCTGATCAGCAAGCGTGGATTTGATCTTTGCCAGTAAGACATCAGTATCGAAAGGCTTCGCGAAGGTTGCCACACATCCGGCCAAGCGGACGTCTGCCTCCACATCTTCAGTAAGGTAAGCACTAAGAACAACAATAGGCGTGTTGGAGAGTTTTGGCATCTTGTGAATGCGACGCGCGGCCTCGACTCCGTCCATTTCCGGTAACGCCAGATCCATGAGGATGAGGTCCGGATAGTTTCCGCTTGCTTTCAGTAAACCTTCTACTCCATCTTCCGCCTCTATGACGTCATAGCCATGCCTCCGAAGCAACATGGAGAGCAATTCCCTCGTGTCGGAATAATCTTCAATGACCAGGATACGGGGCGTGGCTGTAGCCGGTGCTGGAATCATGGATTACCTCTGTCAGCTTCGAATTTCGTAATGAGGTATTACGGGGCAGGTGCCTAGGCAGGAATAGGTTACCATAGCGAAGGCGGTCTGCAAACAATCGGAGAGAATAATTGAATCCAGATAGGCACTGGGAGGATATCTTCCTCACAGCGAGCCTCCTTCGTGAGCTACCTCTCCTTTCTCGCTTGCCATTAGAACTGCAGATTCCAGCCTGAAGATGGGGGCAAGCGACTAGGAAGGGTCCAGTAAGTTCGTGGTGCGTTCGGTGACGCTGACGGGCGCTGTGTCAGATAAGCGTGAGTCAGCAATATTGGCCGCGGTTTGTGACCTGGCGTCGATGGAAGCGGGCATTTGGTCACTGGATTGTATTTGATCTATGGCATCTCCTTTTCCCGACCTTATAAGAAGACCTGCCAATATATGACCCGCGCCGGAGAGCATCGGGACTAGACCCACCAACCAGAGCACATGAACCACTGGGTCTATCTCAAAGGGGATCCGGGCAATTACATCTGGAGAAAGTTTTAGAACCAGAGCCGCTGTGAGGTAGTAAAGAAAGATGGCGAGGCCTGCTCCCGAGAAGAGCGAGATAGTGCCTTTGACAATGTGCTCCTCACGGCGCTCCGCTGGAGTTTTCTTAGGTCTTCGCCACCACGGCGAGGAAGTTGTTTTTGAAGTGTGCTTCAGAATCTCCTTGTTCATTCTTTCCAGCGCACTTGTCACGTCGTCAGAAACGTTTTCAATCTTAAGGCTCTTAACCAACTCCTTTATCTTGGGCAGCGGGCCGCGGTCGCTACGCGCGATTGCTTCGCTGAGTGTAAGCGCCTTGCCGATGACTTTGAGATTAGCGCCGCAGGCTCGACAATACTGTTGGCCTGAATGGGATTCAGTGCCGCATTGCGGACAGTACATACGTGGTGGGTGAGTACCACAGAGCCGCGACGGAGCACAGGTTCTCACCGCCGCGAGTTGGCGTCAACCCGAGCAGATCGCAGGTAGGAAGGGGGCAGTCGTTAGATTCAAGGTGCGGAGAATCCAACGCGCCCCCGCTCAAGTGTGGAAGATTTCATCATCGAATCAAATCTGTCATGGACTTAGCGGAAATGCTCGAGCGATAGGGATAAGGAGTTAGCATTGAAGGTTGAGCGGGGGCGCGTTGGATCTTCCGCACCTTGAATCTAACGACTGCCCCCTTCCCAACCTGCAATTTGCTCGGCTTGAACCGTGCGGTGGCGGACGGCTGTACCCCGAATTCCTTACTTCGTTACCACGTTGCCTTCCGAGTCATAAATCGTCACATCACCAAAAGGCGTGACCTGGTCCTTGACCTTATCCCAATCGCCGACAATGACAATAGCAGCGCGATAGGTGTCGAAATACCTGGCCGCGGACTTTTGTATATCCGCCGCCGTAAGAGCTTCGATCTTCGAGCGAAAGTCAGAGATAAAAGACTTGGCAAGATCGTACGTGTAGACTGTATTGATCCGTGAGGCCAGACCAAGCTGGCTTGCCAGCTCTATAGAGAAGTTACCGGTGCTGAATTCCTTCGCGGCATTTAGTTCCTCATCGGAAACCGGCAAAACTCGCATGCGGTCTAACTCATAAAACATCTCCAGTAGTGTTGGCCCGGTCACCTCGTTCCGCACGAAAGCGCCGGTTAGGAAGAAGCCCGATTTCGCGCGTGTGAAGGCGGAACTGAACGGCGAATAGGTGTATCCCTTGCCTTCTCTGATATTGCGGGTCAGACGTGAATAGAAGGACCCGCCAAAGATTGTGTCGGCAGTGCGCAGCGAAAAATAGTCGGCTCCCTTTCGTGGGATAGTGATGTTACCGAGATAAATCGCCGATTGAATGGAGCCCGGACGGTTTACAAAATAGATCTGACGCTTGTTGCGGACCGGAACTGCCGGAGTTGGCTCCGACGGTAGCGTGGCGGTTTTCCAGGCGGCGAAGGCTTTCTGAATCTCCGCGTACGTCTTCTCGATGTCAATATCACCAACAACAATCAAATGAGCATTGTTGGGAATGTAGTAGGTCGCTACAAAGCCCTTCAGATCGTCACGAGTAAGCGCCGTAATTGACTTTTCGTCCGGTACCACGAAGCTGTAGGGATGGTCTCCAAATACAGCCTTCTGAAATCGTTCGTTTGCTAGAAAATTGGGATCCGCCCGATTGGCGCGAATTTGTTGAATCAGGTTGTCTTTTGCCAGCTTCAGCTCGTTTTCAGGAAAAGACGGGTGCTGAGTCACGTCGCTCATCAGGTCAAAGATTCTTGCGGAAAACTCAGAAAGTGACGACGCGACGATGGAAGTCGCATCGGAGTCGCTATTGAGAGAAAGCGTGCCGCCGATGGACCGTAACTCCTCCTTGATCTGCCGGCTGGTGCGCGTCTCGGTACCCTCATTCGCAACCGCGGCGGAAATCTGACCGATACCGGGATGCTTCTCGCGATCGGCGGCCGCGCCTGCCCCTCGGAATGTGAGGATCGCCGTTAGTTTCGGGACGTTAGGGAGCGGCGCCAGCACTACTGTGAGCCCATTTGCCATTTGGCGTTCCGTAATCTTGGGCAGGTTCAATGGCCGTGCCGGGCCAGGTGCCGGCGGTGTACTCTGTTGACCTGTCAGTGGAGCCGCGATTAATAGCGATAGGACACAAACAGCATATAAAGTCTTCATCTGAATACCTCTAAAGAGAGTTTCCACCAAGCCCCCGACCTCCAAAGAAAAAACACTCACTGCTGGCCGGCCTTCGTATCCGCTTTCGCTTCCGGAACACGATCAATAACTGTCCGGTTGGAAGCCACCAGATACTTTGCGGCAACGGCTTTGATTTGCGCCGGGGTCACATTTTCAAAAGGCGTCAGCAACGAATTGATCTGATTAGGATCGTCCCGGAAGAGTGCCAGCACCGACAACAGATGCGTCTTGCCGAAAGTTGATTCGAGTTGATTGTAGAAATTAGATTTGAACCTTACCTTGGCGTCAGCCAATTCCTTTTCACTCACACCCTGTCGGGTAAGGTCAGAAATCACTGCGTCCATCTCGCGGACGACATCGTCAGCCTTGTGGCCAGGCTTGTAGGTGGTCCGCGTAGTCATGATCATCGGACCGTTATAATCAAACTCGTTTCCAAAATAGTTCAAGCCACCCGTCAGATCGATCGTCAACTCTTTCTCTTTAACCAACCGCTGAAACCACCGGGCACTATCGCCTCCCTGTAAGATCTGTACCAGCAGGGCCATCGCTGGAAAATCGGGCGAATTTTGCGGGGGTATATGATACCCGGTAGCGAGCGCCGGCAGGTTCGCAAGCTTGTCGGTTTGCACAACCTTCCTCTCTTTTGTTTGCGGCGGCTCTGTAAGATCAGGTTTTGGTGGTAGCGGTTGGGTGGCGATGTTGCCGAAGTGCTTATCGACCATTTTCTTTACCTCAGCAACATCGACGTCGCCCACAATGGTTAAAACGGCGTTGTTGGGGGCGTAATAGGTCTTAAAAAAGTTGCGGACGTCGGCAATCGTTGCGGCATTAACATCGACCAGATCACCGTAGCCGTTATGAGAGTTGTTCCAGTTGGTGAAGGCGTTCTGCCACAGGTCGATCCACTCAAACAACTGGTAGGGTTGGTTCAGAACGTTGACCCGAATTTCCTCACTCACCACGTTCTGCTGGTTCTTTAAATTCTCTTCGCTGACGTCGAGCGAGCGCATCCGGTCAGCTTCGAGCCAGAGACCCAGTTCAACACGATTGCTGGGAAGGGTTTCAAAATAGTTGGTGTAATCGAAGTCGGTATGGCCATTTAAATTACCACCATTAGCCTCGACAAATTTCGCATGTTCAAATTTCCTGACGTTAGCGGACCCCTGGAACATCATGTGCTCAAAAAGGTGCGCAAAGCCGGTGCGACCCTTCGGCTCAACTCGAAAACCCACATTGTAGTAAACGCCCACAGTTACCACCGGGGCCACGTGATCTTCAGAGATGACCACTCGCAGACCGTTCGGAAGCTTGTAATAAACGACCGGAACATTCACGGGCTTGGCGAGCGTGCTGGAGAAGCTAAGCACGAGGATGGTAATAATTAAGTTGAGTCGAGACATTGGCTAACCTCACTGAATCTTCTCTTTCGGCCTCCGTGGGTCACGTCGGCAGCCTGATGAGCCACAGAGACAGGTAATCGTTTTCTGGAGCCAACTGTTTTTGTTGCAAGCTGAAGAGTTGCTAAACGAATACTTGGTTTGAGCGACGCAAAATTGGTTGTCAGGCTATACTTTCACCATTCAACCTTAAGGCAGCATACTACGAGGCTATTGTCAGTAAAGTTTCGCTCTGACGTCAAATTTTTACTTTGTGCCGAGCTCGCGCTTACGTTACCAGGTCCTTGCACCAACTTAGTGTCCGCCAAGGTGGCTACGCTAGAATAGCGGGACGAACGAGCGCTTGTAATTTAATCCAAGAAGTTGGAGATCGCTTTTAGACCCAAGACGGCAGACCAACAAAGAAACCTTGTTAATATGGCTGCTCGCGTAGCAAGAAAATTTCTGATCAAGGGTGATGTGCAGGGAGTGGGATATCGCTTTTTTGCCCAACGCGCGGCGGCACGACACCAGGTAGTTGGGTATGTGCGCAACTGTCCGGATGGCACAGTTGAAGCTCTGGCTGAGGGATCGGCTTCGAGTGTGGAAGATTTCAAGCACGATCTGGCGACGGGGCCTCAATTTGCGCAAGTCGATCAGATGGAGGAACTCGTCGTTGAGCCAACCGGCGAATACTCATCCTTCAGAATTGAACGAAGCTAATCGTCTCTAGCGTGATGTCGAGCTTGGCGTTTTGGCTGGCTTACCTTCAACGTCCAGGATTACGTACTCTCCCAGATTCAGTTCTCGCAATCCGGCTTCGATCTTCGCCAGATCGCCGACCAGCAGCAGAGTTTGAGTAGAATAGGGCAGATTCACAACTGATGACAATATAAGAAGAGTATGGCAGTCGTAGCTAATGCAGCTTGTCGTGTAATCTCTCCACACAATCCTTAAACGAAGGAGCCAAGTCCGCACACAAACGATGAACGACCTAAAAAAGCTTATCCGCGAAGTGCAGGATTTTCCCAAGCCCGGCATTAATTTTTATGACATTACAACGTTACTTAAGCACCCTGAGGGGTTGAGACAAACCGTCGACGCTCTGGCCACGGAGTTTGAGGGGGAGAGAGTAGATGCTGTCGTCGGTATTGAGGCGCGCGGATTCATCTTTGCCCCGGCGCTCGCCTATCACCTCGGGGCCGGATTTGTCCCGGTGCGCAAGCCGCGTAAGTTGCCTGCCGAGTGTGCCTCAATCTCTTATGACCTCGAGTATGGACAGGACACGCTCGAGATCCATCGGGACGCGATCGGTGATAGTCATCGCGTCATTATTGCCGACGATCTGCTGGCCACCGGAGGAACGGCGAAAGCCGTAGTCGATTTGGTAGAAGGTCTGGGCGGTAAGGTAGTAGGTCTGGTCTTTGTAGTCGAGTTGGAGTTCCTGCCGGGGCGCAAAAAGCTCGCAGGCTACGACGTGCGGTCCTTGATTAAGTACCAGTCGTGAGGAAGGCAAAGGGCCAAGGGGAAAGGGGTAAGGGCAAGGAAAAGATCATTTCAGATTTGTCATTTGACATTCACCATTTGTCATTATCTGATAACAGCAATGTCAATCTTTATCGAAGAATTTGGTGACAAGTACTTACCTCACTGTTTCGATAAAGACAGATACTCGCTCTCAAATAATGGCAAATGGTGAATGTCAAATGATAAATGTGAAATGATCTTTTCCCACTCCCTTTGCCCTTACCCCTTTGCTCTTATCCTTTGGCCCTCGTAACGGTTCTCGGGCGTTGGCTGCCGTCGGTGGTGGCATTCGTTTTTGGAGTGCCTGTCGTGTGGGCTGCTGCTTCACTAGATATTGTTACTCTTCTGGCTTTTGCAGTAGTTACAGCACGAGAAACTTTGTTTAGCTCACGGGCATCTTTGCGCCTGGTTCGCTCCGGATGACGCGCCGCCCTGGCCATCTCCTTTTCTTTCGCGGCCGACGACTTCTCCTGAACGCTCTTGCCACTGCTCTCACTCTTACCGGGACTCATCCCGTTGGACGTCACTGGTCTTTCCTCTTGGGCATTAGCCTCCTCTTGTTTGGCGGCTACGGAACTTGCTTGTACACGCTCATCTGGATCGAAGCGAGCTGGCGACACCGTAGACTCGTCGTTTGACGGAGAATTTGCAGATGTATTAACGGTTGGCCGTGAAGCCAAACCATCCTGCGAGTTTGCAAGCTTCAAGATTACCATCGTGGCGAGGAGGCAGATTGAAATCAGCGCCGCGGCCACGATCAATAACCTTCGACTGCTGAGATTGGTTCGCACCAGAAACTCTGCAAAAGGCGAGTAGCCGTTTGACTCCTGACTAAGCATTGTGGCACAGGATGTCTCCGCCGAAAGAGTTCGCGCTTCATCAAGAAGACGCACATTCAACCTCGTCGTGTTGTTAATCGAATCATTCTGATTGCTCATCGGTTCCAGGCGCTGGCCCCCGATGGCATCCAGCTCAATCGGGTGATTTAACTCTACAGTTGCAAACGATACTTCGCTCGGAAGCATCCGCGATTCATCCAGGACGCGAACGCGCGGAATAGCTTCAGTCGCGTACCAGTCTTCCTCAGGGTTCTCCTGCTCAAATGCTTCCATGTCGGCGGCGTCGGTGGACCCGTGTGACGCTTCAATGAGAAAAGATGCCTCTGCTTCAGGCTCGCTGGCTTGGGGCCGCTCCTCAGGACTTGGTACTTCACCCTCACCTGTGACAAAAGCGGGTTCGAATGGTTGGTTCAGGATGGAGGCATCAAGTGGCCCCTCAGTTTGGAGTGTTGTTGATTCGTCAAGAAGCGACGATGGGGGATCGACTTTGATAATAGAGGCACAATCCTCTGACTCATCGAAATTGTAATCGAGAGAAGTCATGTCGCTTGGTGTGGTTTCGTGGATCGTCCCCAGAGCAAAATCCTCTAAGTCATCGGAATTGTGATCAAGAGAGTTCGTGTCACTTGGTGTGGTGTCTTGAATCGTTCCCACCAGTTCGAATCTGTCATTCGTTTCGAACCGCTCGAACGTCTCAAACTCATGTAGTTTATCCTTCGTGGTAGGCTCTTCCTCATACTCGGGAGCCCATACCGAAGCTGGCGACACGTCAAGGGATTCAGAAAATTCTAACCATTCAGGTTCATCCACTAAGTGGAGATGACTCTCCCCCGAATCTGTCGAATCAGTCTGTACTAGGTCTTGTGAGTCTAACGATTGGACCGCCTTAGTTTCTGCTTCTGAATAAACCAGTTCAGGTTGTTGAGGACAAATCTCTCTGATATGTCCCATTCTGGACCGAGCCTTCTTGAGAAAATGACTAATCTCTGAAAAACCCCGCCCGGCAGCCCAGCCTTCCGGGGAATTACGGGACCTGGGTGCATCAAGGTCTGCTCCTCGGCGTACCAATTCTTCGACCACTTGGAAGTGTCCAAAGAAGGCCGCAAGCGCAAGAGGCGACATCCCATCATTCCTCACTTGATTTACGTCGGCGCCCGCGTCGAGCAACACTGACAGAATTTTCAGGTGCCCATTTTCAGCAGCGCACATCAGGGCAGTCATTCCGTTGCTGGTGGTTGCATTCACGCCTGCCCCCTCATTGAGCAAGTCATACACGGCCGGCAAGTTGGCGGCTTCTGCAGCATCTACCAGGTTTGGCAAGCTGTCGGGCTCCTCGTGCCTTTTAGCAATTGCTAACATCGACCGAACTCCCCCTCTCCCTTGAACTCAAACCTCACTGAGCTTTTTCGCATCAAATTCCGTTAGCGCAAAACGCAGGATTCGCACGCAAAGTGATTAGGGGGAGAGCAGGACTTCGATAAAAAGTTTGGGGAGAAAAACCTACAAACGGTCGGGGAGACCTCAGCGATAGAAACAGCTCGGGATAACCTAAACCGTCTGATAACAGCCACCAAAGGCCGGGTTGTCCAAAACGGCGGCTGTAGGGAGAGACCGGAGACCGCTGATCTAGTCGTCTTGCGTCATTGCGGGTTCGCTATACTAAGCAGCCACGGATCCTCATACCCGAACACGCAACCGGCAAAAACGCAAATTTTCAACCAGCTCTACTGAATTGCAATTACTCTAGCGGCAAATTGGCCACCAGTCAATGCGCTTCGAGAAAGACAGCAAAAAGGGCTTCCTATCAATGTTCATCACGTGTAGCTACTGACGTTGCCAGCTTAGCAAAATCTTCTCGACTTGATCTCTTACTCGCGCTCGGGCGTCACAGCGGTCCCATTCGTTTCCCAGGAGTTCGTCGTATTCTGTTTCTCGGTGTCGAACATGCGCAGCCACGGCGAGCAACAGGGCATTCTCATCAAAGCTTTTAGCCGCGGCTGACCGGCCGATGCGCCCACTGTATTTGCGGCAAGCGTGTTCCGCTATCTGTATCTCTCGGTTAGCGGGACACCCAGGAAAAAGTTCTCTGACTCGTTTTGCAAACTCTTCTACATAATCTCGATCCAGTTCTGCTTGTCGTTCCCTTTGCCGCTCAGCACGTCGTGTCCTCGCTTCAACATCAGCCAGGCATTCGGCCTCTGCTTTATCTAGTGCATCCTCTTCAACCAGAAGTCCCTGCCGCTCGTAACGCCTTCGCGCCCTGCTGAATTTCAGTACCACAGCAGATAACACCGAATACTTCCGCGCCCTCCTCGTTAGCGCCGCGTCTCCGGTAGGGAGAAAAAGCAGCTGATCCAGATCAGCGCAGGCAAGGCACAGGGCGCCTTTGTTCTCCTCTAATGTAATCCACGCCTGCCTGCCCAACTCTTCGCCGCATTCATCACACTTCGAATCGCGGTGCGAAATGAAAACCTTGATCTCCTCAGATCTTTTTGTTTGCGCCATAGAGGTGCTTGACCTAATAGTTGCAACTTCGGCACTGCTACTTCCTGTTCCACGGTTTGACTTTGAGCTTTTATTAACAGCCTGATACCCTTCAACCATTCGCCACCTCCTGCATGTGAACCAGCTTCATTGCGCGCAAGTTTCTTATAGGGCTCTGATCTTGACTGTGCCGGTTTTAGGTTGCTGCTAGTTTACGTTTCTGCTATCAGGTTTGCATCGCCAGCAACACTCTGATATTTGGATTCGGGGCATTATAGACTCATCAACATCATTCATGCATGCCAAAGAGAAATTTGGTAGTGTTCTGTTTTAATTTCTCTGCGCATACTCCGCGTGCTCGGCGTCTCTGCGGTTAGCGTTTTTCAGCATTCAATTCACCGCCGAGACGCAGAGGCCGCTGAGAATGCGCAGAGAAAACCGAAGCAGGACCCCTCTAGGAATTTAGCACTGCTCATCATGTGCGGTCGCTGGAACAGGTGGTTGTAGGGGGAGCAGTTCTAGTCTTTATACATTCCCGTTGGTAAAAACTTGGAAACAAATTTAACTACCGACGACACTGCGCCGATTAGATCGGGTGAAGAACTTGATAGTGGCATGCTTGAACAGTATCTACGCGGACATCTTCCGGAGTTCCTGCCCGCGAAGCCGCTTGATAACACACCGATACGAATCAGCCAATTTCCGGGAGGTCATTCGAACCTGACGTATTTGGTTCAGCTCGGTGGGCATGAGTTCGTTCTACGTAGGCCGCCCTTAGGTCCCGTTGCGCCCACCGCGCACGACATGCCTCGCGAGTTTAGATTATTGACTGCGATTCATCCTTTCTTTCCCCTTGCTCCTCGTCCCCACTTACTCTGCGAGGATGCATCAGTTATCGGCGCCCCTTTCTACCTGATGGAACGCAGGTTCGGGTTGATAATTCGCGAGGTTATTCCCAAACAAATTGGCGTTGACTTAACCGTGCGGCGGCAAGTGAGTGAGGCAGTGATCGATACCCTTGCAGCTCTGCATAGCGTCGACATCTACTCGACAAATTTAGTCGCTTTGGGCAAGCCCGAAGGATTCGTAACCCGCCAGGTCCAGGGATGGACCAGGCGCTGGGAGCAAGCGAAAACAGATGAAGTCCCTGAGCTGTATGAGGTGTCGCGCCGTTTGGCAGCGCGAATTCCGGCTGAACCCGATAAGCATACGGCTATTTCTGCGACGTTGCTGCATAACGACTTCAAGCTCGATAACATAATCCTTGACCCGACATCTCCAACACGTGTGGTGGGAGTGCTCGATTGGGAGATGTCGGCCATCGGCGACCCGCTTATTGATGTTGGGCTATTGTTATGCTACTGGCCTGAAAAGGATGATCCGGAAGCTAGGCGCAACTTTCTTAGCCCGGTAACCACCGAGCCCGGGTGGATGACCCGCCGTGAGCTTGCCGAGCGCTACTCGGAGAAGACTGGTCGTGATCTTTCAGAAATTGCATTCTATGAAACGTTGGCGCTCTTTAAAGTGGTAGTCGCAATTCAACAAATGTACTTTCGCTATGTTCAGGGACAGACCCATGATGACCGCTTCCGGGAACTTGACCAGCTTGTTCAATCCACCGCGCAGGCAGCGCTGGATCTGGCCCAAAGGTCAAGCATCTAGGTAAACCTAAAACGAGAAAAGGATTCTCTATGCTATTCGAGTGTTCCGATAAAGTTAAACAGCTTCAGCATAAGCTCTCAGCGTTCATGGATGAATACGTCTACCCAAATGAGAAAACTTACTATGAGCAGATCGATGCAGGCGATCGTTGGCAGCCGACGGCGATCATGGAGGAGTTGAAACAGAAGGCAAAAGGTGCTGGCATCTGGAACCTGTTCCTTCCTGAGAGTCAATATGGAGCCGGTCTCAGTAACTTTGAATATGCGCCGCTGTGCGAAATCATGGGACGGTCATTCATGGCGCCGGAAGTATTCAATTGTTCTGCACCAGATACTGGAAATATGGAGGTTTTAGTTCGTTACGGAAGTGAAGTACAGAAAGAGAAATGGCTGAAGCCTTTACTTGCCGGCGAGATACGTTCTTGCTTTGCCATGACGGAACCAGGTGTTGCGTCATCGGATGCTACCAATATTCAATCAAGCATCACTCGCGATGGAGATGAGTACATCATCAATGGCCGTAAATGGTGGATCTCCAGCGCCGGTGATCCACGCTGCCGTATCGCGATTTTCATGGGCAAGACAAATCCGGGGGGACCAAAACACAAACAACAGTCGATGATTCTCGTGCCGATGGATACGCCCGGGATAAAAGTCAAACGCATGCTCTCAGTGTTTGGGTATGACCACGCGCCTCAAGGTCATGCGGAGATAATATTCGATAATGTTCGCGTGCCGGCCTCCAACTTACTGCTTGGGGAAGGTCAGGGGTTTGAGATCGCGCAAGGAAGGTTAGGACCGGGACGTATTCATCATTGCATGCGTCTGATAGGACTCGCTGAGCGCTCCCTTGAGGCGATGTGCAAACGCGTGAGGTCACGAGTTGCGTTCGGTAAAACACTCTCGGAACAGGGTACAATTAGGGCCGACATAGCAAACTCGCGCATCGAGATCGAGCAGGCGCGACTCTTAACTCTTATGGCTGCATACAAGATGGATACAGTTGGCAATAAAGTAGCCGCTGCTGAGATTGCAATGATCAAGGTGGCGGTTCCGAACATGGCGCTGAGGGTTATCGATCGGGCGATTCAGGCACATGGAGCAGGGGGCGTCAGCGAGGATTTTGGTTTGGCAGCGGCGTGGGCCAACTGTCGCGCAATTCGCTTCGCCGACGGTCCGGATGAGGTGCATCGTGAGACAGTCGCCAAGATTGAATTGCGACGGTACGACTAAGAGCCCGTCTATTGAGTGATAAAGTTCAAGAGCTTGGCAACTGGATTAGCTTTCGACAAAAAGCTGAATTCAAACTCTAGATTGGCAAGGAGCACTAGATAGTGGCGGCGGCAATCGATCTAACAGGGAAGGTAGCAATTGTCACCGGTGGTGGTCGCGGCATTGGAAAGGCGATCACAAGGAGATTGGCTGAGGCGGGAGCCAATGTGGCAATCGCCAGCCGAAAGACGACTAACCTTGAAGCTACTGCTAATGAGTTATCATCGCTGCCTGGTAGAGTTCTCCCGGTCACTTGTCACGTCGGCCACGTAAACGAATTGGAAAACTTAGTTCTTACTTCAGAACGAGAGTTAGGCCCGATCGATATCCTGGTGAATAACAGCGCAACCAACATCGGTCAGGGGCCAGCTTTGAGCGTCACCGATGAGATGTTTGACAAGATGATCGAGATAAACGTTAAGTCATCGCTGAGGCTTATCCGACTGATAGTGCCGAAATTGATCGAGTGTAAACGCGGGGGATCAATCATTAACATCGCCTCAATCGCAGGCCTTCGACCTCAACCTGGTGGGCTTCTGTATAGTCTCACCAAGTCGGCCCTCATCATGATGACACGCTCATGGGCTCAGGAGTTCAGTCCCTATGGAGTCCGTGTAAACGCCATCGCGCCGGGACTGATTCAGACTGACTTTAGCGAGTACTACTGGAAGAATGAGGCGCTTCGGCAACGCATCGAAGCAACTCAACCGATCCGGCGTATCGGACAGCCCGAAGATGTTGCATATGCTGCAATCTATCTGGCGTCGGAGGAATCCTCATTTATGACCGGACAAGTGATGGTCATTGATGGGGGTGAGACGCTCGGTTGGTATGAATAGCTCCGCCATGATCCGCCGAAGCTTGAATTGTCTCCTTAACTGTAGGGGCGGCACTCCGTGGCCGATCTGCCGGTAAATCACTTCGCAATCGGCACGAGAGCGTGGCCACGTGGCCGCTCCCTCTTCGGCAAACACGCCACCATGGAAACCGGAGTGGCTACGGAGTGCCACCCCTACAACGCTCGGCTGAGAATAGCGGTATAATAACAAGCATTCGATTGATGGAACTACAATCAATTGGATTAAGGTGTGCTCCCGTAGCTCAGTTTGCATAGAGCGTCCGCCTCCTAAGCGGAAGGTCGCGCGTTGGAATCGCGCCGGGGGCACCATACTTCTCGTCCGCAAACACATTCGCACACAAATCGCGTGGGAAAATGTTGTTGCGCGCTATTCTGCAGTTGAGCAATCTAAACGGATGAGAATTTTAAATATCCTCCCTTTGATGTTTGGCTTGGTGACGATTGGAGCTACCCAAACTGTAGAATCGCCAAGCAAAGACACAGCTATTGCAGGAACGAGGGTTAGCTTGGTTCCGCCGACTGGCCTAACTGCTAAGTGGGATAGACAAAGGAAGGTTGTACCAACTGAGGGCCTGAATTTTACATTCACTGAAAAGGGGGAAATAAGACTTGCTAAGAGAATTGCCAATTCATTGCTTTACACGAAGAGCGGTGTCTTTCCGAGTAAGGCGGTTGACGATCCGCTCTTTATTATCGGCCAGGCGCTTTCAAAGCTTGACATTGAGAACAAAGAACAATTTGCGAAATCTCGCCTGTCACAAATGGCAACAATAACCGACGTTGAGATAGAGCAGTTGAGCCAAGTGACGGTTGATAACTTGAGCGGCTACGAGATATTCGCAAAAGGTAACGACAAAGAGTCAGGCAGATCTATGTTCGTTTATCAAATGGTGCTGTATGAAGACCAGAGCTACTACATCATGCAGGGACTCGTGAGTAGTAAACACGGTCAGACGTATCTGCCTGTTTTCCAGGAGATAGCGAGGTCGTTTAGGCGCAAGAAGTAACTGTCCAGGCAAAGAAGAATTCCAACTTGAGGCTAAGGATATCCTTAGCGCTGAGGACTCGATTGCAAAAGAGGATCGTTGCGGTCTAACAAGCTCCTATTGTCCGTACCTAGCGGTTATCCACTCGCTTCGTCCAATAGTTCGGTTCGCGACTGCAGTGCATCACGGCCACGATGAGTAAGCAGTCAGTCTCGGTAGTGTAGAGAACTGCGTATGGAAAAACGCGTGTGAGGCAGCGACGGACATCTTCGCCAATTATTCGCCAACGGACCGGTGCCTCAACAACTCGTTGAATGGCGTCTTCGACTGCAGCAATGAACTGGAGCGCAAGCCCTCTCTCGCGCTCCGCATACCAGAGGGCTGCTTGACGATATTCTTCCAAGGCCTCGGGATGAAACTCATATCTCATCGCCGAATGGAATCACGCACCTGGCGGAGACCTTCTTCGCCGGTGACAGTCTTTACTTTTCCGGCTCGAACTTCATCTCTCCGCCGTTGCGCTTCGGCAATCCACAGTTGCTCGATTCGCCCGAGATCGTCGCCCTCAAGGCTCTCCACCAGGAGATCAGCGAGTCGTGCTCGCGATTCACTCGGAAGGGACATCGCTTGTTCAACTAATTGCTCAACAGTGGTTGCCATGAATATTCGTTCCTTTATCGAAAATCGACCATTGCCTCGCTAGCTGAGTTTCCTGTTTGACTGTGTGTCACGCCACCCTCTAATTGCCCGACATTTCCTGCCCGATCAGTTTAGCATCTCGACCGGTTCCCTGTGCACTATTCCTTCGGTATTTTTCGGTATTTCGCGTCAACATTGACACAGCGATAGGTGGTATTGGCCTGCGTGGAACCCAGGATGTCGTGGCGCTTTCCGGTTCGTGGATCCACGTAGGTGACTCGCTCCCACCAAGTCGCCTTCTCAACTTTTCCTGCGCGGCTTACGCTTGACTATCGAACAAGTTCTAGCTTTCACAGGTTGCTTCGTTGGTCCAAAATTGCTGACAACGATACTTTGGAAAAGCCGCACAACATTCACACTCAAACTGACTGATAATATCAGATGAATCAAGTGACTCGCGGGAGACAAAGCACAAAGCTAGATCGCTCGATAAGCACAAGCTGATCGTGCTAATCTTGATGCACAGAGATAACTAAAGCAAGCGACCCGGCTCTCATTCCTAAAGCGGAAGGTCGCGCGTTGGAATCGCGCCGGGGCACCAGCAAAATTAAAAGCGTTCAGCTCGTAATCACAGGTACAGCCTCTCTAGTTACTTATATTCAGAAGGGGGTCAGTCATGGCAACACCATCAACGCAGCAGAAGCGCAAGTATGTTGATTGCAGAGAATACCCGAGTGAGAAGAACTGTTCTCTCAAAATATCCGGGACTGAGAGTGAGGTACTTGATGCAGCAGTTCAACATGCTGTTTCCGCACATGGGCATGAGAACAGTCCAGAACTGCGGCAGCAACTCAGGCAATTGTTAAAGAATGATGAGGAGTGAAAGAGCAGAGGGAAGTCCCAATTTCTTTGAAGAAAACGCGCACGGGTTTCTCAATTGAAGGGTAGAATTCCGCCTGGTGACGGCACACTACTACAGAACTCGGGGCTATAGGGGATATTCGTTCTCGGAGCGTAAGCGCCTCAGCATCAACAAAACCTCAGGGGGCTTGTCTCACAGCCGAAGTGCGAAAGCGCTCTGCCGCCCTGGCACCAGCCTTTGAAGTTTCAACCAAACGATCCCGAGGAGGAGCGTTGGTCACCAGAGACTGAAGGAGGTCGTGTGCGGCTCTTGCCACCTGATCTACGGCCCTGTCGAAGGCGAGCTGGTTCGCCTTGGAAGGTTTTGTGAAGCCGCTCAGTTTTCGGACGAATTGCAGCGAAGATGCGCGTATTTCTTCGTCAGTTGCCGGCGGTTTGAAGTTGTGCAGGGTTTTGATATTTCGACACATATAATTTCCTTATTCAAGGCGATTAGGGTTAGAGCTGAAGGATAAACGGTTACATTCCATATCGCAAAGGACCACATATTAAAAAAAGTCAGCCAGTCCGCGACAGGAGAATCCCATCCATCACCACCCACAGCGGTGGGTGGATTGTTCAGATCCGACAGACACAGAGGCATACCTGCGCCACCTACCCATGGCGTGCATGCACGATAGTCTAGGGCCAGGGAATCACTTTTGGTTTTGAGCTTGTTGATGTTGAGGATTCAGCCGGCGGGGCATTAGGCGGTGAGTGGGTTTCGGCTGCTGGAGTGGGAGATCGCTCGGCTGCAATGCTGCTTGCGGTAGTCCGAGGTTCAGCGGCTCCCTCCTTTGGATTCTCATCCTCAGAGACCGGACTTGACTTCGGAGCACTGCTCAAAACGAGTTTGGGACGCAAGCTGTTGACCCGATCCGTTGCTGGAACCGACGGCGCGTTCCGGCCTTCAGTTTGTTTAAGAACCGGCGCAGATTCGTGAGCGGCAGTGGTGGGCATAGGTTGAGGAACCAAAGGTGTTGCCTGAGAAGATGAAGTAAGCGGAGCAATGGATAGGTTCTGATCAGGAACCGAGTGGCTTCTGGACTTCGCCTTCAGCACAGCAAACGTGATAAAGCCGCCCACCAAAACTACAACCAGCATCCCCATCGCAAGCTTTCCAATTCCCTTTCCCAGAAACTCGGATGCGGGTGAATACCTCCCTGAAGCACGGTTCTGACTCAATTTCACAGTGGCAAACGACGCTTCACCTGGGAGTATCTTCGACTCTTCAAGCAAACGTGCTCGCTTCGTGGTCTCTTTGCCGGCAAACACCTCCGAAGCACCATAGTGATGCTGGTGTTCCTGCTTTTCGCGCATATCGCTGGCGGACATAGATCGCCCCAACCTCTTAACGAACTACAACTATTCGATCACCAGCCTTGATTGTGACATCCGGCGATTTTCCAGAGTCGATGTCTTTCAACCTGTAACGCGTGGTGGCCAGCAATCCCGAATCCTGCTGCCGTCTAAGTTCAATCTTCTTTCCGTTCTCCGTGACACCGCCTGCCGAGAGGATTGCCTGCGTGAGCGTTAACCCTGTTCGGAAGGGCTTCTCTCCCGGATTTTTCACTTCACCGCCCACATAGAAGAATTGCTTGGAGGCCGCCTGTACAGTAATCACATCACCGGGTTGAATGAGTTCACTGTTAGTGCGCGCTTCGGCTAGACCAAGGGACAACGTTTGATATCCATGACGAAATACAACGCTTACTTCCTCGGCCTCAGGTAACGCTTGCGCATCAGCCAGCACTACGTAGAGTGGAATGGCTTCACGACGCAAGATCTTCGGCCCAGGCTCTTTTACAAGCCCACTCACCAGGACAACATGACTGCTGTATTCCCGAACGGCGACGAAAACATCCGAGTCGTGGGAAGGCGACCGAACTTTATCCCGCAGCTGCCAGGCAATCTCTTCTGGCGTTAACCCGGTGACCTTTAGCGGCTCTTCGAGCAGTGGATACTCAAGAAAGCCATTCGATGTCACCGTGAATAAGGTTGAGCGATCTGCAGGTGCGTCGCGAAACCGTATCTCAAGGACATCCCCGGCGCCTACCTTGTAGACTTCAAGTAGGGAAGTCTTTGTTGCCGATGGTGCAGCAGCTTTCCCGCTCTCCTCGGTATTTGCCGATAAACTGAGATTAATCTTTTCGCCCACCGCGGAAGGCTCTTGGCGCTCAGCGACAGGCTCGCGTTGACCTTCCAATTTTTCACGGGCTGCAGCCAAAGCGGCCAGGGCTTTTCTGTCTTTAGGATTTGATAGCACGACATTTTCGTAAGCCGCAATCGAGTCTTGCCATTGGCCCAGACCATCATAGGCACGACCAAGTTCGAGATAGGCCTCCATATAATCGGGCTTCAAATGTATTGCCCGCAGAGACAACTCAGCGGCTTGCCGGAACAGATTTGCACGTCCAAACTTGACGGCCAGCTTGTAATACCTTTTGGCCTCTTCACTGCGCCGCTGTAGTTGCGCTTTCGAGTAAGACTCTTCAACGTTTGTTGTCGGCGTATCCTTTATTCTGAGTTCTTCTAAAACCGTTTGTTGTTGGGACGGTCCAAGCGTTTGACCATGGACCAGCAGTGGGCTAGCTATGGATAGCGGGATGAAAAGGCAGACAACTCGAATTCCGAACATTATCCGTAACGCCTCTAAAGAGCACCGAGAACCGTAACCGCACTCATTGGTCCAGGCTTCCGTTTGATTGGTTATTTGGAAGGCGGAAATGCGGCGACAGAATGGTTAACATTCCGGCTGGATGCAAACCTTAAGGGGATCAATCCAGCGAGAGATGCGTTTCAATCAACCTAGCTAAGCTAGTCAGAAGTTTTAGGTACTGTAACGATAAACCAATCTCCAGTCAATAGGTAGGTCGGTACGTAGGCAGGTAGTAATAGCCACTGTGGCAAATCAACTCTCGCGACTCAATGTTCGCACCGCGAGCGCTCTGGCTCCATCGCTTCGGTCTGATGAAAACGCTCGAGCCGCATCGTCCGGCCTCGACGAACCAGGAGCGAGTCAGTACCGGGAGCGATAGAAGCTGTGAATAAATCGCCGCTAATCAACAAACAAGTCTTGATGAACTACTCAACTCCTTGGAGTGTGGGGACTTGTCACCGCTTTCGTTACTAATGTCTCGCCGGAGAAAGCGGTGACAAGTCCCCACACTCCAAGGAGTTGAGCACTCTCCTAGGGGTGAGCAATTTATCACAGCTTCATAGCGACCGCGTCTCAGCCCTCGAGACTCTCTTCGAAGCAGTCCCGGTGGGGGATTCTTCTCATTCGCACCGCGCTTTAAGCGCAGTGAGTTACGGGGCCCAGCTACCAGAAACCATTTGAACGGTTTTCGGTTCGCGGGTCACCGGCCGAAGCCGCGGTGCTACTGGAGAATGTTGAATATTCAAACCGCGCCAGCAACGTATGCTGGTCGTGTCAGGTATAGATGAGGTTTAGTCAACGCCGTAGCTTTTATTGCGCCGGCTTCATGATGGGCGTTCCTTGACCTGCGACAATCTGCCATTTCCCGCCCTGTTTTACGAACACGTCCGTCCAACGATACTGGCCGCTAATGTCCTGTCCTTTGTACGTACCCTTGTCCGTCGTAATGTAGGTGACCACAGCCGTATCGCCGTAGACACGCACCTTCATGTCATCAACCTTTGAAGATTCAAACTTCAAATCACCAGACTTGATGTCAGCAATGCCTTGTGCTTTGTCAGAGACCATGCCGTTCGGCGCGATGAAGGTGAAGCTGTCTGCCAGATAGCGCTCGTTCGCAGACGCGTCGCCTTTTAGCAGGGCGTCGAGTAACTCCTGCTCTATCTGCATAAGTGAACTCTCAACGCTGCTGCCTGCCACCTTCTCTCCTGCGGGTTTCTCTTGAGTAGCAGGCTTTTGCGGCGTTTGCCCCAAAGCAACCCATGACGCGGCGATTGCGAACACTGTTAGAATAAGAATCTTTTTCATGTGAGCTCCCTTTTTGGTTGGAAAGTGATGTCCTGGGGAAGTTGTTGAAGCGATAGCTTCTATCCTAAATTCCGTGGCAAGTCAATGACTGTCGCTCACTGGGTGAAAAACGGTAATATTCCTCATTGAAGAAACATCTCCCTCACTGGTCAAATCAACGCAAGCGCCTATTCAACTGAGCGGGGGCGGCGGCAGACGAGACAACGAAGCCTGCCTGGCCCCCTTCCCCACCTGAGAGATTTTCTTCAATGAAGCCTATAAACAGATCAAAGCTTCTACCGAGGGGTGGTACTATTTCGATCGATATGCAAATGTGATCTTTGTCTCCTCCTCCAGCACGAGCGGGCGGACGAAGCGGTAAGACTTGCCCGCACGTGGCACTTCCACTCGCACAGGCAAAACCCCCGCAACTCGTCGCTGTAGGTTGTACACATTCTGCGAAGGCGCATTCATTTGCGCTGCTTGACTCTTCCGTGCCTGTTCCTCGATCCTTAGAGCGTCACGTTGCGAAATAGCGCCGCTCGTCACATTCACCGTCTCACTTACCGTTAAAACTTGCAGCGTTGTTCCCAGACGAACACCGCGCGAACCAGCCAAATCAAGGTCCTGTTGCCAACTCGTAAATCCAGTCGAAGCAATGTTGACACTGACTGGTCCAGATTGCATGCCGGAGATAACCCAACGACCACTTCCGTCTGACCTTGCGCTCTGTTTCGCGCCTGTTTGCTTGTTGGTAACGGTTATCGTTGCGTTGGGTATCACAGCTCCATTAGGGTCCAAGACGATACCGCCAATCTGCCCTGCCTCCATTTCACTCAAATCAGTTTCCGACCAAACATTCCCGTCCGTCTCACTGATTTCATCGAGGCCGTCAAGCAGAATGTTCTGCGCTGCGACGGGAAAGAGTTCCGCAGCAAGTGCGTTCCCACCAAATTGTTTTACTTCAAGCCGGTCAGGCAGCGAGACTTCCCAGGTCAACAGGTTTACCGGTATGTCCAGCTTTGGTAGTCCCATCTCATAAGCCCCGCGCTTTGTGAAACGCGCGCCTGAACTCAAGTAGACAAAGGACACCGTGTAGGCGCCCGAAGGGTTAAAGCCTGTGCGCAAGAGTGGGACGCGGCTGCCATCCGGCCCGACCACTGGTTTAACTCTCTCGCCTTCCACCTCGGCCGACAGTAACTGAGTGTCGGGGGGCAGCTCGATCTTAACGAACGGTTGCGCGTGGTTGCGAACTCGTAGCGTCACTTCAGTCAGTGTCTTGCCTTCGACGTTGGTCAGAGTTGTGACAGTCGCCCGCTCAGCAACGGCGGAAATAACAGATGCATCTGGAAACTGTCGCCACTCAAGCTGCAGCTTTGGCGTGTCTCCTTGATGCCGGTTGTAACGAAACGCGGCTTGCAAGGGAAAACGCGCTAGTGATCGCGCGACGGCCCCTGCTTCACGAACGTCCATGCGGCGCAACCCTCCACTTTCAGCAGCCGTCAAATCCATCGCTCCCAAACCTTCAACCAGCAACTCGCCGGTCTCACGCTGGACCCCCGCAAAAGCAAGAAAAGGTGTATCAAGCTTTGTGTCCTTGCTCGCCCGCTCGATGGCGACCAGGAACTGATGGATACGCCGGGCCGGTTCGCGCACTCTCAATATTAGAACGCCGGAGTCAGTCTCATATGAATCGAGAGTGCTTCCTGTGACTTCGGTGAGCTCGAAGTCTTTCGGTAATGGCATTCTGAATTCGGCGGGCTCTCCCTGTATCACCGTTAAATCGCAGAGAGCTGTCAGGCGCAGCTGTGAATCGCCAACTGAAATAACACTCTTGATGTCGGACAGAAAGCGGACTTCGCGTTGGGCCACGGGCGCGGTAACCTCTCTGGTGGTCCACCAAACGCGCGCGGGCTTGCCGGATTCGAGCGTTGCCTCGATGATAGTTTGTCCGTTGGCGCTACTCCGGCCGGTGACCAAACCTGGCTCAATGCGAACGTTGGCGTGATTGCCTGGCAGTTCCAGAGTCAAGAGTGAGCTGCCTGCGGCTGGAACGGGTAAGATGAAAGACGCGCGACCAGCCTCTACCGTCAAACCGGAGGCGATCTTAAGAGAAGCTGTGAAGGAGCCGGGACCAATTAGTATCGCTGCATGCGTCGGTCCTTCTTGCATCAATGGTAGTGGGTTGCCAGCTTGTCCAGCCTCGAGAACTATTAAATTACTGGCTAAAGGAACCTTAATTGGTCCTTTTTGCAAAAGAGCAATATCGATGTCTGCCGAACCAACTACAGCTTGCTTTTCGACGCGCAGTTTGAAAGCGGCGCGGGACAACGCGAAGGGAAGCGGAGCCGCAGCGGGAGTTTTTGGTTTGTGCGTTGCAAGCTCGATGAGACGATTAAATTCACCAAGCGAGAGCGTGACATTCCCGGCGGCGCTGGGCGCGGGAAGGGCGGCGTCGAGCCGCGAATTCATATGTTGACCGTAAGTTGTAGCTGCCAGGATGAGTAGTAGGATTATTGTGTTTTTCATCTCTCGCCTCTCTTTCTATCGCGTTGGTAGTCAAGTTCAACAACGGGCGTCTGGTTCTCGCTGGTCAATTCAGATATGAGGAAGACCGAAGGACCGAAGTGCGGAAACAACACGCGCAACGGCAGGTTGCGCACAGGCGTGGTGGCGCGTTTACCATCGCCAGGTCGAGCCGCAACTTGCTGTGTCACGTCGCCGGTTGGTGTGTAATTTGAAGGTAGTCGTACGGACTGTTCGTAAGTTGCAGTGCGGAAGTTTCCTGAACTTCCGGCCGGTGAGGTTAGGCGAAAAAGCGGAGGATGGTGCAACAACAGGCGAGATTTGGAAATAGGCAAATCCAGTGACACCAGCGATAAACGCAGGTGGCCTTTCTCGCTCCAGGCGGGCAAACGGTCGAGATACGATACTTCAACCAGGAATGCCGGCGTCTCGTCTCCTGATCGGGTCTTTTCCAACGGTAATAGCAACGAACCGTCAGGCGCGCGGCCTGGCCTGATCGGACGGCCGGCGACTGAGGCACTCCACAACACAGCCGACGGTGGCAGATTGAGCTTCAGGAAATTCCGTTGATTATTTCGTACAGCGAAGCGCGACTGGACCAGTAATTTTCCATCGGCTGTCACCAAAGCATTGTATTGAGCCTCTTCAACGTTTGCGGTCAACACAGCTTGGGGTGTGTATCGGGCGATGCTGAGCGATAACGCACGTGACGTGTTTCCGGCTCCGGGTTGTAGACGAAATGCCAACAGCGAAGGCGACTGCCTGCTGGAAATCAGTTGGCCCAGATCCGCAGCTTCGGCTTCGGCAAGGCCCGTTGCCTCACGCTCTTTGATCTCGCCGGCGCCGAGTACCTCAACAGCGATGCCTCCGCTCTCGCGTTCTGCAGCAGGTAGCCGCAGCAGAGGTACCTCAATTTTTCCCGCTCGCGGCAGTCGGAGTTCTCCGCTTACAGTGAATCGGGCATTAGTCTGGATCGGCTCGATAAAACTCACCTTCAACTCGTTGTTGTTGCTGTCCCAATCTGCAACCATTGCGCCCGATACTTGATTGACGTTGAATTGGTTTGGCAACTGCACCGAAATTTCCCTGGCCAGACCCTGCAAGATCTCTACTTGAATTTCGGCATTGATTTGAGTTGAGTCCTCTCCCAGTCCTACCAGCTGCGTAACACTTCCCCGAAGTCTTAATGGCTGGGTTCCGCGACTGTCATCAACGCGTCGCCGCCAGGCAAACGTGAGAGGTTCTGAGGCGCGCGCATTCGCAACCCAGCGGCTTGAAGTTGCTGATTCGGAATGTTCCAGGAGGAGACCCCCCGTGATGTGTACTTCGATATTTGGACGTGCTAGTTCGACGGTGGCGCGCGAGACGGCTGAACTACTAATGGGAAGACGAAGAATGTCGGTGCCAGCTACAGTACTAACTGGCGCGACTATTTTCAGCATCAACACGGCCCTTCCTGTCTTGGACAAAAGCAGATCGAGGCCGCCAGGTCCTTTTTCATTTGGACGAGGAACGAGGGTGACTGCACGACCGTCAAGACGCGCTTCGCGGACCATCAACCCATCGGGCATCGGCAGGCGCACCCAACCATCCTTGATGACGTCCACAGTAAGTCGCGCTTCTCCGGAGGCGAGATCTCCATCAACCTTTAGATCGTAATCGATGCGCGACAGCGTGGCTTCAACTGGAAAAGGCGCGGGCTCTGTGTCGTCAGGAAGTGCTGCGCGACGCAACGCTGTGTATTCAGTGATCGGCAGCACTACCCATCCTTCGGCGGCTGGGCCAGTGCTTTGTGCGCGGGTAGCAGCGGTGGTGATTGAAAGGAACAGTAGAAGCGGGGCGAGATTGCGAATAGGTTTCATTGTTGTTCTCCTGGCAAAGAGACGCGGCAGCGATTTGAAGATTGCCTGTCAACAACTTGATGTGTTGAGGCCAGGCAGAGGTCCAGGTAGGCACGGCCCTGGAGAGATTGGCCGGCGTAACTTGATGCGTTCTTTGCTTATGACTGAGACCGAATGAAGGTCTCAATGTGTAAAGTTAGTGAACCGGCGGGGGAGACTGGCGCGATAATCCGTCTGTCTAGGATTTGATGCCGAAAATTTGGAAAGAGGTGGCCCCGCGCTAGACGCGTCTGTGATTCGAGACTAACGGATGCGCACCGTGAAGCCGACACTGCCCAGGTTGTTAGGTGCAGTTGGACTCAGATTTCCAGTAAATACCCAGCGCACATTTGTAGTCAGACGGTCGTATCCTGCCGGCGCTCCTCCGCCTGAGCTAACTGGCGTATAGGTCCAGGTTCCCCCTCCATCGTTGGAATAGCCGACCGTTACTGTCAGTCCGGTGGTGCCAAGGTTGGTAGTGACCGAGCCGAGCTTGAAATCAGTGTTCGACGGTACCGGATCCGTGACCACAAGAGTCGTAGCCTCCAGACCACCGGTGTTACTAAATTCGATGGCA
>Ga0209751_10001419_pt1 | contig 24688 bp, 22 predicted proteins | sample RifCSP13_1_FD_184019 | JGI IMG/M metagenome (GOLD analysis project Ga0209751, IMG submission 184019) | Soil microbial communities from Rifle, Colorado - Rifle CSP2_sed 13_1 (SPAdes) (version 2) | ecosystem: Environmental > Terrestrial > Deep subsurface > Rock core/Sediment | place: Rifle...
GGGGGATGTTGTTGTACGTGGCGAACGTGACGACCGCGCTCGACCCGGCGCCGTGCGCGTCCACCGCGGAGAGCGTCGCGGCGAAGGAGCCGAGGAGCGTCGCGTTCACGCGGAGGAGCGCGGGGGCGAGGAGCTGGGTCGCGGGCGCCGGCGTTCCCGTCGCGCGCCCGGGCCAGTCGTCGAGCGTCCACGAGACGATGATCGCGTCCCCGTCAGGGTCGTAGCTGTTGTTCCCGTCCAGGGTGACCGCGGTCCCGATGAGGACCGACGACGCGGGGAGGACGAGGGGGAGCGGGGTGGGCGCTCGGTTCGAGAGCACGGTGACGAGGGCGCTCGCGCTGGCCCCGAAGGGGTCCGTGGCGGTGACGCGGGCGATGTAGGCGCCGACGGTGTCCACGGGGAACGTCGTGGCCGCCTGCGCCGGGTCGGCGAACACCGCCGACGAGCCGGCGGGCTTGGCGAGGAACTCCCAGGTGTACGTGAGCGTGTGGCCGGGGTCCGGGTCGCCCGCGGTGGCGTCCACCGAGGCGTTGGTCCCCAGAAGGACGACCGCGTCGCAGCATGCCGTCACGGTGGGCGCGCTGTTCGTCGCGACGACGATCGCGGCGTCCGTGGAGTTCGCCCCCGTGGCGGGGACGGTCACGTTGAGCTCGACGATGTAGGAGCCCACGACGTCCGGAATGAAGTCGGCGACCGGCTGGTCCGCGTTGGCGAGGATCGCGGGGGAAGCGGCGGGGCGGAGGACGAACGACCAGGAGAAGGTCAGGGGGCTGCCGCCCGGTGCCGAGGAAGCGGAGCCGTCAAGCACGGCCGGGGTCCCGACGAGGACCGACAGGTCCGGTCCCGCGTCCGCGTATGGCGGCGTCACGAAGCCCGTCACTGCGACGAAACCCTGGGACGAGGCCCCGTAGGCGTCCAGGAGGGTCACGGAGGCGGTGTAGGTCCCCGCGGTGTCCGGCGTGAGCTCGGCGGTGGGCCCGGTGACGTTCGCAAGGGCCGCCGTGCTCCCGGGGGGGCGGGAGTCCAGGCTCCAGGTGAACGTGAAGGCGTGGCCCTCCGGGTCCGTGCTGCCGGACGCGTCGAGGAGGACGGTCGTGAAGAGGGGGACTGCGGTGGACGGCGAGACGGTGACCACGGGGACGGGGGCCGCGTTCACCGCGAGGAGGACGGCGGGCAGCGTCGCGGACCCGTTCCAGGGGTCCGAGGCGGTGACGGAGACCACGAAGACGCCTGCGCGGTCGGGCACGAGGCCGGCCACCGCCGTCGCGTTCCCCGTGAGCGTTGCGTTCGAGCCCGCAGGTTGCGTCGTGAGCAGCCAGGAGAAGGCGAGGGGATGGCCGTCGGGGTCGGACGAGGCCGTCGCGTTGAACGCCACCGGGGTCCCCGCGGACACCTGGCCGGAGGGCTGCGTGTTGATCGAGACGACGGGGTCGCGGTTGATCGACAAGACCGTGAGGGTCTCACTGTCGGTCCCCCCGAAGGGGTCGGTGACGTTGAGACGAAAGACGAAGTCCCCCACGGCGTCGAGGACGACGGTGAAGTTCGAGGCAGACACGTTCGGGACGGCCAGGGAGGAGCCCGCGGGTTTGGAGTCCAGGGACCACTCGAGGGAGATCAAGCCGCCCTCGGGGTCCGAGCTGTTCGCCGCGTCCAGGGTCACCGCGGAGTCGACCGGGCGCGTCGCCGCGGGCCAGGCGGTGGGGACCGCCGCGGGGGGCTGGTTCACCGCCACCGCGAAGGTGAAGTCAATCCCGGCGCCCCCGCAGTCGTCGCCGACAAGGAGGAGGAGCGTGTACTGGCCGGGGAGGTCTGCGGCGAAGTCGGTCACCGCGGAGAGCGGGGAGGAGAGGAAGGCAGTGGAGTTCGGCGGCTTGTCCAGGAGCATCCACAGGAACGACAGCGAGTCGATGGGGTCGGGGTCCGCCGAGGCGCTCGCGTTCACGGTGACCGTGGAGCCCACGGGGACCTGCTGCGGCGGTCCCGCCTCCGCGAGAGGATCGCGGTTCGAGGTGCTCGTCAGGGCGCTGAAGATCTGATAGTCGGAGCTGGCGGTGCCCGTCGCCATGAAATACATCCGGCCGTGACCATCGTCGGGCTGGACGACGCTCGGGGCGCTCACGTTCACGTTGTTCCCCTTCTGCGGTCCGAGGCCGAGCACGGGGCCGCGTTTCGCCCAAGCGACACCGTTCGCCGACACGGCCGTGAGGATCGCGTTCTCCACGCCGTACTCGGAGTAGTAGAGGCGGTACCCGGCGCGCTCCTCGTTCAGGGCGACGCGGAGGGGGCCGTTCGTGTCCGCACCGCCCGGGGACAGGACGACCCCTTCCTTCGCCCAGGCAATCCCGTCGGGCGACACCGCCGTGAGCATCCGGCGCTTCATGGACCCGGTGTCCAGGCCGGTGTAGTACATGCGGAACGTCCCGTTCGGATCGCCCGGGGCGAGGTGCTCGATCACGGGGCTCGCGGGCCAGTCGTCCGAGGGGGATCCCGAGAGGGCCAGCCCGTTCGCAACCCACAACGCCCCGTCCAGGGACCTCGCGCGGTAGATCCCGCGGGCGCCCACGGTCTCGAAGACGTTCCACCCCTCGACGTACATGTAGAGGGCGCCATCGGTCCCCTGGATCACGAAGGGCTCGAGGATGTTGAGGACTCCGAAGTCCGAGGCCGCGATGAAAGAGACCCCCAGGCGCGTCCAGTTCACCCCGTCCGAGGACAGGGCGACGCGGATGGACTCCCAGCCGGTCGCGCCCGCGGCGTAGAACATGATGTACCCGCTCGCGTTGCTCGGGAAGACGAAGGGCGTCCCCACGCGGACCTCGTCGGGGAGGAGGCTGTCGAGGCGCACGCCCTCCTCGTGGGCCCAGCCCAGAGGGAACAGGCTGCAGGTCCCCAGGTAGTCCACGGGGGCGGCGGGGGGGATCGCGGCGAGGGCCAGGAGGGCCACGGCGAGGGCGACGAGGAGGCGGCGGTGCATGGCGTTCCGGCGGTGGCCATGGCGGTAGCGCCCCCTTTAAGCGTAGCGCTACAGGTACTGAATCCGGAACCAAGCTTCTTAGGCGTTCGGGCGGTTCGGACGGTGATGGCCGAGGCGCTGATGCCGAAGGTCCCCCGCGGGCCGGAGGAGATGCTCGTCTGCGAGATCTACCGGTCCCTGGAGGGCGAGGGCGTGGACATCGGCCTCCCCATGACATTCGTGCGGGTCACCGGGTGCCCCCTCCGGTGCCGGTGGTGCGACCAACCCGAGGCGTTCTTCGAGGGGGCGGTGATGAGCCTGGACGCGATCCTCGACCGCGTGCGCGCGCTCGGGACGCGGCGGGTGTGCGTCACCGGCGGGGAGCCGCTGGCCCACAAGCAGTGCTCCGCGCTCGTCCAGCGCCTCCTCGACGCGGGGCACCGCGTCGTCCTCGAGACCTCGGGGGCGTTCTCCGTCGCGGAGTTCCCGAAGTCCCCGGACCTGTGCCTGAGCGTGGACGTGAAGTGCCCGGGGTCGGGCATGGAGGACCGCAACCTGTGGTCGAACCTTCGCGTCCTCACCGCGAAGGACCAGGTGAAGTTCGTCGTCGTCGACCGAGCGGACTACGAGTACGCGAAGCGCGTGGTCGAGGAGCACCGACCCGCGTGCCCGGTGGTCCTCCAGCCGGAGGGCGGGCGGAACCTGAAGGCCCTTGCGGAATGGGTGCTCGCGGACGGCCTGGAGGCGCGCGTCCTGCCTCAGCTCCACAAGGTGATTTGGGGAGACGCCCGCGGGAAGTGATGGCGGGTCCGCCGAACTAGGCATCATCGCCGTAGACATCCTTGGTCCATGGGTCTGCCGCTGTGGCGGCGGCGACCTACGGCATAGAAACGGCCGAGGCGGCGACCCCGAGCCGGTTCCGGAGCCATCTCCACAGGCCTGACAACCTGCCCGCGGTGGAGCCCCCGCCAGCGGCGTGATCAATGCCCTGGATCCAGAGCCTCTCCATAGCGGGTGGCTTTCCCCGCCGAAGTGGAACGTTTCCAGGCGTGGAAAGGCCTCCTCCGCATCGGCGGGGAGGTTTCTCCGCAGCAGTACGCTTGTCTACACTTGCCGCAGGCTCCTCCAGGCTGGCTGAGAGCAGTTCCGCACGCAGAGACCTTTTCGGACGCCGGTCGGAACGAGTTTCCGGGCGGTCCGGAACGTCCTGTCCGGTCCGGAGACCTTTCCGAGTGTGGAGAGGGCCTCGGCACGCTTCCGCGGACCTTTCTCCGACACGGAGGAGGTCTGCTTTTGAGGCGGGCTCCGTGCCGGGTGGCTGGCCGACGCAAGCAAAGTCGCCCTCGACCGGTCGGAGATGAAACGTGCCCGCAGCGGAACGGGACGAACGAAGCCGAGCACTAGTGGGCACGTGCGCAGCTCAACGTTCATGTACGCCGCGCCCCTACGCGGCCGCGGTGAAGCGCTTCGAGGAGATCGACCACACCGCGGACGTGTCGATCCGCGCGTACGGGGGGAGTGCGAACGAGCTCTTCGCGAACGCCGCCGCGGGGATGTTCTCTCTGATCGTGAACCAGGACACCGTGGAGCCCAAGGGGGAGTCCCGCGTCGAGGTTTCCGCCGACGACCTCAAGGGCCTCCTCGTCCGCTTCCTCTCCGAGCTCCTCTACGTGCACGAGACGCAGCATGTCGTCCTCAAGGAGTTCGACGTCGCCGTGGACGGCTTCCGCGTCACCGCGGTAGCGCGGGGCGAGGCCATCGACCGCGCGCGCCACGAGCTCCTCCTCAACGTGAAGGCGGTGACCTACCACAACCTGGAGCTCGACCTGGAGAAGGGGCAGGCGACCATCGTGTTCGACATCTGAGGTGAGAACGGTGATCAAGGCGGTGACCTTCGACTGGTGGCACACGATCGCGGAGCCGCACAAGGACGACCCCGTGCAGGGGGACGTGCGCGCCTGGGAGGCCTACGCGAGGGAGGTCCGCGTCGACGGCATGGCGGCGGTGCTCCGCCTCCACGACATCGAACGGACGCCGGAGGCCCTCGGGCAGGCCTACGACGCGTGGACGGAGGGGCTCAAGGAGATCTGGGCCCAGGACGCGGACCTCACCGCGGACGAGCAGGTCCTCGAGTACCTCGAGGCCGCGGGCCTCGCGGACCGCGCGACGCCCGGCCTCCTCCTCGCCCTCGAGGAGCCCATCGGCGCCCCCCTCGTCCTCTCGCCGCCCGCCCTGTACCCCGACTTCGGGGCCACCGCGAAGCGGCTCCGCGAATCCGGCCTCGCCGTGGGGCTCATCTCGAACACGGGCCGCACTTGGGGCCGGTTCATCCGGCAGGTGCTCAAGGACGCCGGCCTCTTGGACGCCTTCGACGCCTGCATCTTCAGCGACGAGGCGCGCCACCGCAAGCCCTCCCCGCGCATCTTCCACGCCGCCCTGCAGAAGCTCGGGACCGCCCCGGAGGAGGTCGTCCACGTCGGCGACGACGCCGCGGCGGACATCCGGGGGTGCCAGGCCGCAGGGATGCGCGGCGTGTTCGTCGACCGGGGGCGCGACACCTGCGACTTCGAGGACGCCCGCATCCGCTCCTTCTCCGAGCTCCCGGAGGTCCTGCGGCGATGGTGAAAGCGACCGCAATCGCGCACCCCATCCAGGGCCTGATCAAGTACCACGGCCTCGCGGATGAGCGCCTCCGCCTCCCCTTCCACGACTCCATCTCCGTGTGCACCGCCCCGCTGACCACGCGGACCACGATCAAGTTCGGGGACTTCCCGCGGGACGACGCCTCCGTGGACGGCCGGCCGCTCTCCGGGCACGAGATGGCCCGGGTCCTCGCCGTGGTCGACGAGGTCCGGCGCCGCGCGGGGATGAACGAGCGCTTCCGCATGGAGTCCCGCAGCGACTTCCCCTCGAACGTCGGCCTCGGGGCCAGCGCGAGCGGGTTCGCCGCCCTCGCCACCGCCGCGTGCGCGGCCGCGGGGCTGGACCTCGGCCCGAGGGAGGTCAGCACGATCGCCCGGAGGGGCGCGGGGAGCGCGACGCGCGCGGTGACCGGCGGGTTCTCCAAGTGGCGGCGGGGGCTCGCCGACGCGGACTCCTTCTCCGAGCAGCTCGCCGGCCCGGAACTCGCCATGGCCATGATCGTCGCCCTCGTCCCCGCCTACAAGCAGACGGAGGATGCGCACCGCGACGTACTGACCTCCCCCTTCTTCCAGGCGCGCCTCGCCGAGCTCCCCCGCATGCTCCTGGAGATGGAGCTGGCCATCCGCGAGCACTCGGTGCCACGCATCGCCGAGCTCGCGGAGCGCGACACCCTGATGCTCCACGGGATCACGATGACGGGGCGCTCGGAGCTCCTCCTCTGGCGCCCGGAGACCGTGAGCGTGATGCTCCAGGTCCGACGCCTGCGGGAGGAGGGCGTCCCCGCCTTCTTCTCCATCGACACGGGGGCCACGGTGTACGTGAACACCGTCCCCGCGCACGCCGACGCGGTGGAGGAGCGCGTCCGTTCCCTCGGGATCCCCACCCTGCGCTGCATCGTCGGCGGGGGGGCCCGCCTCACCGGCGACCCCCTCTTCTGACCCCGGCGCAAACCCTTTTGTGAGCCGCCCGGTTACGGAAGCCGTGTCCCGCATCATCATGCTCGGCCCGCCCGGAGCGGGAAAGGGGACGCAGGCCGTGCGCCTCGCCGAGCACTTCGGCGTCCCCCACATCTCCACGGGGGACATCCTCCGGCGCCACGTTTCGGGATCCACCCCGCTCGGCCTCAAGGCCCAGGAGTTCATGAACGCGGGGAAGCTCGTGCCCGACGCGCTCGTCATCGAGATGGTGAAGGCCCGCCTCGCGGAGCCGGACTGCCGCGGCGGGTTCATCCTGGACGGGTTCCCGCGGAACCTCGCGCAGGCCGAAGTCCTCGCGGGCATCACGTCCATCGACCACGTCGTCTACATGTTCCTGGAGCCCGAGGAGCTGATCAAGCGGTCCGAGGGTCGGAGGGTCTGCCCGAAGTGCGCGGCGGTGTACCACCTCCTCTCGAACGCCCCGAAGGCGGCGGGGGTCTGCGACAAGTGCGGCACGGCCCTGATTCAGCGCAAGGACGACATGCGGGAGGTGGTCGAGGAGCGCGTCCGGGAGTTCGAGAAGCGGACGTCCCCCCTCGTCGAGCACTACAGGGGGCAGCAGCTCCTCCGCGAGGTCTACGCGAGCGGGATCATCGACGAGATCTTCCACCGGCTCCTGAGGATCGTGAAGACCCCCTAGACCCACCTTCTTTATACCGCGCCGTGCGATTCTAGGTTGGCACGCGCATGGAGGAGGTCAACTGGAAGATTCTCGTCCTGACCGCGGGACGAGGCCACATCGGAGCGATGCGCGAGGACTTCTTCCGGGAGGTCCGCGGCATCTCCTACCCGGAGCTGGAGAGCGTCCTCCGGGAGCTCGAGGCCGAGGGCCTCGTCCGCCTGGAGTGGACGGGGATGGACAAGTTCCTTTGCATGGTCACGGAGAAGGGCGCGCAGCTGGCCCGGGTGGAGTATGAGAAGCGCCTGACGGCCTACAAGGACCGCATGGAGGGGCAGCGGAAGAGCACCGGAATCGCGAAGATCTAACGAAAGGAGCGCCCCTGTTGGGATTCGAACCCAAGTTTGAAGCTCCGCAGGCTTCAGTCCTATCCAAGCTAGACTACAGGGGCAGGCGGGCGCGCCCACCGGCCCGGGCCTATTTCAAGGCTTCGCGACGTCAGGAGAGGCCCAGCTCCCCAAGCTTCTCTGGGAGGTACGTGTCCGTCACGTAGTCCAAGCCGTACTTCGCGAGGGCCTGCTGCTCCGCCTTCTTGTTCAGGCGCAGCATGAGCTCGATCTCGTCCTTCCAGAACTTGTCGTTGAAGCGCGGGTCGGACTGCTCGGCGTGCAGGGCCCCGGTATCCCGCGGCGTCAGCGTGTCCGTCGGCAGCTCATAGTTCTCGATGTCGCTCGCGGTGATCCCGACGAACATCGCGGACGGCGTGGCCAGGTACTCGGAGATGTGCGCCGTCTTGATCGCCCCGAAAGCCACGGAGGCGTGGATGCGGAACGACCACGGATCACCATCGGTAAAGGTGGCGACGGGGAGCTTGAGTTCCTCGTTCAGGCGCTTCAGGAGTCTGCGCGTCGACCGCGACGGCTGGCCCTTCAGGTGGACGAGGATGCACTTCGCGTCCTCGTCGAACCCGTTCTCCACGAGGCGGTCGAACATGCCGCCCGTCTCGAGGGCGAGGACGAACTTCGCGTCGTGGTCCACGAACCGCACCTTGTCGCGCTCCACGTTGTAGGGGATCGTGTAGCCCGCGTCCCCGATGTCGTCGCGGCAGTTGATCCGCCGCCGCTCCCCCGTGCGCGTCGTCTCCTCGAAGGTGATGTTCCCGATGACGCTGGCCCCGCTCTCCTCGGGGCGCAGACGGAAGTCCTCGCGCATGCACCGCGTGAGGATCTCGAGGTCCTCCGCGAGGAGGTTGGACTCATCCTGGGAGTGAAACTTCGCGAGGTCCCAGCCCTCGGAGATGTAGTACATCTCCCTCAGCGTCGACGACTTGCTCTGGTCGATCATGTCCTTGATGAACTCGAGGATGTACATTGTGCGCAGGAGCATGAGCGCGCCGCGCAGCTTCTTCGCGGTCCGCGCGCCCTTCAGGGCGCCGTACTTCCACACCTCCGCGCGCGTGTCGAACCGGATGTTCGCCTTCGTCCGCAGGGGGAGGACCATCTTCGGGATCTGGCCGTCGGAGAGCTGCGCGTAGATCTGCCCGGCGATCTCGTGGAGCTCCTCGATCGCCTTCGCGCTTCCCTTCGAGGCGCCTTCGCCCTTGGGAGGGGCCTTCTTCGTCCTAGTCATCGGGGAGCGCCTCCTCGGCCTCGTCATAGTCCACCTCGCCTTCCTCCTCCGCTTCCGCGGGTGCCTCCTCTTCCTCCTCGAACTCGCGGTAGTTCAGCTCCCAGTCCCCCGGCAGGGGCTCCGCGCCGACGACGAGCTCGGGGCTGATCCCGCTGACGAAGAGGTCGGACTCGTCGTACTCGTCCTTGTCGAGCCCCGCGACGCTGAACGTCACGGTGTCCTTCTCCACGCTCCCGATGCGCTTCAGCTCCCACGACACCTTGCCGTCGACCTTGACCTCGAAGGGCTTCGGCTTCGCGTCGACGAGCTGGGCGCCCCGCGGGAGGAGGACGTGGAGGTTCAGCTTCTTCCTTGCGGCGGTGAAGTTGTGGAGGTCGACGGTGACGTGGTGCACGCCGGCGGTGAACTCGACGCGCTCCTCGATCCAGACGACCCCCATGATCTTCGTGATTGTCGCGTCGAGGTTGGGCACCTTCTTCCCGACGACGGACGCGCTCTTCGCGGCAATCTGCGGGAGGATCTTCTGGACGATCTCGAACTTCTCGCGCGCCTTCGCCTTCTTCGCCTTCTTGTTCAGGTGCGTCTTCAGGCGCCGCCCGCACTCCTTGAGGGCGAGCTCCAGCTCCTCGAGGAACTCGGGGACGGGGGCCACGGCCTCCTTGGCCTCGCTCGTGTAGGGCACCTTGATGCTCGCGATGTGGACGAGGACGACCGCCGGGCCGAAGGGGAGGCCCTGGCCCCCGCGCTGCTCCAGCCCATACCGCCGCCAGTCCACGTTCCCCACCGCCTGGGTGCACGCGCAGGCGCCCGCCTGGTAGAGGAGGGGCACGCGGTTCGCGAACCGCAGGACCTCGACAGGCTGGTCCGCGGGGAGGTCCCCGCCGTAGACGATGCCGACCTCGACTTGGAACGGATTCCCTCCGTAGACCTTCGGGTCGCGGGACAGCGGGGGCGCGTAGAACTCTGGCCTCAGGTTCCCCAGGACGTTCTTGAGGCCCCGCTTGATCAGGCGCTCCCCAATGGGGGAGAGGCACTCGCTCTCCGGCGCCATGATCTTGACCTTCTTCACGGCCTCGAGGACCGCCTTCGCCTGGTCGAGGGTCAGCTGCCGGGGGCGCAGCTCCGCGGGGACGAGGGCGAGGTCGCAGATCTCCTTCGCGACGCGGGAGGAGACGCGGCTGAAGTCGTTCTGGAGGAAGGAGCTCATCCGGAGGGACTCCGTGTCCTTCGCCATGGCGAGGAGCGTCCCGAGCTCGATGCCGTGGGGGTGGGGCTTGATCTCTACGGTCTTTCGAGGGAGCTCCTCCGTGGCGCGCTCGAAGACGATTGCCGCGCCCTCCGGCGGCTGGAACACAAGGCGGGCATGGGGGTTCACGATCGCGGTGGCCCGCAGGTACTCCGCGACGGACTGCTTCCCGCCGACGTAGCGCCCCTTGAGGGCGATTTCCACCCGCGTCCCCGACGGTCGGTCCCAGGGGACGAACTCCTCCTTGATCAGGTCCGGCTTGTTCTTGCGCGTGTCGATGCGCAGCTGGATCTGGTAGGCGACGTCGTCCTTCGCCGTCTTCGAGCGGATCACCGCGGGCCTCCCCGTCGTGATCTGCCCGTACATGATCGCCCCGGAGACGCCGATGCCCTGCTGCCCGCGGGCCTGTCGCAGGGCGAAGAACCGCGATCCGTAGAGGAGCTTCGCGAAGACGTTCGCGACCTGCTTCTTCACGATGCCGGGGCCGTTGTCCTCGCAGATCACCACGAACTCCGTCTCCGAGTTCTTGCGGATCTCCACGCGGACCTCCGGGAGGATCTGGGCCTCCTCGCACGCGTCGAGGGCGTTCTCGCAGGTCTCCTTCACCGCGGTGATGAGGGCCTTCGTCGGGGAGTCGTAGCCCAGGATCTGCTTGTTGCGCTCGAAGAACTCGCTGACGGCGATCTCGCGCTGCTTCTTCGCGAGCTCCTCCGCGATGTTGCGGTCCGGCGTGGCGTTCGCCGTGATGGAAGCCATGCTCTCCCTTCTGACGCGGGCGTATTCGACGCCCCCTCTTAAATGATTTCGGCCCACTGCAACCAGCGGATGCCGTGCCTCTCCATGGAGGAGTTCGTTTCAAAACTGCGAACGACGGGGGAAGGTTCATACCCGCCGCGGGAGGCTGCCTCGCCGAGACCATGGGCATCTTGGACAAGCTGAAGACGGCGACGAATGTCGTCAGTGGCGGCGGCGCGAAGGTGAGCATCGAGTACCCGACCCACACCGTGTTCCCCGGGGAGCCGGTGCAGGTCCGGGTCACGGTCATGTCCTCCGGCGGCGAGGTGAAGTCGAAGGGCATCTACGCCGACCTCGTCTGCGAGGAGGTCGTCTCCACGCAGGAGAAGGTCACCTGCCAGCGTTGCCGGAACTCGTGGGACGCGCCGGTGAACAACACGAAGAACGTCGCGAACCAATCCTACCCCCTCGCCCCAGCCTTCGTCCTCGCGGCGGGCGAGACGCGGACGTTCGAGGGGACGCTGCAGGTCCCTGGCGGCTCCCCGCCGAGCTTCACCGGGCCCTCCGTGCGCTACGAATGGAAGATTCGCGGTCGCCTCGAAGCGTTCGGCAACGACCCGGACTCCGGGTTCCAGTCCCTGCGCGTCGGGACGCGGTGAGCGGGGCCAGCGTTAAGTAAGCCTCGGTCGTTCGCGCGCGGGGATTCCCCTGGCGGGCATCGAGGCGGTCGGCGGCTACGTCCCGCGCTACGCGGTGACGGCGGAGGAGTACCGGAAGGCGCTCGGCCACTTCACACCGCGCGGGATCGAGGAGAAGTCCGTCCCCGGACCCGACGAGGACGCGGTCACGCTCGCGGTCGAGGCGGGCGTCCGGGCGCTGTCGGCGGGGGGTGCGGCCGGCATCGGCTACCTCGTCCTCGCCTCCGAGGCCCCCGTCGACGCCACCGCCGTGTCCGAGGCGCTCGGGCTGATCGGCGCCCGCGTGAAGACCTCCTCGGGAACCGACGCGGGTCCTGCGCTCCTGGCCGCCCTGGACTTCTGTGACACCTCCGGAGGGCGCGCGCTCTTCGTGGCCGTCGGCGTCCCCGCGGGAAGCCCCGCGGACCCCGGGGAGCAGGGACGAGGGGCGGCCGCCGCGGCCCTAGTCTGCGGGGGCGGGGGGCTCATCCGCCGCGAGGCCGTCCACTACGGCACGGAGGGCTCCCGGGAGCGGGCGCTCGGCACGCTGGGCCAGAAAACGGGGCGACCCGTCCACATCTTCGTCGACGAGCCCGAGCCCCAGACCCCCGCGACCCTGGAGAAAGCCTTCCCGAAGGCGGTCCGGTCCGGGCTCTCGCGGCACACCGGGGACGTCGGTCCGGCCTCCGCGTTCCTCGCCCTCGCCATGCACGCGGGGGGCATCGCGAAGGGGGATGTCGTCCTCGTCTCCACGGGGACTCCGGAGGGCGGTACGGCCATCGGGTTCACCGCCGCGGCGAAGGTCCAGGGCGGCGCGGAGGTCCTTCCTGACGCGCGCATCCCTGTCCCCTACGCGACCCACCTGCGCCGGGCCCTCTCCACCGCGGGGGAGGCCACAAGCCAGGGCGCCTACGTGTCCCCGACCGCCTATCGCGCCGAGCTGAAGGCGCGCTACCGCCTCATCGGGGAGGAGTGCACGAAGTGCGGGACGCTCCACTTCCCGCCGCGGGAGACGTGCTCGAAGTGCGGGGCGCGGGAGTTCGCGGACCACCCGATGCGACCGACCGGGGAGGTGTACTCCTTCACGATCATCGGCCGCGGGGCCGCGCCGAGCGAGTTCGCGGAGCAGCAGGCCCTCTGGGGCGACTACGCCACGGCTATCGTGCAGCTCGACGAAGGACCGCGAATCGCCGCGATGCTCACCGAGTTCGAACCCCGCGCAGTGGGCGTGGGGACCCGCGTGCGGTCGTGCTTCCGGCGGATCTACACCCAGGAGGGCGTCCCGCGGTACGGGTTCAAGTTCCGACCGGATTGACAGTCAGCGCTCGGATAGGAATCCTTATCTGTTAGTGGAGGCGCGGGAGGGTCGGGTGGTGCTCACCCCCATTCCGTCCCTCGAGGACTTGGCGGGGAGCTGGGCCGGAGTCACGACGCCTGCGGCGATGAAGGCGAAACTGGACCGCTTGCGGGAGGATTGGCGGTGAGGGAAGTCCTCGACACCCGATTCTTCGTCGAGCTGTTCTCCTCCGCGGATTCCGGGGTCCTCGAGCGCTGCCGCGCCAAGATGGGCTCCCTCCGCCGCTCGGGCCAAGGGCTCCTCCCGACGCCCGTCATCGCGGAGGTCGTGCACCAGGCGTGCGAGACCCTGGGGGCGGCCGCTGCGGAGCGCCACCGGCAGGCGCTCCTCCACTCGGGGCTTCGGGTACTCCCCCTGGATGCAGAAGCCGCCGCCGCGGCTGGTCTCCTCAAGTGCGGTCACCGCCGTACGCCGTTCGCCGATTGCCTGGTCGGCGCCATGGCCCTTCGCGCGGGGGCCCGAATCACTACCGACGATCCTCATTTCGCCGAGTTCGAGGGCCTGAAGGTGACCTGGATCTAAGGGGGGCGCAGCCGGTGGCTCGGAGTCGGGTCCGCGGGCCTGTCGTGTGCGTGACTGGGCGTCACTGCCGCCGGATTACGATGGCCAAGGCTCCCGACGGATACGACCTGCTCACGGCAGGGAGTCCGTCGGTCCGCGTCAGTTCATGAACGTGAGGAGGGCGTCCTGAGACACGTGCACCCAGTACCCGTTCCCCCGGCTCATGAGGTCTGACGGGGAGAGACGCCTCAGGTTGTAAGGCGGATCGTCCGCGTAGCCCTCGACGGTCTGGTAGTTGATCCCCGCAAGGAGTTGCGACACGGACTTCGCGGTGAAGCTGGCGTAGCCGAGGAAGTTCCAACCAGTCTCCAGGGAGAGGGTGGTGGTCCTCGGGACGATCCCCGCGACCACCCAATCGCCAGCGGTCGTGACCTGGACCCACACCGCCATCCTCCGGTCCAGCGAGCTGAGGTCTGCCCACGGCTTCCCGTTGTCGTTGGAGAGCCAGTTCTTTCCCTGCCCTGCGGGGTTCACGTAAGTGCGCGCGCGCGTCCACGAGACCGTCTGGAGCACCGTCCCCACGGACCAGTCCTCCTGCTCGAGGGGCACGCTGACGAGCTGCTTGCCCGCGGCGAGGAACCGCGAGAACTTCCCGCCCTGGTCCTCTGCGGCGGTCACGCGGCCGGTGTTCTCCCGCGCGACGAGGCGGTAGAAGGCCACCCCGGCTCCGCCGCCGCCGACGTGCGTGTACGTCGTCGTTCCCGCGGGGACGCTGTCCAGGAAGGCGTAGGAGGCCCCCGTGGGGTCGTAGGCGCTCCCGAGGTAGAGGTCGTAGGCGACGACATCGTTGTCCAAGGCGCCGTCGTCCCCGGAGGTCGCCCAGTCCAGCTGCACGTGTTGGAACGCGCCGCCCTTGAGGCGCACGGCGAGGAGGATTGGCGAGAGCGGCGGCAGGTCCACGATGTCCACGATGGTCGCCGCCATGTCGGTGAGGCCGTCGTCGTCCGTGACCGTGAGCGTGAGTGTGTAGACCCCCGCCGCGGTGTAGGCGTGCGTGGGCGTCGGCCCCGTCCCCGTCCCCCCATCCCCGAAGGTCCAGGCGTAGGAGACGATGACCCCGCCCGCGTCGTACGAACCGGAGCCGTCGAAGGCGATGGGGCGGTTCTTCCCGCCGATGTAGGGGCCACCCGGTACCGCGACCGGCGGCCCTCCCGGCGCCGTTGGGGGGCAGGCGACCGCAAGGTCGACCGGGGCCATCAGCGGGAGGTTGTCGACCACGCCGGGCCCGATCGTGTACGGCGAGTCGCCGATCCCGTCCCCGTCCGCGTCGACGCCGCCGTAGTCGGACCAGAAGTTTCCCGCGGACCCGTCGTCCCATGCGTTGCTCCCGTTCCCGTCGTCCGCGGCCTGGACGGTGTTCCCGAGGAAGTTGTTCAGGTGGCTGAGCACGCCGGAGGCCCCCTGAAGGCGCTCTCCCACGGCGTTCCCGGTGAACTCGTTGCAGCGCGCGAACGCGGAAGGCGCCCCAGGGTCGCCCCAGGCGGAGGCGGCGAACAGCCCGGCGCCCCCTCCGGCCCCGTTCGCGGTGAAGACGTTTCGCTCGACGAGGAGCCCGCGCACGCCGTTCAGTCGCATCCCGTAGAGGCTGTTCGAGGAGAGCACGTTGTCCGTGAACGCGAGCCCGGACGTGTAGGCGAAGACGTTGCCGACGTCGATCCCGACCAGCGAACCGGTGACGGTGTTCCCCTCGACGCGGAAGTCCGCGGCGTTCGTCTGCGTCCCCTGGATGGCGATGCCGCTCTCCGTGTTCGCGTCGAAGGTATTGACCCGGACGCGACCCCCCGTCGGGTACCACAGGACCGTCCCCTGCGTGTTCGTCAGGAAGGTGTTCCCCTCAATCACCAAGTTGCTCGGCGACAGGCCAGAGACGCCGATCCCGTTGAGCCGCAACAGAGAGTTCCAGACCTCCGACCCCGCGGCCGTGCCCCCCGGCCCGTAGCCGACGTCGAGGCCTCGGTCGGCGTACTCCACGGTGGTGTTCTCCAGACGTACGAAGCCGCCGGCCGTCCGTATCGAGGACCACCGGGCGATCGGCGGGGCCGTGGCGTTCGCGGTGAAGATGATGGGGTCGCTCGCGGTCCCGACGGCATCGAGCCGCCCCTGGACGGCAATCTCCCGCCCCGGGTCGAGGCGCACGGTCACGCCAGCCTCGACGGTCAGGTTGACCCCCGAGGCGACGGTGACGTTCCCCAAGACGACATAGGGGCTCCCCACCACGTCCCAGGTGGTGTCCGTCGCAATCGTCCCGCTCACGTAGGTGTCCGCACGCACGCCAGGCGGCAGCATCGCCATCGGCGCGAGGGCGACCACCAGGAGAAGGATGCCCAATGCCCCTCGAAACCCCCGCATGCCCACAGGCCTCCGATCCATGGAGGGGCAGGGAGGTTATAAGGGGATTTTGGTCGGAGCCTCTGCGGCCTCAGGTGCGGCGATCTCCACCTTCGCCTTTTTGCGCCTTGTATCTCGCACTGTCCAAGTCGAGCTCGAAGTCCTCGTCCTTCGCCTCGCCGGGCGAGAAAACCTTGCCGGCCTCGAACTCGAGCTTCTTGGGCTCCTCTTTCTTCTTCTTCTTGGGCGCCTGCTCAACTTGCTGCGGCATGGGGCTCCTCCAAGTCCGTGGCGTACGGGTCCGGCATCTCGATCCGCCGCCGCGTCCCGTCGTTCACTACCACGACGGACCAATCCACCGTTTCGATATTGAACTTGTCGCACAGCGCCGTCCGGAGCCGGGCCCGGGTGTCCTGGGGCGGTTCGCGCACCGCGCGCAGAATCGCCTCGTCCGTGAGCTGGCGTTCCACGAGCCCCGCGCGCTGTCGCTTGTAGAAGATCCCGCGGTCCTCGCCGACTTCGCTGTACTGCTTGCAGGCCATCATCTCGACGTCCCCCTCGCGGCTCGCCTCGCCAGCCTCCTGGATGGCGAACCAGCGGTCCAGCCACTCCACGCGGCGCGACGCGCGCTTCGACCGCTTCGCCTCCAGGTCGTCGAGGACCTCCTCCCAGGTCTTCAGGGCCCGCCGCTCCTCGTCGGTCTCCACGATCCCCTCGACCTTGGCGAGGTAGTAGCGCTGGACCTCGACGGGCGAGGAGGCCTTGCCGTCCGCGCGGAGGCGCCACTCGTCCGGGCGCGTCGTCTCCACGTTGTGCCACAGGTCCTCCATGGGGGCGTCCAGCTTCGGGACGTCGCCCAGCTTCCCCTGCTCCATGAGCTGGAGGATTGCCGACGTGGTGAAGTGCCGCAGGAGGATGGCCGTCTCGTTCATCAGGGCGTCGCCCACGATCACGTGGAGCCGCCGGAAGCGCTCGTGGGCGTGCGGCTCGTCGCGGGTGTTGAGGACCCCCGTGTCGTGCATCGTCTCGCCGCTGACCACCGCGCTCGTGAGATACGCGCTCGGGGACAGGACGTACTTCCCGTCGAGGAGGTCCCCGGCCCCCGTGTAGATGATCCGCGTGACGAGGTGGGGGACGAGCTCCTTCACGTACCGCGCGGGGAAGGCGACGGACCGGGCGACGCAGTAGTTCTCGTGGCTCCCGTAGGACGTGCCGTCCGGGGAGGTGTTGTTCTTGAACGCCCAGATCCGCGTGCGGCCGGTGTACTTCTCCTCCATGACCTTCCGGACCCAGTCCAGGATCTTCTCCCCGGCCTTCTCCCAGATGACGACGTCCCGGAAGTTCGAGCACTCCGGCGTGCTGATCTCGAAGTGCCCGACGTCGAAGTAGCACCGCGACCCGTTCGCGACGAACTCGCCGGCGGCATGGAGGTCGCTCTGGCGGAGGAGGTCCAGACCGAGGACGTGAGGGTCGAAACCCAGGGAGCCCATCTTCCGGCTGTAGAGGGTGTACTCGTGCTCCGTCCCCTGGATCATCCGGTTCATCGGTCAGCCAACCATGGGGTCCGAGCCCGTCCTCAGAATCTCCCGCTGGCGCTTCTCCCACACGTAGATCTCCGTGATCGCGTGCTCCTTGCACTCCTCCTCGACGGCCATCCGGGCGTCCTCGAGGGTGAGGCCCTCGCGCTTCCGGTCGGCCTTCTTCAGATTGAGGATGCGCTTCACGAAGTTCTTCTTCGCTGTCTTCACGATCGCCGCGATGATCGCCCCAGAGACGATGTCCTTGCGCTTCACCGTCTTGATCGACTCCTTGGCCTCCGTGTCCAGCTTGATCTTGACCCAGTTCCCCTCGCCATAGAGCTCCTCGAGGACGTAGCTCCGGAGCGCCTGGACAGCGGCGTCGTGCGAGCCGTGCTGCGCCTCCAGCTCCGGGCTCACGGGGAGGTCGTCCGTAAGGTAGATCTTCGCGATCTGCTCGGCGGCCTCGCGGTGGGGCCTAGGGATCTCGATGATCTCGTCGAAGCGGCCCGGGCGGAGGAGGGCCGGGTCCACGAGGTCCGCGCGGTTCGTCGCGCCGATGACAAAGACGTCGCGGAGCTTCAAGAGCCCGTCCATCTCGCTGAGGATCTGGGCGATGATGTTCTTGTGGACGCCCGCGGTGTCCATCATCCCACGGATGGTGAACAGGGCCTCGATCTCGTCGAAGAAGATGATCGAGGGGCGGCGCTCGTTCGCCTGGCGGAAGATCTCCTTGATGATGCGCTCGCTCTCCCCCACCCACTTGCTGAGGACGTCCGCGATGCTCACGTTGAAGAACGTCATGTCGTTCTCGCTCGCGATCGCCTTCACGAGCAATGTCTTCCCGCACCCGGGCGGCCCGTAGAGGAGGATGCCGCGCGGGGCCTCGAGGTGGATCTGCTCGAAGAGCTTGGCCTCCTGGAAGGGGAGGACGACGACGTCCTTGATGCGCTCGATGACGTCCCCGAGGCCGCCGACGTCGGCGTACCGCACCGTCGGCTTCTCCCCGAGGAGGAGGCTCTTCACGTCGATGTTCGGGAGGATCTCGAGGATCTCCATCGTGGGCGGGAGCACGGAGATCTGGAACCCGGGCTTCAGCTTGCTCAGGACCTTCTTGTCGCACTCGACGAGGCGCTTCTCCATCTCGCCCTCGACGCTGACCACGAGCCGGCCCTCGAGCATGTCGACGACCTTCGCGATCACGCCCTTGTTCGTCGTGGCCGAGCCCTCGACGATGGCATAGGTCTGCGGGTGGACCCACACGTACTGGCCGATGTTCAGGCCGCTCTTCTCCACGAGGCCCGTGGAGACCTTGAGCATCTCGTTCCCGCGGGCGACGACCACCTGGCTGCCATCGACGTCCGGGCCCTCCTTCCGGAGGATGTACGCGTAGAGGAGGGGGGGCTGCTTGATCTTGTTGAACTTGTCCTCGTACGCCTTGAGGCGGTACTCCCGCTCCTCGATCTCGTACCGGAAGGAGTGGATGTCCCGCTCGTACTGGCGCCGGAGGCGGTCCATCTTCTCCTCGAACTCGTCACGGACTTCCTCGGCGGTCTTCTCCTTGTCCTCTTCCATGCTTCACCGGTCCTAGAGACGCGGCTCGCGGGCGAGGGTCGGGACTCGCGGGGGCAACACGATGCAAAGGACGCCTTCGAGTCTTAACTCATCCCGACTGGCTCTCAAAACTGATACCTGTCTTATTAACCCTTCTCCGCCTCCGCGCGCGGGGCCCGCGGGAACGTTCTTGTGGGCGCCGCCGATGCCGGGGACGTGGGGAACAAGGTGACCACCGCGGCGGCGGCGGTCGCAGCCCTCCCGAAGGGGGCCACCGTCGCCGTCGGCGGGATGCACGCGCACAACAACCCGATGGCCCTCGTACGGGAGTGCGTGCGGCGGGGTCTCCGCGTCGGGACCCTCGTGACCTCGCCCTCGGCCTCCGTGAACGCGGACCTCCTCATCGGCGCCGACCTCGTCGACGAGATCGTGTGCTCCTACGTGGGCCTCGAGGACCTCGGGCTGGCGCCGAACTTCCGCGCCTGGGTGGAGCGGGGGCGGCTCCGCGTCCGCGAGGCGGACGAGGCGTTCGTCGTCTACGCGCTCCGCGCCGGCGCGAGCGGGCTCCCCTTCCTCCCGCTCCCCGCGGGGGTGGCGGACACGGGCGTCCCCGCCGCGAACCCGGGCGACTACCGCAGGACGCGGGACCCGTTCACCGGCGCCGAGGTCGTGTGCGTCCCCGCGCTCCAGCCCGACGTCGCGCTCCTCCACGCGCAGAAGGCCGACGAGGCGGGCAACTGTGTCTTCGAGGGGAGCCCCTTCACGGACGTGTCCATGGCTTTCGCCTCGAAGCGCGTCCTCGTCCAGGTGGAGGAGATCGTCCCGCGAGAGCACACGCGCGCCGCGGCGGCGCGGGCGCGCCTCCCGGGATTCCTCGTCGACGCCATCATCCCCGTCCCCATGGGCTGCCACCCCACGTCGAGCCACCGCTACTACCGTCGGGACGACGAGCACCTCAGGCTCTACGCGGCGATGTGCCGCGAGAACCCGGCAGCCTACCTGGAGAAGTACGTGCACGGGCCGAAGACGAACGAAGAGTACCTGGAGGCGATCGGGGGGCGACCCCGCGTCCAAGCGCTCCTCGAGGACCGCACGCCATCCTAGGGGAACCTATTTCCGCCTTCCTCGCCTTGCCCGACCCCGGGGGAGTTCGGATGAGGATGGCCCTCGCGGGGAATGCCCTGCTGCTCGGCCTGCTGCTCGCGCCCACGGCTGTCGCGGACTCGCTCACGCCCGCCACAGTCCCGTTCGAGCGCACGGTCCTCATCGGCGCGAACCACTACGAGGCCTTCTCCTTCGACCTCTCCAAAGGCGTCACCGCGGGGTTCGAGGTCATCGCCGGGGGAAGGGTGGACATCATCTTCACCGACCTGAGCGGCTACAACATGTACGCGGACCCGAACTCCACCTCCTTCACCTACTTCGAGACCTTCACGACGCTCTCCGTCTCCTCCTACAACCGGACGGTCTCGGGCCAACAGGGCACCTACGCGTTTGTCGTGGACAACACGAACTGGAACGAGGACGGGGCGAACCCGACGGGGCCGGTGACCCTCCACGTCTGGATCGGCGCGCCTAGCGGGCTCCCCGTGGCTCTCTGCGGCGCCGTCGCCCTCGTGGCCATCGTGGGCGTGGCGCTCGCCTTCTACCTCCTTCGCCGCCGCAAGGCGGCCCAGCCCCTGCCCCCGCCGCCCCCGTACCAGGAGCCTCCGGCCCCGGCGCAGAACCCCACGTGGGACGCCGTGATCGAGCCGGTTCCGGGAGAGGCCCCGGCCGAACCTCCTGCGGGGACGCCTGAACCCCTGCCGCCGACCCCACCCCCCGAGGGCGGCGAAAAGGGGGGGTGAGCGGGAGACCGCTTACCGGAGGTTGTTGGAGGGGGCTATCGCCTTGGTGTAGACGTGGCGCAGGACCAGCATCTCGGGGTTGGGTCGGCGCTTCCAGCGTCTCGGGACGTTCATCGTCTTGACTCCTTTTAGATGCTGTCTAAACGTATAGACTCCGTCGAAGTACTTAAATATGTCGCGTCCCGTTCCCCGTTCTGGCATCCAGGAGTGGGAACATGCGCAAGGGGTTCGTGACCGTGGACGAGCGGCAGATCAAGGTCCTCAGCAATCCCGTGCGCCTCCAGATCCTGGCGCTCCTCTTCGAGGAGGAGAGGACCCTCTCGCAGATCGCCGCCAAGGTGGAGCTGACCCCGGCGACGATCCACCATCACCTCACCCGCCTCCTCCGGGCGAAACTGATCCGCCACACGCGATCGGTGCGCAAGGGGAACCTCGTGGAGAAGTACTACACCGTCCCCGCGAGCGGCGTGGACTCCTCGAGGGTGTGGGCGGACCTCAGCGACCGCGACAAGGTGGCCTACCGCCTCTCCACCCTGGGCATGCTGAAGGCGCTCATCGACCGCGGGACGAGGACCCTCCAGCGGCGGGGGACCGTGGAGTTCGACGTGGGGAAGATCGTCTTCTATCGCCTCCCCTGGCGCGGGGACGTCCTCCAGCAGGTGAACGAGATCATGGCCAAGGCGCGCCAGGAGCTCTCCCATCTGGAGGAGAGGCACCGGGGCTCCGAGGGGGACCGCGTGATGGCCGTCTTCACGGTGCTCCCCGGGTGAGGGTCACGCTTTCGTCGGCTTGGCCCTGGCCGCCCTCGCCGCCGCCGGCCGGGGAGGCCTCACCTGGAGACTCAAGACGAGCCCCAGGAGGCTGAGAAGGATCCCGACGTAGAACGCGGGCAGGTAGGTCCCGAAGGCCATGCGCAGAGGCCCGATCGCGAAGAGGGCCACGATGGCCCCGAGCCCGTATCCGGTGAAGAGGAGGCCGTAGTTCGACCCGAGGTGCTTCGCCCCGAAGTAGTAGGTGGCCAGGGCCGGCATCGCCGCGAGGAAGCCCCCGAACACCATCCCTGTCAGCGCGATTCCGGAGTATAGAGGGACCAGCGCGCTGCCGCCGAAGCCGGCAGAGGCGGCGAGGAGGGCCATCGCGCCGAGGAGGACGAGGTTCATCATGAGCAGGGTGCGGCGCGGGCCGAAGACGTCCGCGGCGCGGCCGAACACAGGGCGGCCGAGGCTGTTGAACACGGCGAGGACCTGGACCGCGGCTATGGCCAGGAGGCCCGTGGCCAACCCGATCTCCTCGGCGATGGGCTTCGCCTTCCCGATGACCATGAAGCCCCCCGCCGTGCCGAGCACGTAGAGCGCCCAGGCGATCCAGAACGTGGGGGAGCGCACCATGGTCCGCGAGTCAACCTCGGCCTGGGGACTCCACGTCCGCCTCGAGGTCGCCTTCGCCTCCGGGGCCTTCCAGTCCGCCGGCGGGAAGGCGAGGAGGGCCCCGGCGGACACGAGGACGGCGAGGAAGAGGACGCCGAGGAGGAGGAACGTCGCCGGGACGCCGTAGGCGGCGATGAGCGTGTCGGCCAGCGGCGCCATGAAGAGGGCGGAGAGGCCGAAGCCCATGACGACGAGGCCGGACGCCAGCCCCTTCCGGTCCGGAAACCACCGCACGGCGGTGGGGATGGGGGGGTTGTACGCGAAGCCCAGCCCGAGGCCCACGACGACCCCATAGGTGAGCGTGAGCCCCGCCATGGGCCAGGGCGTGAGGTGCACACCGGCGGAGAGGAGGTACCCCGTCCCCACGAGGATCCCGCCGAGGACGGCGACCTTGCGCGGCCCGTGGCGGTCGACGAGCCTCCCGGCGAACACCATGCCCACGGAGAACATGGCCAGGGCGACGGCGAGTGGGAGCATCGAGGTGAAGTCGGTGGCCCCGTAGGACCGGATCAGGGGCTTCGTGAAGACGCTCCAGGCGTAAGCCGTCCCCAGCATCAGGTTCATCAGGAAGCCGAGGGCGAGGTAGGCGCCGCGACGCGTCCCGGGGAACATGCTGAGGCGTTCGGCGGGAAGGCAGAAAGACCTGCCGAAAATACTGTCTGAGCACTTTTACAGCACAGGAGTATGTATTCTGTATGGCCTTCCCCGGAGGCGTCGAGCTCCCGCCCCTGGGGGACAAGGGGCGACCGCACCGTCCTTACCGTCCCCCCAGTAAGTACGGGAGGCTTAGCGGGTCGCGGCCCCTGGTCTCGCTGCAGATCAGCGGCGGTCTGCACCCCGGCAACGTGAGGACATGTTCGAGCGAGACCTGCAGCTGATGAAGCGCGACGCCCTGGAGACTTTGCAGTGGAGGAAGCTGCGCCGGATCGTCCGGTACGCCTACGGTAACGTCCCCGCGATCCGCCGGCGGTTCAAGGCCGCGGGCGTCGAGCCGGACCGCGTCCGGAGGCTCGAGGACTTCGCCCGGGTCCCCCTGACCACGAAGGAGGACTTCGCCGAGAACTACCCGCTCGGCCTCCTTGCGGTCCCGCGGGAGAAGCTGGTCCGCCTCCACGCCTCGTCGGGCACGACCGGCAAGCCCAAGGTGGTCGCCTACACCCGCAACGACCTCGAGACGTGGACGCGCCTCATGGCCCGCCTCTTCGACTGCGCCGGTGTCACCGCGGGGGACGTCGTCCAGAACATGTACGGCTACGGGCTGTTCACGGGCGGGCTGGGCTTCCACTACGGGGCGGAGCGCGTCGGCGCCCTCGTCGTCCCCACGGGGCCGGGGAACACGAAGCGGCAGCTGATGCTTCTGAAGGACTTGGGGGCGACCGTCATCGCCTGCACGCCTTCGTACGGGCTCTACCTCGGCGAGGTCGCGCGCGCGGAGGGCCTCGACCCGAAGAAGGACTTCCACGTGCGGGTGGGCCTCTTCGGCGCCGAGCCCTGGAGCGAGGAGGCGCGGGGGCGCGTCCAGGACGCCTTCGGGCTCCGCGCCATGGACTGCTACGGGATGTCGGAGCTCTACGGGCCCGGCGTCTCCTGCGAGTGCCCGGAGCAGGACGGCCTCCACACCTGGGCGGACGAGTTCTACGTCGAGACCATCGACCCGGAGACCGAGGAGGTCCTCGGACCCGGCGAGGAGGGGGAGCTCGTCGTCACCATGCTCAACCGCGAGGCGATGCCGATCCTCCGCTATCGGACGCGGGACCTCTCGAAACTGGACTGGGAGCGGTGCGCCTGCGGCCGCCACCACCCGCGGATGGCGCGCGTCGTCGGGCGGAGCGACGACATGCTCATCATCGGCGGCGTGAACGTGTTCCCCAGCCAGGTCGAGCACGTCCTCATGCAGGTCCCTGATCTCGCGGAGACCTACCAGATCCTCGTCACCCAAGAGGTCCTGGACAAGCTCCACGTGCGTGTGGAGCTCGCCCCGGACCGTTCCGCGCTGACGGAGGCGAAGACGGCGGCGGTGCGGAAACGGACCGAGGAGGACCTGCGTTCCGTGCTCGGCATCCACGCGAGCGTGGAGCTCGTGAAACACGGCGCCCTCCCGCGGAGCGAGGGGAAGGCGAAGCGGATCGTCGACGTGCGGACGCTGTAGACCTGGGGGCTCCGCATGGACATGGTTCGGGTCGGGGGGGCGCGAGGTCTGGCGGTCGCCCTCCTCCTAGCCCTCCTCGTCGCGGCGACGCTCGCCTCCGTGCGCTTCGCCCTCGTGCTGCTCCCCCTCCTCGTCGTGTTCGTCGGCATCCTCCTGTTCCGCCAGAGTGGGGCCACGATGGCCGTCGTCGGCTGGCTGCTGGCCCTCGCCCTCGCGGTGCTCTACTTCCACACCGGGATCGACGTCGCGCTCGCGGCATCCCTCTACGGCGTGCTGAAGTCGTTCGGGATCACCATCGCGGTGATGTTCACCATGCTCATGGTCTTCCTCATGCGGGAGGCGGGGGCGCTCGAGGTGCGAGCCGAAGCTCAGCACCACGTGCTTGCCGAGGCGCTGTTCGACGTCGAGCGAGAAGCCCAGGGTCTCGGTGATGTAGAGCGGGCCCAGCTCGTTCCTGAAGAAGGTCGTC
>Ga0209751_10001420_pt1 | contig 24665 bp, 19 predicted proteins | sample RifCSP13_1_FD_184019 | JGI IMG/M metagenome (GOLD analysis project Ga0209751, IMG submission 184019) | Soil microbial communities from Rifle, Colorado - Rifle CSP2_sed 13_1 (SPAdes) (version 2) | ecosystem: Environmental > Terrestrial > Deep subsurface > Rock core/Sediment | place: Rifle...
CTCCCGCGTCGGCCTGTTTTCGAACCGCTACCTCGTCGCTGGCATGGCGGGGGCGCTCGGCCTCCAGCTCCTCGCGGTGTACCACCCGTTCATGCAGGGCATGTTCGCCACGGTGCCCCTCGGCGCGTGGGACTGGGCGATGCTCCTGCTCGTGGCCCCGTGGGTCGTCGTGGCGGCGGAGATCCAGAAGCGCCTCCTGGTCCTGTTCCGGCCCGGGGCGAAGGGCGCGGGGATCCCGAGCTAAGCGACACCTTCACCCGGGCGGTGCGATCGTGGCACCCTCGAGGCGCGAGTGCGCCTTCACGGTCACGCCCTCCCCGAGGATCGTGTCTGCGAGATGGGCATCCTCCTCAAGGGTGCAATCCTCCGACAGGACGGAACCCGTGACCTCGCTGTTCTCCCCGACACGCGTGCGCTCGAGGACGATGGATTCTCGAACCGTCGAACCTGCCTCCACAACGACGCCGTCGTACAGGCATGCACCCTCGACGACCGCGCCTTTCCCGATCCTCACGTCCGATCCCAGGTACAGCGGTCCTCCGAGGTGCACGCCCGCGTCGAGCACGAGGCCCTTGCCCATGATCGCGGGCCCGAACGGCTCGCGCCCGAGGAGATGGTGGTCGCGTCCCTCGCGACGGATGACTTCGAGGCTCGCCCGGATCAGGTCCTTCGGGCGCCCGATGTCGACCCATGCGCCCTCGATCCTCATGCCGTGGAGCGCGAGTCCCTTGGCGAGCATCTTCGGGAAGACATCCTTGGAGAAGTCGTATTTCGTGGCCTCGGGGATCAGGTCGAGCACCTCGGGCTCGAGGACGTAGATCCCCGCGTTCACGAGCTTGGAGAACGCTTCCTCGGGCCGCGGTTTCTCCTTGAACCTTTCGATCCGCCCGTCCCTCCCGAGGCCGACGATGCCGTAGTCTGTGGGGTCGTCGACCTCCGTGAGCGCGATCGTCGCGACGGACTTGCGTCGGCGGTGGAAGTCGATCAAGGGCCGCACGTCGAGGTCGACGAGGACGTCACCCATCGCGACGACGAACGTGTCGTCGATGAAGTTCGCCACGCGCTTCACGCTCCCCGCCGTCCCCGCGGGCGTGCCCTCGAACGAGTACACGATGGAGGCGTCGTAACCCAGACCGTCCGCAATCGCGCGGATCAGCCGGTCGGACATGTACGCCGTCGTGACGACCAATTCCCTCACGCCCGAGTTCACGAGGGATCGGAGGACGAAGTCCACGCACGGGCGGCCCGCAACAGGGAGGAGCGGCTTGGGACGGGACTGCGTGAGCGGTCGGAGGCGCTGGCCCTCGCCGCCCGCGAGGACGATCCCCTTCATCCGCGGATCTCCACCTTGCCCTTCTTCAGGAGCGCCTGGACCGCCTGGTCTGCGAACTCGTCGAGTTTCTTCTCGTCGAACAGGTTCCTGCGGACGTCCTGGCGGTGCTGCTTCAGGAGCTGGCGGGCCTCGCGGACCTCAGCGCGCTCTGCCTCGCGGGTCGTGAGGACCATCTCCCGCATCTCCATGATCTTCTGGTGGACCTCGTCCGCCTTCGCGCGCACGTCCAGGTACTCCTGATGTTTCTTGTCCGCCTCCACGATCAGGATGGCCATGTTCTTGATTTGCTCCGTGACCTTGTCGTGCAGGTCGTTCGCCTTCCTCGACAGAAGGACGACCTGCTCGTGCTCCGTGTCCGCGCTCCGGAACAGATCGTCGATGGTGGTTTCGAGGTCCCGCACATCTTTCGTGACCGCGTCCTGCTGTCCTTTCATCTTCTCGAGTTCGCGGATGTGGCGCATCGTCGCCCGGAGGTTGTCGATCAGCTCGTTCTCTTCGTGGAGCTCCATGGGGCGCGTCTGCTGCTCCATCTCGATGCGTTTGAAGTCCCTGCGCAGGAACGCGAGTTCGCCCGTGACGTCCTCCTTCATCTTCCCGCGGAACTGGCGGCGGATGTCCACGAGATTCTTCGCTTTCGTCTGCAGCTCGTTCCGCGCGCCTTTGTGCGCGCGCATCTTGCGGACAAGCGCGTCCCGCTCCGCCTTGAGGGTCCGCACCTCCGCGGAGACGCTGCGCTTTTTCTCGTGGAGCTGGTCGCGTTCCTGGCGGGTGACGTGCGCCTGGTCGTTCAACTGGTCGCGCTTGTTCACGAGGTCTCCGAGCTTGATCTCCGCCTTCTCAAGCTCGGAGGGAACCTTCTTGCGGACCATACCCCGCCCCGAAGTGGACGCAGAGACCTCTGGAAGGTCTTAATCCTTCCCATGTGCGAGCGCGTCCGCCAGCTCGCCGAACTGCTCGGGCGCGAGTTCCTCGGGTCGTTTCCTCAGGTAGGGAGCGGCGTCGATCATGCGGTCGAAGGCCGCTTCCGAGGACGCGAAGCGGCGCCACGAGAGGCGAAGCCCGTTCTCGATCGCCTTGCGCCGGTGCGCGAACGTTGCGTCGACGACCGCACCGAACAGCGCCTCGTCGGCGACGGGGAACGGGAACGGGCGCGGCTCCAGAACGACGATTGCCGAATCGACCTTGGGTTGAGGCCAGAACGCCGCGCGGGGCACGCGCATGGCCACCTCCGCGCGGCACCTCACGTACGCTTTCACGGTCAGCCGCGAGTAATCCTCCGTCCTCGGCTTGGCGATGAGGCGGTCGGCGAACTCTCGTTGGTACATGAGCGCCGCGCGATCGAACGTGAGGTCGAGAAGGCGGAAGGTGATGGGCGAGGAGATCTGGTACGGCAGATTGCTCACGACCTTGTCGAAGGGGGGAAGCGGGACTCGGACCGCGTCGCCCTCGATGACCTCAAGGTTGCCGCCGAGGTCGCGGAGTCCTCGGGCGAGACGCCGGTCCTTCTCCACCGCCAAAACCTTGGCGGCTCTCCCGACGAGCCGCTCGGTCAGAATCCCGAGGCCCGGCCCGACTTCGAGGATCGTATCGGAGCGGTCGATCCGCGCGAGCTCGACATGCCCGTCCGCGATCCGCTCGTCGAGGAGGAAGTGCTGACCGAGCCCCTTCGACGCCCGAACCCCCAGGGCCCGCAACCTCTGCCGCACTTCCTCGGATCTCACGCCGCGGGCATCGGCGGGCGAGCCAATAATCTTGGGGACACGTTCAAATACGGAGGTCGAAATCGTCGCGCCCGTGGGCGTTGCCGATCCGGGCCTCTCCGGAGTCCTTTGGCAAGAGCTCGCGTGCTGGGCCCTCGGTGCGATCATCGGCGGCGCTCTTGTCGCGCTGGTCGCCCTCATGGCGTACCAGCGATACATCATGGGCAAGAAGCCCACGCAGCACCTCTGCAACTACTGCGGCCACATGGTGAGCGCGGTCAGCGACTGCCATCACGCCCCCGTCCGCGAGCGGTTCCTCCACGGGACGTGCATGGAGTGCAAGAACGACTGCCGCCTCGTGTGCGCCCGGTGCAAGCGCCCAGTGTAGGTCAGAAGGTCACAGCCGTCTCCGCGCGGTCGTTCCCCCATGGAGATTCCAGGGTCGCTCGAACCGTGTATGTTCCGGGCTCGAGACCGGTTCCCCACGAAATCGACTGCGTGCTCCCTCCGCTGGGGAGGGAGATCGCCTCTTCGCCGTAGATGCTGGTGCCGTCCGCGCCAAAGACCTCGAACCTCAGAATCCCGTCCATGACGACCGCCAAGAGGTCGAGCCCGCGTTCGACGGTCACGGCCACGATCAGCGGACGATACCCATCTGGCCCGCCGTCTTGCACATCCACGGAGAACTCCGCGATCCAGATCGAGCCCCGTGTCCCATTGCCGCCTTCGGCGAAATCCGTGTAGACATAGGGAGCGGTGTAGATCGTCGTGGCGGGGTCCCGCATCGCGACGACGAGGTTCAGGTCCACGCGGTACGGGCCATCCACGCCGCTGCGCCGGATGTCCGGCCCCGGGAAGCGGAGCGCGAGCATGTGCACACCGACGTCAAGGTACATCTGCTGGTACGCGCCGCTGATCCACGTGAAGCCGTCCTGGGACGCCAGCTGGCCGGAGAAGTCGAATACGTTCGCTTCCGTGACCTCGACCTCCGCCTCGACCGCCAGAGCTTCGAACTGGCCGTCGCCATCATAGTCCTCCCCATAGTCCCGGAAGACGCCTGTGTACTTCGCGGGCTCCACGCGCTCCTCGAACTGCTCGTGGCGGTATTCGGAGGTCGTTCCGCATGCGTTGTCTCCGTAGAAGTCAAAGTCCCCGGTCGGTCCAGGATAGGGTTCGCCTTCCCGAATGCCCGTGCCGTTGCCCCACCAGACTCCACCGCCATAGTACGCGTCGAGCGTGAAGTGGAAGGAGCCGGCCTGCCCGGACGCCCAGACGTCCGCGCCGTTGAACCGGTACTCGATCGTCTGCCGCCCTTCCCTGAGTTCGACAAATCCCCACGTGCCGGCGACCCACACGGTCGTCCGCGGGTCCTGCCCCACGTACAGGCTGCCGCCGATGGAGTACATGCCCCCGAGGGCGACGTCCGCCTCCGTCGAGATCACCAGGTAGTCGTACAGACCGTCCGCATCGAGGTCGAGGCCTGCGTCGTCGGGCGTGCCGGTGAACTGGATTGCGAAGCGAGGTTGCTCGAATGCGTCCGCGTGATAGCTCCCGGTCACATACGTCCAGTCCCATCTCGAAGGACCAGGCATGGGGGCGCCGAACGATGGGTCCATGATCCGACCGTCCCACTCGCCGTCCGCGTACGCCTGGGCCTGGACCGTGTAGGGTCCGTCAACGCCCGCATACGAGATTTCGGTCCCCTTGAACGCGAGGGAGACTTGGTGGTCGCCCGCCTCGAAGAACTGCCGGACGGACGCCCAGGAAATCGGGTACGCGGATTCCTCGGGGAGGATCGTGAGACCATCCCGGCCCATGTACGGCCCACCGAGGGGCACAGGGCCGCCAAACCCGCATCCGCGGCCGAACGGCTTGTCCGTCCCGAGCGTCGCCCACACATTGTACCAGTTCGGCCGTTCGACGCTCAGGTCCATCTTGACGACGAGCCAGTCGAACGCTCCGTCCCCGTCCGCATCGAGGCCGTAATCCGAGCCGCTGCCGGGGCCCGGGCCGCCGGTCAGGGCGACGAGCGCGCCGCCAGACAGAAGGGAAGCCAGGGAAACCGTCACGATGACGACCTTTGCAAGACCGATCACAGGACCACCGTCTGCGACAATGCGCCGGGGCCCATATAAGGTGGGAAATCGTTCGGCGCACCCCTAACCGCGGCCCTGTTTCGTTTCGCGAGACTACGTTCCCGTCGCAACCTATAAAAGGGGTGAACCCCCATGGGCAGACGTCCGCCCCGGGTGTGCCGCCGCTTGGGGTTTGGGCGGGAGGCGACGTCGATGCCGCCGAGGTCGCACGTCTGTCCGAAGTGCACGTACGAGTATCCTTGTTACTTCACGGAGGGGGACATCGTCTCCCTGAAGGAGGACCTGGAGAACGATCCCGCGCCGTGGACGGGCATGGTCCTGGACATCGAGCGAGACGAGACCGGCCGTGTGTACCGGATCCTCTGGGGGCCCCCGCCCTTGAATCCGACGCGCAGTGGCGCCGTTTCCGAGAAGCACTCCGGCGCGCACCGCGGCGAGGAGCTCCAGCGGTTCCTCGTCCCCCTGTACGGCCTGAGCACAGAGATTCGTGTCTCCGGCGGCGGCGCGAAGGAGCCGCAAGCCTACAAGGTCGGGACCCTCCCGCCGTGAGCGCGCCATCATCCTTGAATACCCCGGGCCTCTTCGTCATCGTCCTGTGTCCGCGATCGCGCTCCCCGTAAAGTCGCGCCCGTGCGGCTCCGCGATCCAGGGCTCCCTACCGGAAGGATGTCGCCTCTGCGAGGAAGGCGCGAAGATGGTCCTCTTCGTCACGGGCCTGTGCTCGTATCATTGCTTCTATTGTCCCGTGTCGGACGAGAAGATGTACCGGGACGTGGTGTTCGCCGACGAGATGCGCGTGCAGCGGGACGAGGACGTGCTTGCAGAGGCGCGCGCGATTCGTGCGAAGGGCGCGGGGATCACGGGCGGCGACCCGATGGAGGCGATGGACCGCCTCTGCCACTACCTGCGATTGCTGAAGGCAGAGTTCGGACCCGAGTTCCACACCCACCTGTACACGATGACGACGGACGCGGACAAGATTCGTCGCGTCGCAGAGGCGGGGCTCGACGAGATCCGGTTCCACGTTCCCCCGGGCCTCTGGCGGCACGCCGCCAAGAGTGGTTTTGTGCCCGCGGTGCGACTGGCCCGCGAGCTTGGCATGTCCGTGGGTCTCGAGGTCCCCCTGATCCCAGACCGCCGCGACGACCTCGTCGAGCTCATCCGATGGGCTGAATTCGAGGGGCTCGACTTCGTGAACCTCGATGAGATGGAGTTCAGCGAGGCGAACTGGGGGCGGATGCACCGCCAGAAGTACGCGATGAAGGCGGAGCTGTCGTACGGGGTGAAGGGGGCCGACGAGGTCGCGTCGGAACTTCTGCAGATGCCTTGGGCGACGACGGTTCACTACTGCTCCTCGGGCTACAAGGACGGATGGCAGCTGCGAGCGCGGATCAAGAGGCGCGCGGAGACGGTCGCGAAGGCATATGACGAGATCACCGAAGACGGCACGCTCGTCAAGGGCGTGATCGAGGCGGAAGATCTGGCGGCGGTTGAGCGGGAGCTGCGCGAGACGTTCGAGGTGCCGCCCGAGCTGCTGGCGGCGGTGCCCGAGCGGAACCGCGTCGAGGTCGCGTCGTGGGTCCTCGAGGAGATCGCTGCCAAACTCCCCTGGCCGTCGTTCGTCGTCGAGGAGTACCCCACCGCGGACGCGCTCGAGGTCGAGCGGCAGCGATTGCCCGGCTATTGAGTGCCTCTTTGGTCGAGCCAAGATGCAACGACGCGCCATACCTCGGGGAACGTGTCCCTCTTCGGCCCTTTCGGTTCAAACGAGTGGCCAGCGTCCTGAATTACGACCAATTCGGCTGGCTCCTTCAGTCGGGGCAATTCCTCCCGCAACCGTGCGAGGTTGCAGAACGGGTCCTGATCCCCCTGAACGAACAGCGCAGGTTTCACGAGTTTCGGCCATTCGGGCGGGTTTCGCACTTCAGGTTTGAACATCGGGTGTAGCGGGTAGCCCAGTGCGATTACACCTCCGATGTCCGAGTCCGAGGAAGCCCTCGCGCAGACGCGCGCCCCCATCGACTTCCCCGCCACGAAGATCGGGCCCTCCGACATTTGGCGGCGGACGAATCGAACGGAGCCGAGGAGGTCGTCTTCCTCCGCGGACAGATCCCGGGACGCCTGACGCTTCGCGTCGACGTATCGGAAGGTGAAACGAAGGGCGAGCCATCCCTCTTCGCACGAGGCCGTTGCGACACGTTTCACGAGAGGGTTTCTCATGTCGTTCGAACGGCCGTGCGCGATCACCAGCGCAAGATTGGCGGCGAGGGAAGGCGTGTGGATGATTCCCCGGACCTCGCCCGTCCCGCTGGCGGTGGGAAATCGGACTTCGGGGTCGGCCGCCAGTTGCTCAACCTCCCAGGAGGCGCACGCCTTTTTCGCGGCGGATTGTCGCGCCTCCTTTGTCCAGAACGTACAGGTACTGAAAGATGGCTCCCTTCCCGACCAGAACCGTGTACTTCCCGTTCTCCCCCCGGACCCATTTCGTAAGGTTCTTGGGTTCTCCTTTGGCCGTGGTCGCGCGGGCGACGTCGGCGTGCGTCGCGGGGATCGCCGCCAACGTGCGGCAGGTCCGGCAACGTCCGGAGGTCTCTACATCCACGACGCAGTACGACTGCTCGCACAGCCCGCATGCCTTCACATACGCAGGGCCGACCATGCGGCCGCAGATCGCGCACGCATGGATATGGTCCGGGCAGTACGTCTTCCGGCCGATCTCGTCTTGGAACGTGTGATCAGGGCACGCCTTCCGGATGCACGCCTCGCACTGCGAGAGGACCTCGCCAGCGCACGTGCTGCAGACGACGTGATCGCAGAACGAGCACGTGCGGTCGCACGCGTCGCATGCGACGTGGCCCCGACTGCACAGGTACACGACGTCTGTGGTGGTGTGGCACGAATCGCATGACGGTCGGTTCGTCTCGAGGTTGATCGCATCGAACTCAAGGTCGAGGTCCTTCGAGGAACGCTCGTTCGCAAGGCGAAGGTGGAGCGTCGTGGTCGGAATTAGAATCGTGCGAGCGTTGACGAGTTTGGCGGTGGCGTTGAACGCGTACTTCCGCCCCGCCTCATCGACGCGGCGGTCCCGCTCCGCACGGAACACCTTCTCCGTCTCCAGGGGCGCCTGCGTGCGTCCCGCATACAGCTCCTGAATGGAGGTCTCGTAGAATTGATTGATGCGCTCCAATTCGGTTGCGAGCATGGCGCTCGCCTTCGCCCGGATCGGCTCGACCTCTCGAAGGATCGCCCGTTCTAGGGCGCCACAGGCCGCGCCATACGAAGCGGCCAGATTCGCTTCGGACACGTTTCTCTCTTCCGGGATCGTCAAGGAGTCCTGGAGGAACACGTCCGCCGCGGTGTGCACCTCCAATGTCTTCGCGTTCAGGAGAACGGACTTTACGAGCTCCCGTTTCTCATCCGTGACGAGGGCAACCCGGAAGTTGAACAGGAGGTAGGGGACGAGTCCACGGTCCGCCGCCAAGATGGACGGACGCGCGTTCGGGAACTTCAGGTTCGCCGCTAAGACGTCGTCCGCGAGCGGCTCGTTCTCAGCGGTGACGCGCGCGACGCAGTGGAACCCGCGCCCGGACGCGTCCGCGACGATGCGGTCGAGGAGGTCGCTGCCGACGACGCACAGCTCCGCGGTCGAGGCCTCCGCGACGAGGGGGTCAAAGGCGATCGTCGTCGCCTCGCCGAACCTGGCGGCGTGGGTCGGAGGCCACCGAACGGCGAGCGCCCCCGTGGGAAGGGGCTGCGCGCCCGCGCCGATCGCGCGCAGGTACGAGGTCACGAACGAACGCACGTCCGTCACGTTCCAACCCTCGCGCCCGCCGCCAAATCGTCGCCGAACAGACGATCGGAGAGATTCTTCACGTCCGTGTACTCTTTCCGCGCCGACACGAGGGACTCCCCGAGCTTCTCCAGTTTCATCCGCCGCTGCGCCTCGTCCTCGATCGCCCAGACCTCCATGAGGAGCTCGTCGAACGACTTGTGATCGTCGAGGTTCCCGAGCACCATGTCCAGCTCGCCGACGACGAGCTCGAACATGTGAATCTTCTTGTCGAGGAGCTCGAGCACGTACTCCTCGATCGTGTCCCGCGCCCAGAGGTTCACGACGTGCACCTCGCGCGTCTGCCCGATGCGGTGGATCCGCCCGATCCGCTGCTCGAGTCGGAGCGGATTCCATGGGAGGTCGAAGTTCACGAGGCGGTGAGCAAACTGGAGGTTGCGTCCTTCGCCGCCAGCCTCCGTGGACACGAAGACCTGCTTCCCCTCCTTGAAGTCGCGCACCGAGGCCTCCTTCTCGACGGGGTTCATGCCGCCATGGAACGTTGACAGCGACAGCCCGTGACCCTTCAGCTTTCCCTCGAGCCAGCGCATCGTGCGATAGTACTGCGTGAACACGATCACCTTGTCCGGGACCTTCTCGACGAGCGCGAGGAGACGGGTTCCCCGCTCGCTGTCCCGGATGGCGGCGGACTGCTGATACAACTGGTCGAGCTCCGCACGTTCTTCCCACGAAAAGTTCGGGCTCTCGCGAACCCGGCGCAGCGTCTCCGTGGCGGCGGCGGGGCTGCTCCCGATTTCCCGCTGCAGGACCATCAGGCTCAGGCGGTTCGCGACGGGCGCGTCCGCGTACCAGCGCCGGATGAACTTCGTCACCCCCGTGTACAGGTCCCTCTCGTCCCGCGCGAGGGGCACCTCGATCGAGTCGACGCGCCTCGGCGGCAACGTAATCGCCTCGCCTCGGCGGTTGCGGATCATGACCTCGAGGAGCAGCTGGCGGAGTTCCTGCGCGTTCGCCGGCGTCCGCCGGTCGCCCCCGGCAAAGAACTCCTTCCGGAAGGCCCCCCAGGTCCTCAGCTGGCCGGGTTTCAGGAGCGTGACGAGGTTGAACAGCTCCTCGAGGTCGTTCTGCACGGGCGTGGCGGTGAGCATGAGGATGTACTTCCTGCGGATCGCGCTCACGAACTTCCAGTTCTTCGTGTTCCGGTTCCGGAGCTTGTGCGCCTCGTCGACGATGACGAGGTCGTAGTACAGCTTCTCGATGATCTCGCGGTTCACGTCGCGCTTGGCGGTGTCGAGGGACGCGATGACGAACGGGTGGCGCTCCCAGTCCTCAACCTCGTCCATGATCTCGAAGTGGAGGCCGAACTTCTCCCGGAGCTCCTCCTGCCACTGCACCGTGAGGCTGGCAGGGACGAGGACGAGGGCCTTGCGCACGAGGCCGCGGACCACGTACTCCTTCAGGATGAGACACGCTTCGATCGTCTTGCCGAGTCCGACCTCGTCCGCGAGCAGCGCGCGTCCTCGCAGCTCCCGCAGGACCTTGAACGCGGTCGCGATCTGATAATCGAACTTCCTCACTCCGCGCACGAGGGGAAGGCACAGGAGCTCGTCGAAGCCGGAGATGAGGGATAGCTCGTTCGCCTCCAGGTTCAGCCGCCAGAGGTGGGCGTCCTCGTGGACACCGTCGTGGACCTTCGCGAGGACTTGCGCGTCGTCCAGGGAGAACGAGAGTTCGGGGATGAATTGAGGAGCGTATGGAAACCCGGGCAGGCTGATGGGCGTGGGGGACGCAGGCTGCGGACGGATTGTCTCTGCAGGGGCGATCGAGACGGCTGTCGTGCCTCCAGACAACTTCGCGCACGCGCTGCAATCGGGGCGCTCGCAGGGCGCGCCACCAAGATGGGCCTGCGTCAGGTGGCCAAGAAGGTTCTCGAGGCGGAGTCTCTGCTCCTTCGCGAGCGGCTCGCGGTTCGTGGCCTGCAGGCCCACTTTCCTCAGAAAAGTACGGTCCGACTCGGTCAGGAGATCGTGCTGCCTCGCCTTTCCCGCGAGGTGGGTAAGCTCCCATCCCTCAAACGACGTGATGTGAGGTCCTCCGTGGGGAGCCGCCGTATGCGATGCCCTTCCCTTAACGGTTTTGCGAAGACGTCGCGTTCACGCGACGCTGACGCTTTGGATCGGGTGGTGCCGCGCGATGAGGTCGCGGAACACGCGCAGGTTCCGCCCCGCCTTCCCGATCGCCCGCCCCTTCTTCAGGGGGTCCACGGTCACCGTGGCGTGGACGACGTCGCCCTCCCTCGTCTCGATCTCGACCTTCTTCACGTCGTAGTTCCGGAACACGTTCGCGACGAACTGTTTCGGGTCGTCGCTGTACTCCACGACGTGGATATCCTTGTTCACCTTCTTCCGCAGGCTCTGGACGTGCTCTCCGCCTTTCCCGATCGCCTTCGCGATGTCCCCCGCCTTGACGACGAACAGGAGGCGGTCCGTCGTGTCCATGCAGTCCACGACGGTCGTCCGAGTGAGGTCCTGGAAGAGGCGGATGAGCGGGATCGTCTCCTCGGTGAACGTGATCTCCGCCATGCCTCACCTAGGCGGACAGGATGTTCGAGTCCCCCGGGTCGAGGATCGCGAGCGCGGACACGGAGAACGGTTTCCCGCACGCGGCGCCGAGTTCCGCATTCGTCCCGGGGAACGCGAGCACCTTCGCGCCGAGGCCCGACAGGGCGTCCGGACAGTTCGACGAGACGACGACGAGGCGCGCCTTCCCCGCGTTCGCGGTAAGGCGTACCTGCCTTGTCCCGAAGCGTACCTTGCCCGTGTCCACGGCAATCTTGAGGGCGCGGACCACGTCGATCACGCTGCGGCCTCCACGGGCGAGGGTTCCGCCTTCTTCCTTCCACCGCCGGTGGGCGGCCGATACACGAGGTTGACGGCACCCGTTCCGAGGGTTACCGGCTGCCCCACGATGACGTTCTCGGCGACCCCGTCGAGGGCATCGCTCTCCCCGGAGATCGCCGCGCGGAGCAGGTGGTGCGCGGTGATCTCGAAAGCCGCGCGCGCGAGCACGGACGACTTGCGGCCGGAGATGCCGTGCCGGCCAATCGCCTTGACGTCTCCATCGTTCGTCATCATGTCCGCGACGAGCATGATGTGGCGGATGTCCACGGTGAGCCCCTGCTCCTCGAGGGTGTCGTGCGCCTCCTTGATGATCGCGTTCCGCGCGGCCTCGACGCCGAGCGTCTCGTAGATCTCCTCGACGCTGTTCGTCGAGGTCTTCGTGGGATCGATGTCATCGAGGTCGAGGATCTTCGCGAGGTTCGATCCCTCCGTGTAGATGACGAACCCCTCCGGCTGCTGTTTCCGGATGATCGCCCTCCGGATGTTGTCGATGCCCTTGACCTTTGTGGCGCGCACGCCTTCGACGAGGCGCTGGAGCTTCTTGAACGACGGCTCGCCGGATTCGACGACGTACGCGTCCGTCGTCTCCGTCCGGTCGCCGACCGTGCGCTTCATGTGCTCGACGTACGTGAACTTCTTCAGCTTCTCCCTCAACTCGTCCGCCTTCACGCCCCGGGACTTCATCTTCGGCGCGTCCGGGTACACGACGACGCGCATGTTGACCATGTCCGCCTCGATGTCCGCGATGTCGTCGAGCTTCGTCGTCTCGATTTCCTGTGCGATGCGCTTGACGCGATCGATCTCCTTGGCGACCTTCGCCTTCAGGTGGATCTCCATCAGGGGCGTGCTCGGGACGCGCCGCGCGTCCACAATCTCGATGAGCCGCGGTAGGCCGAGCGTCACGTTCATCTCCGCGACCCCCGCGTAGTGAAAAGTCCTCATGGTCATTTGCGTCCCGGGTTCACCGATGGACTGTGCGGATACGATGCCCGCGCTCTCGTTCGGATCGATCAGGTGCGCGTCGTACCGGTCGCACACGCGCCGCACGACCTCCGCGAGCTGTTTCTTCGTGATCTTGATGCCCTTCGTCTTCTCGACGAGGTCCCACGCGACCTGGCGGGGGAACGTCCGTCCCATGTCCTTCAGGATCTTCTGGATCTCCTCCTCCTGATCGCTGGCCTTCGGCACCTTGTCCGGCATCTTTGGCGGCGGCTCCGGGGCCTCGGCGGCGGCGGGTTCCGCCGTCACCTTCTCCGGTTCCGGGGTCGGCGCGCGGGGGGCTTTCGTCTCCTTCTTCTTCTGCAGCGCCTCGGGCTGCCCGGCCTTCGCGAGGACCTTCTTTGCCTCTTTCCCTGAGATGTACTTCGCGATGCGCTCGGGGGACGCGGTCTTTAGGGACTCGATCGTGAATCCCGCGTCGGCGAGCGTCGTCGCCGTCTTCTTCGAGATTCCGCGTCGCCGCAATGCCTCGATTGTGTCGGACCGCGCCATCGTCACTCCTCCGTGACTTCCTCTTCCTCGGTCTCCTCTTCCTCGAGCTCGACGTACATGTCCTTCTCCGTGAGACCGTACCCCGTCATCTCCTTCTCCGCGAGACGCTCCCGCCATCCGGGCTCCTCGCCCAGCACCTGCTGGAGGATGTCGTCGATGTCGACCGCGCTGCCCGCGACTGAGCGCGCGGGGTCCACGCCGTCCTCTCCGAACCGGAACTGGATGATCGTGTCCGCGGTGTTGCGCACCGTGCCGTCCTCCTTGACCTTCAGGTCCTCAAGTGCGTTGATCAGGCGACGCTGCATGTAGCCGGATCGAGACGTCCGGACCGCCGTGTCGACGAGACCTTCGCGGCCGCCCATCGCGTGGAAGAAGTATTCCGTGGGGTGGAGGCCCGACTTGTACGAGGACTTCACGAACCCCTTCGCCTGCGCGCCGAGGTCGCCCTTGCGGAAGTGCGGCAGGGTGCGGTTCCAGTACCCGCGGCTGAGGCGCTCGCCCCGGACGGCCTGCTGGCCGATGCAGCCCGCCATCTGCGACAGGTTGAGCATGGAGCCGCGGGCGCCGGATCGCGCCATGATGACCGACGGATTCTCCATCCCGAGGTGCTTCGACGCGATCTGGCCGGCCTTGTCGCGCGCGCGCCCGAGGAGCTTCATCGCCTCCACCTCGAGCGTCTCCTCGAGGGACCGCCCGGGCATCTGGTCGAGCTGGCCCTTTCGATACCGCTCGACGAGCCCGTGCACCTGCTCCTCCGCGCCGTGCAGCTCGTCTGCGATGTCCTTCTTGGCGGCCTCGGGGATGTCCTCATCGTCGATCCCCGTCGTGAAACCGCGCACCATGATCGCTCCGAGCGCGAGCTTCGTCGCCTCGTCGATGAACTGCTTCGCGCGCTCCGCCCCGTAGTCCCGCGCGATCTTGTCGAGGATGCGGCCCTTGAACGCGCCGATCGAGTTCTCGTCGATCGTGCCCGACCGCAAGTTTCCGTCCTGAATCTCGACCCACGCGTCCTCCTCGGTCAGGATCTTGAGGTCCGTGACGCCCTTCGGCGCGATGGAGGCCTTGAACGCCATGTTCAGGTCCTTCGGCAGCACGAGGGAGAAGATCTGCTTCCCGGTCCACCACTCGGTTCCGTCCTTCTCCACGCGAACGGGCTTTGGCAGCTCCTTGACCCCGACTTTCGACAGGATGAAGGTCGTCTCTTCGCGGTTGAACTCGCTCTCCTTGTACGTGAGGAGGAAGCCGCCGCTGATGTGGTCGTGGATGCCGCCGATCACGGGGCCGCCGAACCGTGGGCTGAGGATGTGCTCCTGCACGCGCATGAGGATCTTCGCCTCCGCGCGGGCCTCCTCGGACTGCAGCACGTGAAGGTTCATCTCGTCCCCGTCGAAGTCCGCGTTGTACGGAGGACAGACGGCGAGGTTGAAGCGGAACGTCTTGTGAGGCATCACACGGACCTCGTGCGCCATCATCGACATCCGGTGGAGGGACGGCTGGCGGTTGAACAGCACGATGTCCCCGTCCACGAGCTGACGCTCCACGGTCCACCCGATTTCGACGGTCTCCGCGACGGTCTCCGCGTTCTTGTCCGTCACCCGGATGCGCCGCCCGTCCGGTCGGATGACGTAGTTCACGCCCGCCAGGTAGCTCCCGCCCGGCGCGGCGGGCACCGGCCCCCGCTTCACCCATTCGCGGACGATGTCGACGTTGTACGCCTGCACGCGGATCGGGACCGTGAGCTCCCGCGCGGCCTCCACAGGGACGCCGACCTCGTTGATGGAGAGGACGGGGTCCGGAGAGATGACCGTACGCGCGGAGAAGTTCACACGCTTCCCGCTCAGGTTCGAGCGGAACCGGCCCTCCTTCCCCTTAAGCCGCTGCACGAGGGTCTTGAGGGGCCGGCCGGACCGGTGGCGTGCGGGGGGGATTCCGCTCGTCTGGTTGTCGAAGTAGGTCGTGATATGGTACTGCAGGAGTTCCCACAGGTCCTCGACGATGAGCTGCGGGGCGCCGGCGTCGCGATTCTCTCGCAGCCGCTGGTTGATTCGGAGCACGTCGACGAGCTTGTGCGTGAGGTCGTCTTCGGAACGGTCCCCGGACTCGAGCGTGATCGATGGCCGCACCGTCACGGGCGGGACGAGGAGCGCGGTCAGCACCATCCACTCCGGGCGCGCGGACTCCGGGTCGATCCCAAGGACCTTGACATCGTCGTTCGGGATGCGCTCGAGGCGCTCGCGCACCTCGCGCGGCGTCAGCTTGTGGCCGTCCTCGCGGAACGTCGTTGGCTTGTCGAGTGTGATCTTGCTCTGCTCCGTCTGGCAGTGGGGGCAGCGCACGCGCTTCTGCGCCTCGCGTGCGGTTTCCTTGATCATCTCCGCGGACTCCGCGACGTCCATGCCGAGCTCCTCCTGGACCTCGAGTTCGCGCATGAACTCCTGCGCCTGCTGTCGCGTCAACAGGAGCCGGCCGCACGACCGGCATGTGGACTGGAGGAGCTTCTTGATCTCCTTCACGTAGCCGACGTGGATGACGGGCATCGCGAGGTCGATGTGGCCGAAGTGGCCCGGGCATTCGTCGACCTTGCCGCCGCACGTCTTGCACCGCAGTCCCGGCTCGATTACGCCGAGGTGGGAGTCCATGAGGCCCATGTCGATCGGGAAGCCGTCGTCGTCGTACGTGTCGGCGGTGATGATCTTCGTCGCGGACATCCGCCGACTCTCGTCCGGGCTGAGGAGGGCGAACTTGATAGCGTTGATCCGTTTCGTGATTCCGGCCGTGGGGTTCACTTCAAGTCCTCCAGCTGAAGGCGCATCGCCACGCCGAGCGACAGGAGCTCGTCGAGGAGCAGCTTGAACGCGTACGACGTCTGCACCGGGTAGATCTTCGAGGTATTGTCGCACACGGGACATCGGAGCGCGCCCTTGCGGTCCTTGATCGCGAAGTGCCCGCATTCGGCGTTCCCGCACACGTACTGGACCGTCCCGTCGGACTCGTCGAGCAGGCGGTCCTTGATCACCATCGCGGCGCCATGGCCGATCAGACAGTCACGCTCCATCTCCCCGAACCGCAAGCCGCCCTGGCGGCTGCGACCCTCCGTCGGCTGGCGCGTCAGGATCTGCACGGGACCGCGCGACCGGACGTGGAGCTTCCCGCTCACCATGTGGTGGAGCTTCTGGTAGTAGATGACGCCCGTGAAGATGTCCGCGGGAATCATCCGCCCCGTGAGGCCCTCGTACAGGATTTCCTTCCCGTCGTGCTTGAAGCCGGCCGCCACGAGCCCACTGCGGATCGACTCCTCCCGCTCCCCGCTGAACGGCGTGCCGTCGATCGTGCGGCCCTCCATGGAGCCGACCTTGCCGCCGATCATCTCGAGCACGTGGGCGACCGTCATCCGCGACGGGATGGCGTGGGGGTTGATGATCAGGTCCGGGATGATGCCCTCGGCGGTGAACGGGAGGTCCTGCTGCGGTGCGAGCAGGCCGATGACGCCCTTCTGGCCGTGGCGGGACGCGAACTTGTCCCCGAGCTCCGGCACGCGCAGGTCGCGCACCTTGACCTTCGCGAGCTTCGAGCCGTTCTCGCTCTCCGTGAGCATGACAGAGTCGACCCAACCGGACTCCCCGTGGCGTACCGTGATCGAGGTCTCCCGCCGCTTCTGCGGCGTGAGGAAGTCCGTCTCCTCCTCGAGGAACCGCGGGGGGCTCGTCTTCCCGATGAGGACCTCGCCGCCGATGACGGTGACCTCCGGGGAGATCAGGCCGTCCTCCGGGGTCAGGTTCGCGTAGCTGAGGTCCGCCCGTGCGCCGCGCACGTCGGGCGAGGGGATCTCGAAGTGGTCTTCCTGCCCCCCGGGGTACCGCCGCTCCTCCGCGCGGTACGTGCGCATGAAGGAGCTCCGGCCGAGCCCCCGCTCGACGGACGCCTTGTTCATCACGATCGCGTCCTCCATGTTGTACCCGTGGTACGACATCACTGCTACGACAAAGTTCTGGCCCGCGGGCCGGCGGTTGAACGCCACGTACTTCATCGTCTCCGTCTGGACGAGCGGGATCTCCGGATAATGGAGCAGATGGCTGCGCGTGTCGGGCCGCAACCGGTAGTTGCTCGCCGCCAGGCCGAGGGACTGCTTCGCCATTCCCGCGCCCATCGTGACGCGCGGGGACGAGTTGTGCTCGGGATATGGAACGAGTCCCGACGCGACACCCAGGATTGTGACGGGGTCGAGCTCGAGGTGCGTATGTTCCTTCGCGAGCTGGGACGGGACCTCGAAGGACTTCTCGCAGCTCCGGCACTCGAGCTCCGCCTGCGGGTCGGCGGCCCCCATGTTCTTCCAGACGACGTCGTTCCGCGAGATCGGACGCTTGCAGTGCTTGCACTTCTGCGGCACGTCGAACGGGTAAATAGCGATGAACGTGTCCTCCTCTTCCTCGGCGTCGACCCATTCGGTGATACCGTTGCGGACGAGGTCCGACCACCGGAGCTTGCCGATCCGCAGGTCGTCGAGGTGGCGGCGGTTCAGGACCGTCCGTCCTTCCTTCACCACGAGCAACGGGCGGCGGATGCGGCCCTCGTCGCAGTTTATCCAGACCTCGTTCATGTTCTCGTCGTGGTGGACGTTCACCTCGTGGCTCAGGAGGCCCGTTCTGCGGCGGTCGCGAATCTCCATCACGAGGGTAGTCGGGTCATCGTGCAATCCGATGAGGTCGCCGTTTACGTACACGCGCGTGAGGTCACCGGTCTGGCCGCCGACCTGCTTCGCGCCGAGATCCGCGAGTAGTAGATGGACCTCCGATTCCGAGAAGCCTTCGGACACATCGATGACGAGAGCAGTGTTCTTGACCAAGCCGCAATTTTGGCCCTCCGGCGTCTCGTTCGGGCATAAGCGGCCCCATTGCGTCGGATGCAGGTCGCGCGCCTCGAAGTGCGGTTGGGAGCGCGTGAGAGGAGACGTGATTCGCCTCAGGTGGGAGAGCGCGCTCACGTTCGAGGTTCGATCGAGCAGCTGGCTGACGCCCGCGCGCCCGCCGACCCAGTTTCCCGTCGCGAGGGCGTGGAGGAGGCGCTGGCTGAGCAGGTCCGGCCGAATCGCGCTGCTGATCTTGACCTCGGGGCGCCGCGCGTAATTCCGTTCGAGCTGGTACTTGAGGTCCTTGACGAGGTTCGCGAACGCGACGCGGAACAGATCCTCCATGAGGTCGCCCGCGAGCTTCAGGCGTTTGTTCGCGTAGTGGTCCTTGTCGTCTTGGCGGCGCTTCCCGAGCTGGAGTTCGAGGACCGAGCGAGCGACGCGCCCGAGGAAGATCGCCTTCTTCGTGCGGTCCTCCCGCGCATCGCCGAGGTGAGGCAGCAGGCTGCGGTCGAGGATCGACTCGACCTTCTTGATCCGGTACTCCTTCGCCTGACCCGTCGCGAACTTCCGTTCGAGGTAGTTCAGCGCGTCCTCCTTCGAGAAGATCCCGTTCGGCGGGTACAGCTTCTTGTTCCGGATCTCCTCGATGTTCGCGTAGACGATGTTCGCCATCTCCGGGCTGCTCACGACGGCGTTGTAGATGTCCTCGTCCTTCTCCATCCCCAGCGCCTTCATGAGGATCACGAGGGGGATCTGCCCGCTCGCGGTCGGGACCGTGACGACGAGCACTCCGTCCTTCTTCATCTCCACGAGAGTGAGGGCACGGTAGCCCTCCTTCTGCGAGAACACCTTCGCGATCGGCACCTCGCGGCCGTAGCGCTCGTTGAACTCCACAAGGACTCGGTTCGGCGCGAGGTCTTCGAGGGAGATGAGCACGCGTTCCGTCCCCGCGATGATGAAGTAGGCTCCAGGGTCGTGGGGGTCCTCGCCCATCCCGACGAGCCGCTGGAGATACTCGTCCTCCCTCAGCTCGCCCTCCGTCTCCAGGTTCTCCGCATGGAGGGAGCACCTCTTCGACTTCGTCATGATCGGCAGATTGCCGATGGGGATCCACTCCGGCTCTCGCTCGATCCCGTTTTCGATGACCGTGAACTCGAGGTAGATCGGGGCGGTGTAGTTCAGGTTCCGGAGCCGGGCCTCCATGGGCGTCAACGAGTGCGTTGCCCCGTTCGCCTCTTTCACAACCGGGGTGCCGACCTTGATCGTCGGCTTCGCCTCGAGGTCGATGCGACCCTTGTCGTCCCGCTTGCGGCCGATGCGAATCTCGATGACGTCCCCTTCTGTGCGGTCCTCGTCCAGCTTGATCATCCCGCGCCGCTCGTCCTCCGGGGAGACCCGCAGGCTGTCGACGATGCGCTGCATGCGGCTGTTCGCGTTGTCGATCGTCGGCAGGAAGTCGTTGAACGACGCGATGTGGTGGTTCACGATGCTCCGCTCTCGGAAGAATGAGTCGACGAGTTCGCGCATTGGTCACCTCCCCACGACGAGCCGGTATGCTTCCGACACGCCCGCGGTCTGCGTGAGCCGGAACACGCGGACGATGCTGCCCTCCGCGATCTCGCCATGCACGCGCTCGAGCACGCGGATGACGGGGTCCGTCTTGCGGATCTTGGGCAGCTGGTCCCGCGTGATGGCGAGACGCGCGAGGACCTTAGCAGCCTCCTCCGGGGTAAGCAGGCGGTGTTCGGGGACGCTCTTGTGTTCGAGCACGTTAAATCGCAAGGGGGAGCCTCCGGTGGACGTCGTTCTTCCCATGTCGCCGCGCGGGCGGGCCCGCGGGGACTTTCGAGGCCCCCGACGCGAGGCGCGAAGGCGTTTTCGAACCCCGGACCATCTGGTTTCCTTCCTTCCTTTCCAGGTCGGTTAAAAGCCAGATGCTCTTTCTAGGGACGGCCTGTACGACACGTCCGACCTAGCTGAGCTACGGGCCCCGAGCGCTACGGCGGACATGGGAGCCAGTGCGAAACTGGCCGTACTACATAAAGATTCCGATGCGCTCCCCTGCGGGAACGCCACGCCCCCGTATCGCCGCCAACCCTTTTATACGTGCCGTTCATCGGCGGCCCCCGTGATCCGTAAGGAGGCCCGCTGCATCTCGTGCGGGACCGTGTTCGGGAAGAAGGGCGCGACCGCATTCCCGTGTCCCCAGTGCGGGGAGGCCACGATTGGCCGATGCCGCCGGTGCCGGGACCAGGGGGTCCCCTACACATGCCCGGCGTGCGGGTTCCGGGGACCGTGAGATGGGGCGCGTGGCGGTCACCTTTCGCATCCTGCCCGAGGACTCCGAGGTGGACGTTGCCGGCCTCGAGACGTCCGTCCGTGGCGCGCTCGTCGGCAGCCTGCGGACCGTGGCGGTGAGACCGATCGCGTTCGGGCTGAAGGCGCTCGAGGCGACGGTGCTCGTCGACGACGCGGCCGGGGCCGCGGACGCGGTCGAGGCGAGGATTCGCGGTCTGACCGGCGTCGGCGAGGTCGAGACCTTGGGCGTCAGCCTCCTCTGATTCCGCTGGGTCAATAGGGCATCTCACCGTTGACGAACCCGCGCGTCCGCTCGTCCTTGGGGTCGGAGAAGAACGTCCGGACGTCCGCCGTCTCGACGACGCGACCTCCGAAGAGGAAGCCCGCGCGCGAGGCGACCCGCTTCGCCTGGAAGAGGTTGTGGGTCACGATGAGGATCGTCGCCTGATTCTCCTTATGGTAGGAGATCAGCGCCCGCTCGAGGAGTCCGACGTTCGCCGGGTCAAGATTGGCGGTGAACTCGTCAAGGAGGAGCACTTTGGGCTGGAGCACGGCTGCCCGCGCGAAGCACAACCGCTGGGCCTCGCCCGCAGAAAGGGTCCAAGCCTTTGCGTCCGGGAGGTCCGCGAGCCCTACCCGGTCCAGCGCCGCCAACGCGTCCCGCTCCACACGGTCGTCCTCGATGCCTCGGAGCCGCAGCCCGAAGGCGACGTTCTCGAGCGCCGACCTGCGGAACACCGCCGGCCGCTGCGCGACGAAGCCAATGTCGCGTCCCAGCGAACTCTCCCCGTTCCCGTTCCCGCCAATCCGCACCTCCCCCTGATCCGGCGCCTCCAGGCCTGCGACGATGCGTAGGAGGGTCGTCTTCCCTGCGCCGCTCGGGCCTACGAGCGCGAACGTCTCCCCGGCCTCCACCGCCAAGTCGACGCCCTCGAGGACCCGTTTCTCCCCGAACGCCTTCGAGATGCTGCGAACGTCGATCGGGACGGTCACCGATACCCACGCTCTTGCATGCGCCGGAGGACCAGGAAGATTCCAAACGCGATCACCAGGAGGAGAGCTCCCAGGCCGACGGCCTCCGCGAAGTTCCCCCGGCCGGTCTCCAGGACGATGGAGGTGGTGAGGGTGCGCGTGGAACCGCGGATGTTCCCCCCGACGATGAGGACCGCGCCGACCTCGGAGATCGCGCGTCCGAAGCCGACCATGACGGCGGTGAGGACGCCCAGGCGCGCCTCCTCAACGACCATGGCGGTGAGGGGCCACCCCTTCGCCCCGAGGCTCCTGGCGGCGTCCTTCACGTCCCTCCCCACGGACGAGACCGCGGAGTACGTGACGCCCGTGACGATGGGCGTGACGATGAGGACCTGTGCGAGGATCATCCCCCCCGGCGTGAACAGAAGGCCGAGGGCGCCGAGCGGGCCCTCCTTCGAGATGAGGAGGTAGACGAGCAGCCCCGCCAGGACGGGCGGCATGCCGTACATCGTGAACACGACTGCCTTCGCGATCGTAAGGCTTGGCCGCCGCCCGCGGGCTTCCTCGCGCAGCGCCAGGAACGCGCCGAGCGGGATGCCGAGGAGGGAGGCGATCGCGGTGGAGGCGGCGGCCACGTAGAGCGACAGACCGGCAATCCCGAGCAGCTCGTCGACCATGGTTCCCTCACGGGTTCGCGTTCGGGGTGAAGATCTGGCGACCGCTGACCGCGTAACGTTCGATGAGGGCCTGTCCCTTGGCGGAGTCCGTCAGCCACTGCGCGAACGTGTCCGCCCACGCGAACCGTACGTTCGGATGCAAGGAAACGTTCACCGGCATCACGCTGTAGTTGTTCAGGAGGGGCGGCTGGTTCTCGACGATCACCGCCAAGTCGAGTCGATCCCTCATGGTGAAGTAGGTGCCATCGTCCGCGAGCGTGTACGCGCGGAGCTGGTCCGCAATCCGGAGTGTGGCCGCCATGCCCTGCCCCGCCTCCTTGTACCAGTCGCTCGGCTCCGGGACGTAGCCGGCATTTCGCCACAGCTGGAGCTCCTTCGTGTGCGTGCCGGAATCATCCCCTCGGGAGATGAATGTGCAGCGGCACCGCAGGATCTGCTGGAGCGCGTGGTACACGTTGTCGCCCGTACCGTTCGCAGGGTCGTCTGCGGGGCCGACGAGGACGAAGTAGTTGTACATCACCGCACGGCGGTATGCCGCATGGCCCTGCCCGAGGAACTCGGTCTCCCGCGTGGGGGCGTGTGCGAGCACGACGTCCGCATCGCCACGCCGGCCGAGCTCGAGGGCCTGGCCGCTGCCGACCGCGATGACCTTGACGCGGATGCCCGTCTCGGCGGTGAACTGGGGGAGGAGGTAATCGAGGAGGCCGGAGTCTTCCGTGCTCGTCGTGGTCGCGAGGACGATCTCGCGGCCGCGGGGAAGGGCCGCGGGAAGGGCAATGGCGACGAGGACCGCCGCGACGAGGAGGGGGATGGCGAGGCGCCGCGGGACCATAGGCGCTCGCGAACGCTCGTACGGGGATAAAGGCTCGGGAAAGTGGCCCCTCGGGGTGTTGGGGAGTGTTGCATGTACGGCAAAGCCGTTTCCGTCGTGCGGCGGAGTCTCTTCCCATGATGCGCGGAGATTCCGACGGTCGCGTCCCGTTCGCTCTCGTTGCGGTCCTGCTCCTCCTCTCCACGGGCCTGACCGCGATGTACGCCGCACAGTTCGCTCAGGACGAGGCCTCCCGTCGGCTGCGGGAGGCGCAGTTGGCGGCGCTCGGCGAGGTCGCGGACGCCGTGCACGGGGAGGTCCTCACGCAGGCCCAGCATCTGGCCGTCGACGCCATCCGCAAGGGGACGGAGGGGCTGGTGAACGAGACGAAGATCCGGCTCGTCTTCCAGGAGGGATTCGCAGACTACCTCGCCTCCCGCTACCCACGCGTGGTCCGCGGGGTGACGATCTCGATCGCGGACTCGATGGGCGATCTTCGCCTCGCGTCCCGCAGGCTCATGGACATCGCGCCGCCGAACGCGACCCAGCTCGAGGTCGTGGACGGGACGACGATCGAGACCGCCGACCCTGCTGCTCCGGATTCCTGGGCGGAGGTGGACCGGCTCGCGTACTTCTCGATCCATGGGTTCGTGAACTACACGCTCACCTTCGAGGGCGTCCGGCTCGCGCGATCCGCGCTCCTGCAGACGATTGTCCCGGTGCCGGCCCCCCTCATGGAGGCGAAGGTCGAGCAGCTCGCGCGGACGGGCGCGGGCGACGTGACGGGCGTCGGCCGAACCGTGAAGGCGATCCTTACTACGGTCGCGCAGTTCCGCGTCCTGGACGGATACTCGTCCGCCGCCAAACCGGGGACGACGACCGCCGACGTGCTGACACCCCGTGACGTCGAGTTGGCGGTGAACCTCGCGGTCCTCCTCGAGGAGATCCGGATCTTCCGTGCGTACGACTCTGCCGCCGCCGCGGCGGTTGACCTCGCACACGGCCTGCCGGAGCGGCCCCTCGCGGCCCTCTTGGAACAGTACGCCGCCCGCGGATCGCTCGACCCGGTCGACCTCTACGCCCTCTACACGGGCTTCGACACGAGGGGGCTGCACCTGGGGGCCGTCCTCGCCCAGGCGATTTCCGCCCTCACGGACGACACGGTCCTGAAGCACCTAGACTACCTCGGCCTCACCCCTCTCGCGGATTGGATGGTGCAGGTCGCGGAGGGAGCCGCGAAGACATTCGATGACTTCGTGGACTGGCTGTTCGACAACCCGCCGGAAGAGGCGGAATACATTCGGGAGTACCTGAGGGCCCTCTTCCGAGATACGGGGACCGCGACGACATACCTCGGCCCCGGCTCGGTGTTCCTGCCGGACCGGGCCTACGAGGTCCCGAACGGTTCTTCCTCCGTCCGCATCTCTGTACCCGCGCACGCGTTCACTGCTCCGTTCGCGACGGGGGACCTCCTCTCGAGATCATTGGACCAGTTCTGGGTCGACTACTACCCCACCTTCGCGGGCGACGCCCGCGATCTCCACGAAGGGATCCGCGACCTTGCGAACGATGTGGCCGCGAACCTTGCGCGGGACGCCGTGCTGGCGGGACTCCTCGCGGAGACCGCGTCCGGACCCGTGGATCCGAAGGACGACGTGACGTTCTTGGCGGCGGTGGCCGCGCGCGTCGAGGAGGCCGTGGATCGGGCGGCCGAATGGTTCCGATCGGACCCTCTCGCGGTCGACACG
>Ga0209751_10001421_pt1 | contig 24665 bp, 26 predicted proteins | sample RifCSP13_1_FD_184019 | JGI IMG/M metagenome (GOLD analysis project Ga0209751, IMG submission 184019) | Soil microbial communities from Rifle, Colorado - Rifle CSP2_sed 13_1 (SPAdes) (version 2) | ecosystem: Environmental > Terrestrial > Deep subsurface > Rock core/Sediment | place: Rifle...
CTTGCGGAGCTTGTCCAGGCCGGACTGGGCGTTCTCCATGCGGATCTTGCCCTCGGACTTGAAGGGCATCGTGACGACGCCCATCACGAGGGCGCCCTCCTCCTTCGACACCCGCGCGACGTACTGCGCAGATCCCGTGCCGGTCCCGCCGCCCAAGCCCGCCGTGATGAAGACCACGTGGGCGCCGCGGATGAACTCGCGGATCTCCTCTTCGCTCTCACGGGCCGCCTGCTCGCCGACCTCCGGAAGGGCGCCTGCGCCGAGCCCCTTCGTGAGACGCTTCCCGATGAGGATCTTCTTCGGGGCGTGGACCGCGAGGAGATGCTTCGCGTCCGTGTTCACGGCGGCCATCTGGGCACCCGAGATCCCGGCCTCGCTGCACCGGTGGATCGTGTTCGAGCCGCCGCCGCCGCATCCGACGATCTTAATCGAGACGTTGATCGATTCGACGATCTTCTCGATTTCTTCGTCCTCGTTCGTCTTCGCCGCCTTCGTCCCCTTCGACGGCGCGGGCTTCTCCTGTTCCTTCGCCTCTTCTTGATGACGGGCCAAGGCCTCGTTCAGAATGGACTTTACCATGTCATCCCATCCCATCGGGTTCTGACGGCCGGGAGAATCAGGGTGGCTCTATTTAAAACTAGTCATACGTTCGTCTGACACGCTTCAGGGACGGAGCCGCCCTTCGATTCGCGCGGCCCCTTCGCTACGACGGGGTCCTAGAGTCGCCGTTCGCGACGTGCACCGTGACGCCCGCGTTCGTGATGTCGAACGGATACACGAACTCCTCGTGGCTGGAGCCCTTGTACTTCTCCACGGAGATGAACCGCTTGATCCCCGAGTCGTCCCGGAGCTTGTGGAGCCGGACCTCGCCCCGGGCGAGGAACGCCTCCGGCGGGGCCTCCCCTTCCTCCGGGAGCTCGAGGGTCAGGATCGACGTAAGCCCGGCTTCCGTGAGGAACCGGATGAAGGACTGGGTCGTGAGGGTCTCCTCGAACTCCCGCATGCAGAAGTACTTCAGTGCCGTCATCGAGTCGACGACGATGCGGTGGTATTTCCGCTTCACGAACAGCTTCTTGAGCAGCTGCAGGAGCGAGTGCACGCTGACCTCCTGGCTCTCGAAGTCCGGGGTCTTGCGGATCCCTTCACCGACGGCCCGCATCTTCACGGGTTCCGTCTCCGTGGAGATTTCCATGATCGGGGTCGGCTCGAACCGTCGGATGTCCGAGATCGCGTCGAGCACGTCGAGATCGTCCAGGTTCCAGCGGAACGGACGCAGGTTGATCTTGAGCTCGTTGGGGGGCTCTTCGAGCGCGATGAACAGACATCGTTCCCCGCCCTCGAGACCCTCCCGCAGGAATTGGATCGAGAGGATGGTCTTCCCGGATCCGGGCGGGCCCGACACGATGTACGGCCGGCCCGGGACGAGCCCCCCGTGAAGCATCTTGTCCAGTCCGAGCACGCCCGTGCGGATCTTCGCCAATCCCATCTATCGCGCCACCCCCGGGGGCAGGGGCAGCTCCGTCGGCGGAGGAGGCGGCGGCGAGTCGCCGAGCCGTTGGCGCAGAAGGGAGTCGCAGGCGAGAGCCTGCTTCAGCGCCTTCTGATAGTTCCGTCGCTGGAAGTGGACCATCGCGCGCGACACGGCGACCTCGACGTCCTTCACGGCGATCTGCTTGCGGTGGGCCTCGTCGATCTGATGCAGGACGCCGTCGAGGACCGAGGAGACCTCCGCGATGATCCGTGACTCGAGGAACGACTCGCCCACTCGGAGGCTTACCGCCCCGGACCGGAAGCTCGTCTGCCCGTTCGGCTGGACGACGATCCCGGTCCCGCCGATCGACAACGGGCGGACATGATCGTCAAACCGGGTCCCCCGGAACTTCTCGATGGACACCGCACGGCGGATCACGTTCCCGTCGAGCCACTTGTGGAGCCGGATCTCGCCGCGGCTGAGGAAGAACTCGGTCTCGATCGTCGTCCGGTTTAGGCGCTCCGAGACGAGCAGGCACGTCGCCTCGATCTCAGAGAGGAACCGCATGAACGACTGGATCAGGATGCGGCTGTCCTCCCCCTGCATCGAGAACATCTTCAACGCCGTCAGGGAGTCGACGACGATGCGCCGGTACCGCTCCTTCGCCTTCTCGAGGCGGTGGGAGAACTCCTGCTTGATCATCTTCTGCACGCTGTGCACGCTCACCTCGAGGGCGTGAATCTGGGAGGACTGCCGCACTCCCTGGACGTCCTCCATGTCCCGCACGTCAAGGGCCGTCCCGACGTCGATGACGGATCGCGTCCGCCTGTGCGCCCGGATGTCCGGGGTCGCGTCGAGGATCTTGAGCCGGTCCAGGTTCCAGCCGAAGATGCCCATGTTCGCCTTCACCTCGCTTGGCGGTTCGTCGAGCGTCACCAGGAGGCAGGGTTCCCCGCGGCGGAGCCCGTCGAGGAGGAATTGGGCCGCGAGGATCGTCTTCCCGCTCCCCGTCGGTCCGGAGACCACGTAAGGCCGGGCGGGAAGCAGCCCGCCGCTCAGCATCACATCGAGTCCTTCGACCCCGGTGCTCACGCGGTCCGACATGGGACGGGAACATGAAGCGACCCTGCGGTTCGACGATAAAGGTTCCGACGTGAGAATCACGGGGGCGCCGCGCGTGTCGACGGCCGACGAAACCGCCCTCCCGGGCGCGCGACCCGATAGCGGGGGATGGACTTCCAGAGACGGAGGCTCGACCTCGCGTCCTTTTGAACCATCGATCTCCGGGTCTCTCTCCGGGGACCTGGGCGTCCCGGGCTATGAGCCCGACGGGATATCCTGGCTACCCCACCCCGCTGCCTCGGAGGACGCGGCCCTGAGAGGGCGGTGCCGTCCGCATCCGCGCGGGGCGCATAAAGGTATCGCGGGCCGTCGTTCAGAAGAACTTGCGGAATCGCGCCAGGTCCTCGAGGTTCCCCTTCAGCCGGATTTTTCCCATCGCGTACGCCTTCCAGGGACCGATCTCCCGGAGGAGCAGCCCGCGGAGGGTGTCCGTGTCCGTGATGATCGCCACGTCCGGATGCTCGACTCCGCCATCCTGGACCCCGGACAGCTTCGAATCCTTCAGGACGAAGTGGTACTTCGTGCCATCCTTGAGCTCGATCAGGACGGTCTTCGTGACGCCGACGAGTTCGTCGCGTAGGCCCGCGTCCCCGTCGACCTTCGCGTTGAATTTCGCGACGAGGCCGTCCAAGAGGTCCTTCATCAGCGTTCCCCGAACGCGTCGAGCTTGCGGATCTTCGACTCCGCGAGCAGACGCCTCGCGGTGTCCCACGAGGCGCGGGTGTGGGGCGGGAGAGATCCCTTCTCCCGTATCCATTTTTCCAGGAACCGGATCGTGTCCGGGTCCGATGGGTAGCCCGAGCCGACGGGTTCGCCGAACTCGCATTCGATCGCACGGACCTCCGCGTCCCGGCGGACCTTCGCCAGGATCGACGCGGCGCCGACGACGGGGAAGAGGTCGTCCGCCTTGTGCTGGGAGATGATCTCCACGTCGCAGCTGACCTCCCTCAGGATCGCGCGCTTGAACTCGATTTCATTGACGTCTGCCGCGTCCACGTACGCGGTCTCCGGATGCAGCTCCGAGATGATCGTCGCGAACAGCCTCGCCTCGAAGTCGTTCAGGCTCATCTCCGCCCGCATCACGTCGATCTCCTCGGCCGGGACGACGACGAGGTGGCACCTCGCGATCCTCTCGATCTCGGGGGCGAGAGTCTCGCGTCGGTCCGGTGCCAGCTTCTTCGAGTCGCGCACCCCGAGGCGCCGGAAAGGGGCGTCCGATTCGACCGCGACCCCGGCAACCACTAGAGGACCGATCACGGGCCCGCGGCCCGCCTCATCGACGCCGCAGATCACGGTTCATGCCTCGAAAAGCTCCCGCGCGGTCTCCTGCGCGAGCGCGATGACCTCTTCTTCATCCACGCTTCGGACCACGCCGTCCGCCATGAGGACACGTCCGTCCACGATTGTCGCCAGGACATCGCTGCCGCGGCAGGCGTAGACGAGATGGCGGATGACCCTCTCGGGATAAAAAGGAGTCGCGTGAGGGCCGCGGAGGGAGACGACCGTCAGGTCCGCGCGCTTCCCGACTTCGATGGAGCCCAGATCCGCCTCCCGCCCGAGGGCGCGGGCGCCTCCGATCGTCGCGAGGTCAAGGACCGTCTGGGCGGGCATCACCCGCGCGTCCCATCGGGAGGATTTGTGCAACAGCGCGGCGGTCTTCATGTCCCCGAACATGTCCATCCCGTTGTTCGAGATCGGAGAGTCCGTCCCGAGGGAGACCGTGACGCCCTCCTGGAGCATCTCGGGGACCGGCGCGACCCCGCCGGACGCGAGCTTCATGTTCGACACGGGGCAGTGGGCGACGCTCACCCCGTGACGCGCGAGAATCCGGACTTCGCCCAGGGTGAGCCAGACGCAGTGCGCCGCGGTGAGTCGAGGCCCGAGGAAGCCAATCTTCTCGAGCCATTCGACGGGACGCAGGCCCGTCTTGTCGACGTGGCCGTACACCTCCCCGCGGGTCTCCGACAGGTGCGTGTGGAGGCGGACGCCATGCCGCTCGGCGACGGCGCGGGCCGCCGCGTACGTTTCCTCCGAGGTCACGTAGACGCCCTGGACCCCGACGGACGGGGTGACGAGGGGATCGTCCTTGTGCCTTGCGACGAACTGGTCCGCGTTCTTCGCGGGATTCCCGCGCTGCGTCGTGTGTGCCTCGTCCAGCGTGTTCCACGAGAGGAAGCCGCGGATCCCGGATTCGCGGACGGCGCGGGCCACCTCATCCTCCCAGTAGAACAGGTCGTGGAAGCTCGTCGTGCCGGAGCGAATCATCTCGAGGCAGCCGAGGAGGGCACCGAGCTGCACGTCCCGCCGTGTGAGAAGCGCATCGATCGCGAACGACTTCTCGAGCATCTCCTCGAGTGGCACGTCGTCCGCGACACCGCGAAGCAGCGTGTTCGCGACGTGATGGTGCGTGTTGATGAGGCCCGGGAGGACCGCGCACCGGGAACAGTCCAGGACTTCGTCGGCGGACGCATCGACGCGGCCCACTCCTGCGATGAGGCCCTCCTCGACGAGGACGTCTCCCGGGAGGACCCGGCGCTCCGCATCCTGCGTGACGAGCAGCCCACCGCGGAGGAGGAGCGACATGCCCACGGCGCCGATGCGGGGCACGCTAGAAAGGTTTTGCGGGGACGACGCGTTGTGGCCTTCCGTGGCCGCGACCTTCCAAGACGCGCTGGCCCGGTGCCTCGAGTCGATCCCCCGGGGACGCGTGGCGACGTGCGGCGCGGTCGGTCGGGCCCTCGGGGACGTCCGCGCGGCGAGGGCGGTCTGGTCCTTCGTCCGCGATCACCCGGAGATGCCCGGAGTCCACCGGATCGTCCGCGCGGATGGCGGCCCCGTTTCGAGGGACGCGGCGGATCGGTTGCGAGGGGACGGCGTGGCCTTGACGGGCGGTCGTGTCCCCGCCTCCCGGTTCCTCGAGCCGCTCGAACCGGACGGATACCTGCTCTCCCTTCGCGCCGGGCAGAGACGCCTCTCGAAGCGGGTCATCAACCGAGACGATTTTGCCGGGCCCGATGTCGTCGGGGGCGTGGACGCGGCGTACCTGGATGAGGTAGCGTACGTGGCCGGGACGACGTTCGACCGCCGGTTGGACCCCATCCAGGTCGTCGGAACGTCGGTGGCGGTCGACTTTCCCTACATCCCGACGTACCTTGCGTTCCGGGAGCTGCCTGCGATCGAAGCGGCCGTGAAGCGACTCGAGCCGCGGCCGGACGTCCTTCTCATCGACGGCCACGGCCGGCTTCATCCGGAGCGATTCGGTATCGCCTGTCATGCGGGTGTCGTCCTGGACATCCCGACGATTGGCGTCGCAAAGCGTCCCCTCGCGGGCCGTGTGCGGCCGGGGGGGAGGCGACACTCCGCATCACTCGTCGAAATCGACGGGGTGGCGGAAGGATACGCGTGGACTCCCCCCGGCTGCTCGCGGTCTCTCTTCGTCTCGGCGGGGCATCGCGTCGGCCTGGAGACCGCGCTCGATCTCGTGCAAAGCACGACGAAGCGGGGGATGCCGGAGCCCCTCCGCACGGCGGACGCCCATGCAAGGAAAAGGAAGAACGAGGAAAAACGGGAAAGAGGTTCGCATATCTGACGCGCGCGGTCCGCGCATCGCTCAGGGGCTCGAGGGCCTATCGCTTCTTCTTCTTGCCCTTCTTCCCTTTCTTCGCCACTGGGTTCCTCCCTAGATGGAGAATGGAAAATCGAATCTTAAAAGTAGCGACGGCGGGAATTTTCGATTGCGTAGCTCATTCATGCATTTATATAATGTTCGATGCATGTAAATCGCGCCTCCGAAATCGTTTTACTGAGGCCGGACGATACGCACGACGTGCGAATTCTCGTTTTCGGCGCGGGGGCGATGGGGAGCCTTTTCGGGGGGCTCCTCTCCGCCCGCCACGACGTGACCCTCATCGGGAGGAAAGAGCACGTCGAGGCGATCCGGCGACACGGCCTGCGCATCACGGGCAAGACGTCCCGGATCGCAAGACCCCGGACGGGCACGAGAGTCCCGCGCGGTGCGTCTCCGCAGCTCGTCCTCGTCGCGACGAAAGCCTTTGACACTGCCGCGGCGACGAAACAGATCGCCCCGATCGGTTCGGATCCTGTGGTTCTCAGCCTCCAGAACGGCTTGGACAACGGTGACGTCGTCGCGAAGGGCGTGCGGCGCGTCGTCGTCGGGACGACGTCACACGGGGTGACGTTCCTCGGACCCGGGGAGATTCGTCACGCGGGGACCGGCGAGACGGTCATCGGCCCCTGGGCGAACGTTGGCGACGAGGATCTCGTCCGGCTCCGGGCGCTCCTCGAAGACGCAGGAATTCCGACTCGAATCGCGAGCGACGTGCGCACGGAACTGTGGGCGAAGGCCGTCATCAACGCATCGATCAACCCCCTCGCAGCGCTTGCGAGGGTCCCGAACGGACGGCTCGTGAAGGACCCGCGCCTCGCAAGGACCTTTGAGGCGGTGTGCCTGGAAGCCGCACGCGTCGCGAAGGCGGAGGGAGCCGCGATCGACCCAGCGGGCGTGCTGCATCGAACCGTCCTCGTTGCTCGGCGGACCGCGACGAACCGGTGCAGCATGCTGCAGGACCTGGACCGGGGACGCCGGACGGAGATCGACTCGATCACGGGGGCAATCGTTCGCGCCGCCCATCGGCGGGATCTTCCCGTCCCGCTCAACGAGGCTCTGTACGCTCTCGTACGGGCCCGGGAAGGGTCCGGTTCCGTCTGACTCGTGCTCCGTCCGGGGTTCAAGGAGGGCCGAACGTTTATAAATGGCTGCTTAAATCCCGCAACCCCTGCTCCTCCGGACGCGATCGCAGCGGCAGAAGGACCCCCCATGGCGAAGATTAAGATCGAAAATGTCGTCGCCTCGACCTCGCTGGGCGAGCAGTTGGACCTCCAAGCAATCGCCCTCGCCCTCGGTGGCGCCGAGTACGAGCCGGAGCAGTTCCCCGGGCTGATCTATCGCCTCAAGGAACCAAAGACGGCGACCCTCCTGTTCCGCAGCGGGAAGGTCGTATGCACGGGCGCGAAGAGCCTCGAGCACGTGAAGCAGGCGATCGACATCGTCGCGAAGCAGATCGAAGCGGCCGGGATTCCGATCAAGAAGAACCCGGAGATTCAGGTCCAGAACATCGTCGCGTCGTCCGACCTGGGCACGGAGATCAACCTGAACGCGATCGCGATCTCCCTCGGCCTGGAGAAGGTCGAGTACGAGCCGGAGCAGTTCCCGGGGCTCGTGTACCGGATCGACGTGCCGAAGGTCGTCGTCCTCCTCTTCGGGAGCGGGAAGCTCGTGTGCACGGGCGCGCGGAAACCCTCCGACGTCGAGGAAGCCGTCGAGAAGATCACCGTGGAGCTCAAGGCGGCCGGCCTCTTGCGGTAGCCACGCCGGCCCTGGGCTGCCCGCCCGTATCTCCCGTTCCCGATTTGCGTTCGGACGGCCCTCCGGGTTGGCATCCCCGCGAGGGGCCCCGCTCCGATGGCCTCGAGGACGAGGCCGACGAGACTGGCTGCGACCGACCCAACCTGGTTGTACCGGATCCCGAAGGTCGTTGGGTTGGTGAGCTCCGCAATCCCGAGCGCGATGCCGAATAGCACAAGGAGAATCCCGAGAAGCGCGAGGCTCAGGCCGCGCCGGAACTTAGGATCGACAACGCGGAACATGCCCGCGGCATTGTCCGGATGCATGTTGAGACTCCCCTCGATCGACGACCGCACGGGAAGCCGTTGGATTCGGCTGTCGGCTGACGCCATCGAACATCGATGTACCCCACGAGCGGCGGCTGCGAAGCGCGGTCCCCCACAATGCACTCCTCCTTGGGTCCGGTCCTCCGAGGCGCGGGCCGAAGGGCTTTTCCCCGCGAGTCCCTTCGGTCGATAGAACATGGCAGAGCGCCGAGCCATCTTCGACAACCACATCCACCTTCGCGCGGACCACCGCGGCGTCGAGGCCGCGAAAGACTTCGAGCGGGCCGGCGGGACGGCGTTCATGCTCACGCACACACCCTACGACGACGTCCCGATCCACGAAGCGTCGGACTACGAGCGCGCCTATGCGAAGACGCTGCGCATGGCGGAGGCCGTCCGGGGCGCGACGTCGATCCGCGTGTTCGTCGCCCTTGGACCTTACCCGGTCGAGTTCGTCCGTCTCGCGGAGTCAATCGGCATCGAGTCCGCTTCGGAGGTCGTGCGCAGCGGGGTGGACCTCGCCGGACGATTCGTCGAAGACCACGCCGCGGTGGCGTTCGGCGAGGTTGGACGGCCGCACTTCCCGACCCGACCGGACATCGTCCGGGCATGCAACGACCTCCTGGTGTACACGTTGACCGTCGCGAGGCGGATCGGCTGCGCCGTGATCCTCCACACAGAGGATCCGACGCCACAGACGTTCGCGGAGTTCGCGTCGATCGCGGACCGCGCGGGCTTTCCGCGGGACCGGCTCGTGAAGCACCACTCCACGCCGCTCACACGGCCCGAGGAGAACCACGGCCTTGTGCCTTCGATCCTCGCGAAGGAGGAACTCGTCGTCGAAGCGACTTCGGGAAGCGGACGGTTCCTCCTTGAAACCGACTACATCGACGATCCGAAGAGGCCCGGGGCCGTCCTGGGGCCCGCAACGGTCCCTCGGAAGACGAACGCCTGGTTGGAGAAGGGGATCTTGTCCAGGGAAGCAGCACGCCTCATCCACCGGGACTTGCCGGAGCGGACGTACGGCATCGAGACCGCGTAGCGTGGCCTCAAGGGCCCTGGCGGAGGGGCGGGTACGTGAGAGTGCGGTATCCCTGCGCGATGGACAGCCCACTGACGAGCAGAATGCCGATCCAGAGCACGACCGGAAATGCGCCCAGGACGGGCGCCGTCCCGATCGCAACGAACAGTCCCACGCCCAGGATCACGATGTAGATGCCTAGGAGCATGCTCGCGAGGCCATGGCGGAGGGGCACGTCGGGAGTCCAAGCCATGGTCGCCCAATCCCGCGATGAGGCTTTCACCCCTACGCCCGACGGTTCATCGGGCCACATGGAACCCGCGGAACTCCCCCGTGGGCTCCTGCCACGTGACTTCGACGACATCGACCCTCGCATGCGGCTGCCCGGTCCGATTCCATTCGATGCACGCCTCGATGAGCGCGCGTTCGCCCTCGAACACCGCCTCCACGCTGCCGTCGTGCTGGTTCCGGACGTATCCGTCGAGGCGGAGCTCCTGCGCCTTCTCCTGGCAATGAGCTCGGAAGTACACGCCCTGCACGCGACCTCGAAACACGACTCGCGCGCGGACGTGCACATGCCCGAATTTGCGGTCCTTTCAAATAATCTTATATGAAGCAAGGGGCTATTGGGACCTCCCCCGCGAGAGAGGATCATGAAGCGGCTCAAGGTCCAAGACCTGAAGGTGTCTGCGTTCATGACCGCGGACGTCGTGACGTCGACGCCCGACGCGGACGTCGGGGATGTCCTCGGGCTGATGCGGAACCACGACATCCACGAAGTCCCGATTCTCCGCGGCAAACAGGTCGCCGGCGTCGTGACGATGCGGGAGCTCATGCGGCGCAAGGGCCTCCCACATACGACGAAAGCCTCGACGGTCATGGTGTCGCCGCCTTCCGTGAGCCCGGACACGACCCTCCCCGAGGCGGCGGAGACGATGATCGCTGCCGGCTTCCGGACCGTTCCGGTCGTGGGGAACAAGAGGCTCGCCGGAATCCTCTCGAGGACGGACCTCGTCCGTGCCCTGTTCGACACGGGAAGCCTCGAGGGTACGAAGGTCCGAGACCTGATGACCCCGAACCCCCAGTGCGTCGCGGAAGACGACACGGTCGACCACGCGGTCCAGATCATGCGTTCCCTCGGGGAGCGGTCGATCCCCGTCGTGGACCGGAACCGCCGGCTGAAGGGGGTCGTCGGGCTGAAGGACGTCGCGAGTCTCTTCGCGAAGCCGAAGAGCCGCGAACACTTCGGCGAGCGGGCCGGCCGCGAGGAGAAAGTGGAGATCGAGGTCAAGTCCGTGATGCGGTATCCGCCCGTGACGGTCGGCCCGGACGCCAGCGCGCACAAGGCGGCGGACCTCATGGTACGCAACGAGGTCTCCTCCGTGATCGTCGTGGATCGGGAGGAGCCCGTGGGAATCCTGACGATGGTGGACCTCATGCACGTCCTCGCCGGTTTCGTGGAACGGGACCAGCTGTTCGTCGAGCTCAGCGGGCTCGAGGACGAGCCGTCCGACGCGTACGACCGGATCTACGACGTGATCCAGAAAGAGATGAGACGGATCGGCCAGCTCGTTCGGCCGAAGAGCCTGTCGATCCACGTGCAGAAGTACAAGCCCGAGGGGGACCGGTGGAAGTACTCCCTCCGCGCCCGCTTCGCGACGTCCCACCACATGTACCATGCGAACCACTTTGACTGGGACCTGAGGCTCGCCCTCGATGGGCTCCTCGATGGCCTGTACCGTCGCATCGTGAAGGAGAAGGAACGCAAGATCACGGAGAAGAAGGGGCACCATCGATCGTAGGTATCGGGCCTTCCCGCGGCCGTGAGGACCATCCCGACAGGTCAGAAAAATCACGGATGAGAATCACCCCGCGAAACATCTGATAATTGCACGGACGCGCTTAAGCCCGGCCCTCGCCATATCTTACGTTCTCCGTCCCCTAGGAGGCCGGAATGAAGGGCTTCTACGCCGCGCGTGCCGGGTCCCTTTCGGTCGCCAGCCTCGTGGCGGTGAGCTCGTTCCTCCTCCTCGCGGCGGGTCCCGGGGTCCCGACGGAATCGGGGATGGACTTCTGGGAGGCGTATGGCCGCGGACTCGTGAGCGTCACCATCGAAGACAGGACGTTTCAAAGGGGGGAGAACACGGTGACCCTGCCTGTGGGACTCCGTGTGGGCAATACGGCGGACGTGCCGGTTGTCCTGTCGGAGGAGGCGGTGCTCATGAGTCCGTTTTTTGCGGAGTCGCCCGCGGAACCGGGGTCGACGACTCAGGACGCGGTCCTGACGACGGAGACGATCCCTGCGGGCGGCTCCATCCTCTTTTCCTACGGAGAGGACGTCCTTCAGGGGTACGTGCCCGGCCCGGCGTGGTGGTGCTCCGAGGAGTTCCAGTTCACCCATGCCGGGGTGTCGTACCGGGTCGGGGGCGAGACCCTCCCCTTCGCGCTGAGGCCGCTGCTCGCGAACGCGCACTACGAGGGCCCGGAGTCGAACACGCAGTCCGATCTGTGGTGGTACCTGCGGGCGCATCCCGCGATCGTCGTGGGGAAGGACCCGCTCTGGGCGGCGATCGACGGCGCCCCGGGGCAGCGCGTCCCGATTCAGGTGCGCGCGACAAACCTCGCGATCTTCACATACGACGATGGATACGAGACGGACGTGAATGTGACGGGCGGAGTCCTCGAGGATGTCGTCCCGGCGGGATGGACGGTCGAGGAGGGCTCCTACTCCGACGCACCGGACGAGATCGTCGCCCGAGAGGACGGCTCGCAGGTTCTCCGATGGCGCGTCGACCTGCCCAGCGCCCTCGAGGGGGAGGAGGAAGACCCGCGCCTCCCGACGGAATACGCGACCGTCGCAAAGTCGTACGTGCTCGTGTCCCCGGCCCTTGAGGCGGGCACGCATACGCTCCCGAGGGGGACCTCGGACATGGACGGGGACGGGACCCCGGATGCACACTCCGCTCCGGTTCGGATCCAGGCGAGCGTGACGGCCGTCGTTGCGGACGCGGGCGGCCCCTACGAGGCCGTCGAGGGCGACACGGTCCGGCTCGATGCGTCGGGGACCACGGGGGCGGCCGGGGCGCTCCTCCGGTACCGCTGGGATTTCGCGGGCGATGGGAGTTTCGACACGGAGTGGTCAGAGGTCCCCGAGGCACGTGCGCGATTCACGGACGACTTCGACGGGTTCGCGATGGTCCAAGCGACGGACGGCCGGACGACCTCCTCGGACCTCGCACGGGTCCTCGTCGGGAATCTCGATCCCGAGATCTTGGACCTCCGGGCCTCGTCGGCGGCAGAGTTCCGCGTCGAGATCGCGGGAGAACGCTGGCACGACGTGCGCCTCACGATCGCGTCCGGGGGCGAGGTCCTCGCGGACATCGGGGTCGTACGGGAGCCCGGAAGCCCGGAGGACCAGGGGGCGTCGACGGGGCCTCTGGCGATCGATCTCGCCCGGGAAGTCTCGGCGACGATCGCGTACACGCCGGACGATGACCCGGCAAACGGCGGGAGGAACGGCGACAACCCGGCGTGGCTGGTCCTTCGCTTCCCCGACGGTGCGGAGGTCCGACTCTCGCATAACTTCAACGTGCGTCGGGCGAGCACGTGGACGTGGACGTTGCAGGATCTCGGCGTGCCCCTCGCGTCCCACGGGATCGTGCTCGAAGCTCGGCTCCTCGACCGCGGGAGCGACGACCTCCGGGTGACGTGGGACTTCGGCGACGGGGCTCCTGCGTTGGACGTATTCTACAACGACGGGATGCATCCGGACGAGCCGATGAGCCAGGGCGGCATCGCTCCCTTCGAAGTCGTTGCGATCCGTTCCCGCCCCCTCGAGAACCTGCACGGGCAGCGGATCGACGTGCACGTAACGGACGATGACGGCGGGAGCGCGGAATGGACCCTCACATTCGCGGCGCCGTAGGCAGATGCGCAGGACCGTCCGAGCGCACGAGGGTCCTGCTCACGGATCCCGTCGCGGAATCCTGTGTCCCCAGGTCGGAATTGGAAAGGAAGGGTATTTACGAGTCCGGGGGGTGCGCCTCGTCGTGATCGACGCGCACCGGGTCGTCCAGGGCGCGCGCGTCGTCCTCCGCCCCCTCACGGAGCGGGACCTGCGTCGGTGCGTGAGGTGGTTCAGCGATCCCCAGGTGTCCCACTTCCTCGGCCGGACTTCCCGGGTGACGCTCGCGGAGGAAGAACGATGGTTCCGCGAATACGCTCGCAAGGCGGATGAACAGATCTTCGCGATCGAGGTCGACGGGAAGCACGTCGGGAACGTCGGCCTGCACAAGGTCGACCGTACCCACCGGAAGGCGGACCTGGGGATCCTGATCGGGGAATCGACCCTGTGGTCCCGGGGCTTCGGGACGGATGCGGTCCGCGCGGCCCTCCGATACGCCTTCGGGGCGCTCAGGCTGCACAAGGTCTCTCTGGACGTGCTCGAGTACAACCACCGGGCGATCCGTGCGTACGAGAAGGTCGGCTTCGTCCGGGAGGGCCTCCACCGGCAGGACATCTACAAGGACGGCCGCTTCTTCGACGTCGTGCGGATGAGCCTGCTCGCGCAGGAGTTCGACCTGCTCGACCGACCCCTTGCCCTCGCCTGAGAGGTTCCCGCGGGGTCAGAGTTCGAGGAGGTCCCGAGAGGGCGTCGTGAGGACCTCGGGCCCGGCCTTCGTGATCAGAACATCGTCCTCGATCCGGACCCCGCCGAACCCCGGCACGTACACCCCGGGCTCGTTCGTGAACACCATGTTCGCCCTGAGGACGACCTCGCTCGACGGGTTCAGGGCGCCGCCGTCGTGCACGGCGAGCCCGATGGAGTGACCGAGCCCGTGGATGAACCGGCCCTTGAACTTGGTCGCGTCGATGAGCCGTCGGGCGGCCGCGTCGACCGCGTTGCCCCTCGCGCCCGGTCGCATTTTCGCTAGGGCGGCCGAGTGGGCCCGGACGACCGTCTCGTACATCGCCCGCTGCTCCCCGGACGCCCTGCCGGCGACGACGGTCCGTGTGATGTCGGAGTGGTACATGCGGTACTGCGCGCCGAAGTCGATCACGACGAGGTCCCCGCGCTCGAGTTTTCTGGGTCCCGCCGTGTAGTGGGGCTCCGCCGAATTCGGACCCGAGCCGACGATCGTCCGGAAGGCCGCCCCCGTCGACCCGTTCTTCTGCATCCGGTAGACGAGCTCTGCGGCGATCTCCGATTCGACGACGCCCGGCCGCACGATCGAAAGGATCTGCTCGAACGACCTCGAGGCGATCTCGCACGCGCCGCGGATCAGCTCGACCTCGTTCGCGTCCTTCACGAGGCGGGCGTGCATCACGGCGGACGAGACGTCCTGGAAGCGGGCGGACTTCGGGGCGAGCTTCCGCAGCCGGGCGAACGCGGCGTGGGTCAGCTCGGCGGCATTCACCCCGATCCTCCGATGGCCGCGCAGCGCTGCGCGGAGGAGGCGGTCCGACTCGTCGCGGGTGCGGAACGTCTGGAGGGGGAGCCCGCTCTTCTTCGCGGCCTCCTCCTCGAGCGCCGACGTGGTGATCTCGCAGCCTCCGTCCGGCGTCAGCCAAGCGGCACAGCCTTCGAAGAGCCCGTCCGTGAGGCCCGTCGCGTAGAAGAAGGACAGGTCGATGTGCGGGTCGACGGAATTGAGGAGGACGATCAGGTCGGGCCCGTCGTCCAGGGCCCGGAAGATGCGCCTGACCCGATGCCGCACGGAATCGGCGGTGGAACGAGGGCGGCGTAGTTAAACCTGCGTCGGCCGAGATCCGGAGAAGGACTTTATTTGGCGGAGCCCGTGGTCCTGCCGTGGCACGACGGAGGCACCGCGGCCAGGAACGACGGATCGCCCTGGAGCGGATGGGGACCCTCTTCCGGCTGGCGGAGCGGGAAGCGGTCGCCCGGCGCGACGGGCGGGCCCGACGGTACGTTGAGCTGGCCCGGCGGATCGGAACCCGGCACAACGTGCGAGTGCCCCGGGAGTTCAAGCGGAAGTTCTGCCGCGGGTGCGGAGCGTACTTCGTTCCGCCGCAGAACGTCCGGGTGCGTGTCGGCCGCGGCAAGATCGTCGTGACGTGCCTCAGCTGCGGATCCGTCCAGAGGATGCCGTACGTCCGGGAGCGGGCGGCGCGGAGGGCCCGCAAGGCGTCCGGTCAATAGGACGTCGTCATGTCGATCTTCCCCGCCTTCCGGGCGAGGTGCTCCCCCGTCTTGAAGATGAAGACGCTCAGCCCGAAGAAGACGATGGATGACACGAGCAGGAGAAGAAGGATCGTCCCGTCGTCGTAGCCGGCGAGGGTCGCGTCAATCGACGAATCCGGCGCGAGGAGCCGCCGGGTGATGTCGAACCAGTACGTGAGGGGGATCGCCCGGCCGATCGCCTCGCCCCAGTCCGGGAGGACGGACAGGGGGAAGAGCACGCCGCAGAACACGTAGAAGATCCCCGGGATGCCTTCCGCGAGCCCGTGGGTGTGCTTCGCGGTGAGGAACGAGATCCCGCCCAGACAGATCCCGATCGCAAGGAGGACGCCGAGCCCGAGGGCGAAGCTCGCGAGGAACATCGGCACGTCCTGGAGAGCGAAGTCGATCCGGACGTTGAGGAACGCGACGCCGAACACGAGGGTGACGACCACCGCGAAGGCCGCGACCGCGATCTTCGAAGCCGCTCGTCCCACGATGTACACGTAGTAGGAGATCGGCGAGATGTACACGTACCGGATCGTCTGGTACCACTCCCGATCCGACTGGATGACCTGGAACGTGCCGAACATGGTCGACGCGACGAAGATGAAGAACGAGTTCCCGATGTACATGTAGGAGAAGGCGCTGAGATCCTGGACGCCGTTGATGATTGTGAACACGACGTACATGAGGACGAGAATGAAGGCGCCCGCGACGGGCTTCACGATCGAATAGAGCGCGAAGAGCCACGGCTCCGTCCAGTTCGAGTCCATCTCCCAGCCGAGCCACGCGGCCGTCTTGAACGTCCGCCAGTACGTGCTCATTGATGCCGTGAGGTCAGCTTCCCCTCTCGCTTCGCGAGCATCTCTAGATACGCGAGAGCGTACCTTGCGAGGATCAGGAAGACGACGGCGAAGACGGCGAGCAGAGCGAGCTCCTGCCCCACCCCGAGGATCCACAGCTGTCCCCCGAACGCGGTCGGTCCCAGGACGAGCTGGCGCATCGCGTCGAGTCCGAGGGTCGCGGGGATGAACGTGCCTGCGATCGCGACGGCGCGGGCCCAGCCGCCGACCTGGTACAGGCCCGCCTGGGGGAAGTAGAAGCCGCTCGAGAAGAAGATCGGCTCCTCGAGGAGCGCGGAGAGGTGCCACGCCTCACGGCCCCAGAGGAGGTACAGGGACGCGAACATCATCCCCATCCCGTACAGAGCGATCAGCGTGACGAAGAAGACCGCGACGAGGGTGAGGGGGTCCGCGACCTCGTACGCGACCCCGAAGACGAGGATCCCGGCGACGAGGGTCGACAGGGCGCGGACGGAGGTCATGAACATCCCGCCGAGAGCCATCCCGCCGAGGAGGGCCATCCGGTTCATGGGGGCCATCATGTACAGCTGGAGGTTCCCGATCTCCTTCTCCCAGTACAGCTGGCTCGCCATCGACCACAGGACGTTCAGCCAGAAGGCGACCATCGTCCCCCCGAGGACGACGGAGGCGACGAGCCCGTCCGTCGTCGCTTTGATCGCCTCGATCTGGGCCGGGTCCGTCAGGCCTGCGATTGCGCGGTCTCGGAACGCCTCGTAGACGAACACGTACGCGGCGATGCCGAGAAGAGGCAGGAGAGCCTCGAAGAAGATCCATGAAGGTTCCCGGTTCGCCCCGATCACGCGCGGGTACGCGCGCCCGAAGACGGAACGCAGGTTCAGACTCAGGCGGTATCGGAGGTCCGACCGCCGCGCGGTCGCCGCGCTCACTCGAGGCCCCTCCCCACCATGCTGATGAACACGTCCTCGAGGGTCGGCTCGGACTTCTGCAGCGAATGCACCCAGGCGCCCTGGCCCATGATCCGGCTGAGGATCTCCGCGACGGGCGCCTCGTCTTCGAGGATGAACGTGAGGTGCGTCCGGTTCGTCGCGATGTCATCCCTTGAGGAGAAGTTCTTCACGCCGCGAATCGACGAGAAGGAGGTCGCGTCCCGAAGCGTATCGACCTCGAGGCGGAACGTGGTGTCGAGCCGGATCGTGCGCTTCAGGTTCGTCGGGGTGTCACACGCCAGGATGCGTCCGCGGTCGATGATCGCGATCCGGTCGCACATCTCGTCCGCCTCCATCATGTAGTGCGTCGTGAGGAGGACGGTCTTCCCCCGCCGTCCCTTCACCCAGTTCTTCACGTAGTCCCGGATGACCCGCGACGCGTTCACATCGAGTCCCAGGGTCGGCTCGTCGAGGAACAAGATGTCCGGGTCCGTCACGAAGCCCCGGATCATGTTCATCTTCTGCCTCTGCCCGCTCGAGAGCATTCGCACCCGGGCGTCCCGCTTCTCCCAGAGCCCGAACGTGTGCATCAGTTCGTCGATGCGGGCCTTCGACACCTTGCTCGGGACCCCATAGAACTGCGAGAACATCCAGATGTTCTCCCGCGCCGTGAGCAGGCCGTACCCCGATGTCTCCCCTCCCGACACCATGTTGATCCGCTGGCGGATCGGGAAGACGTCCTTCGCGACGTCGTGGCCCGCGACGAGGGCCTGGCCCGACGTGGGCAGGAGGAGGGTCGCGAGAATCTTGATGAGGGTCGTCTTGCCCGCGCCGTTCGGGCCGAGGAGACCGAACAGCTCCCCCTCTTGGATCTGGAGGTTCGCGCGGTCCAGGGCGGTGACGGGGCCCGTCCCGCCGTCCTCCGCCTTGCGGCGCTTCCGCTGCCTCTTCTTTCCGGAGAAGATTCGGGTGAGGTCTCGGGTTTCGACGGCGTAGGCCATGGGTCCCTTCGCGCGGCCTGCGGGACCCCGACCCGCAAGCCGGAAGGCTTGCCGGGTCAGGCTTCCTGGTTCTTCCGATATCGGGTGACGTACCCGGCGATCCGGTTGCGCATCATGATGCTGCGGACGTCCGTGAGCTCGGACACCTTCTTCTTGTTGTGGTCGTAATCGTCGGTGAACGAATTGGGGTGCCGCTCGACGAGCGCAATCGCGATCCGTTTGATGTACGTCGACCGGATGTTCCCCAAGGCGTCAACCCGCTATCCAGGCGTGCGAACCGTCTCCAACGGGAGGGAGGTAGATAAACGTTAGGAGCCGGCGAGCGAATCGCGAGGACCGGATCGACGTCGGCACCTATCGCCGAGAAAAGCGGGCAAGGATTAAATAGGGACCTCTGATACGCCTCAACTGGCCGCCAGGGCCGTTGGGTGGTTCTCCATGGAAGAAAGCCTTGCGAACGTGGAGTTCCTCAAGAGCTCGAACAGTTTCATCGCGCGGATCCAGAGCGAGCTCGGCGGCATGCGCGAGTACCGCAGCTCGTCGTTCGAGGAAGTCCTCGAGCAGGTCGTCATCGACCTCCAAGAGGAGTTCGAGTCGTACTGATCAGGCGCCCTCCCATGCGGGGGCGCGCCTCTCGAGGAAGGCCCGCATCCCCTCCTGCTTGTCGTGCGTGGTCCCGACGAGTCCGAACGCGGACGTTTCGAACGTCAGGCCCGCCGCGAGGGGCATTTCCTGCGCGGCGCGGAGGCACGCCTTTGCGAGGGCGATTGCGGCAGGCCCCTTCGCGAGGATCCTTGCCGCGAGGGCGCGCGCCTCGGACATGAGGGTGTCGTGCGGCACGACGCGGTTCACGAGCCCAATCCGCTCCGCGGTCGCCGCATCGATCGTCTCGCCCGTGAGGACGAGCTCCGAGGCCCAGCCCGGGCCCACGAGGCGCGGCAGGCGCTGGGTGCCGCCGAAGCCGGGGATGATCCCGAGGTTCACCTCCGGCTGACCGAGCTTCGCGCGGTCCGAGGCGATCCGGATGTCGCAGGCCATCGCGAGTTCGCAACCGCCTCCGAGGGCGAAGCCGTTGATCGCCGCGATGACCGGCTTGCTGCACGACGCCATGACGTCCCCGAGTCTTCGACCCATCTCGGAGAACCGCTGCATCTCGATGCCGTTCAGACCTGACATCTCCTTGATGTCCGCACCCGCCGCGAAGGCCCGATCCCCCGCCCCCGTGAGGATGATCGCCCCCACGTCGGCGGCCATGGACAGGTGCTCGAACGTCATCGTCAGTTCGCTCAGGACCTTCGCGTTCAGCGCATTGAGGGCCTCGGGCCGGTTCAGCGTGATGATCGCGAGGTGCTCTTCCATCTCCACTTTGACGAAGTCGACCATGGACGTCCCGGCCCGGGAATCCACGGCGGGACGAATGAAGGTTCGGTAGAGACCGCGGCTGGAGGTACTCGGGTACGACGCCTCCCGCGCTCCCACGTGGCGTGACGAGCTCCGCACGCTGGTTGTCAGCGGTCCCCCGGCTGCAGACGCTCGTTTTCTGGTTGGTCTTCCCCCACCCGGCGGGACTCTCGGGGATCGGATACGCGCTGATCGTTCGGGGATGGAGCGCGCCCGCCCTCGCACGGCGCGACCTCGAGGATGCGTCTCTCCATCACCCGGTCGGGTAGTCGTACACTCCTCGGCCCGTCTTCCGCCCGAGGCGCCCCGCTCGGACGTACTTCCGCAAGAGCGGCGACGGGCGGAACTTCGGGTCGTGCGTCTCCCGGTACAGGACCTCCATCACGTCGAGGCCGATGTCCAGGCCCGTGTAGTCCGCAAGCTCGAACGGACCCATCGGCATGTTCGTCCCGAGCCTCATCGCCTTGTCGATGTCCTGCGGGGACGCGACGCCCTCCAGGAGCAGGTTGAACGCTTCGTTCATCATCGGCACGAGGAGCCGGTTCACGACGAACCCGGGGCTCTCCTTCACCTCGACGGGCTCCTTCCCCAGCTTCGCACTGAGGTCCTTGACCAGGTGGATCGTCGCGTCGCTCGTCTCGGATCCTCGGATGACCTCGACGAGCTTCATCACCGGCGCCGGATTGAAGAAGTGCATCCCCACGACGCGGTCCGGCCGCTTCGTCGCGTTCCCCATCTCCGTGATGCTGAGGGACGACGTGTTCGACGCGAAGAGGACCTCCGGTGGGCAAAGCCGGTCGAGCTCGGCGAACAGCTCCCTCTTGAGGTCCATCTTCTCAAGGACCGCCTCGATCACAACTTGCGCGCCGGAGACGGCCTCCTTGAGGTCCAGGGTCCCGCGAATCCGCCCGAGAATCGTGTCGACATCCGCCTGGGACATCTTCCCCTTCTCGATCCGCTTCATGAGCGGCTCGCGAATCCGACGGAAGCCTCCGTCGACGAATCGCTGCTCGATGTCCCGCATCGAGACGTCGAAGCCCGCCGCGGCGCACGCCTGCGCGATCCCCGCACCCATCGTCCCCGCGCCGATGACCGCGATCTTACGAACGGCCGCAATCTCCATCGTGGCGCCTCGGCGAAGGAAACACGGGCTCGGGCGAAATAGGTTGCGGGCTCGGCCGCGCGTCCCTGACGCAGGGCCACGGGACCGACGGGCCTACGGATGCCGACGAACTCGACGGATCGGCTCAGGGGCTCGGCGGGGGCATCGCGGGCGGGCTTCCCGTCAACAGGGCCGTGGGAGCCGCCTTTGGGGCCCGAAGGGACAGGACGCCTCCGACGAGGAACACGACCGCCGCGACCAGGAGGAGGTACCAGGCCCAACCGGCGCCCCAGGTGATCGCAGTCGAAATGCCGAGGACACTGATCGTCTGAGAGCCCCAGAATCCGGAGATCGTAATCCCCCCGCCGCTCGCGTCCGCCGTCGCTGCGCCCGGGATGCCCGTCATCACGTATAGGGCGGCGACGAGCGCGAACACGAAGCCGAGAATTCCGACGATCGCGCCGAGCCGGCGGAACGTCGGTCGGGCCCCTGACATCGCCACGAGACCGATCATCCCGATGCCGCATATCATCGCGATCACCGAGAGGAGGAATCCCGTCGTGAAGACGCCTCCAAGGTTCGGATCGCCGCGATAGTCCGACTGGTTCGACTGGGATATACCCGGGGCCTGAACGGCGGTCGTGTATCCGAAGGGACCGAACTGATACGAGGACGTGATCGTGTTCCCGAGGGCGGTCGCCTGGAGGTTCAGGGTCCACCAGGGTCCCATGAGCCCGACGATCGTCAAGACGATGGCCACGACACCGACGATGATCGCTGCTTTCGACACGTGACTCCCTCCAATCCGAGGTCATCCCGGCATGGAAGCTCCCCGCATAAGAATGCCGCTCGTCAGGTGCCGACGCGTTCCCGGTTCGGCGCCGAATCCGGCGCTCGCGCGACGCCGCCATGGCGCCTGCCGACGCAAGGGATTACATACGCCCCGTCCCGTGGCCGACCGCGTGCGGGCCTCGCCATACGTCGCAATCTTCGTCGCCGTCACGTCGGTCTCGTGGTCCTCGATCCTCATCCTTTGGTCCGATTCGTCCGCCCTGACGATCGCCCTGTACCGGCTCGCGATCGCGAGCGCGATCCTCGCGCCGATCGCCCTCCTCCATCCGTCGAAACCACTCCGAGGGATCGCCCGGCGCGACGCCCTCCTCATGGTCCTCGTCGGCGCGGTCCTCGCGGCCCACTTCGCCTTCTGGATCACGTCCCTAAAGGTCGAGGGCGTGACCGTCGCGAGCTCGACGATCCTCGTGACGTCGCACCCGCTCCTCGTCGGGCTCCTGTCCCACTTTGCACTCAAGGAACGTCTCACGGCGAAGACGGCCGCCGGGATTGCGGTCGGGTTCTCTGGAGTCGTCGGAATCGCCCTTGTCGATGCCGGCATCGGGTCGGCGACCCTCGCGGGGGACGCGTTCGCCTTCCTCGGGGGCGTCACGGCAGGGTTCTACTTCCTCCTCGGGCGGAAAATCCGTCAGCACGTCCCATTGCTTGGATACGCCCTCGTCGTGTACGCGAGCGCGACGGGCTTCCTCGCCCTGTTCGCCCTCGGCCTCGGGGCGGACTTCGTGCCCCAGGGGGACGTCTCGCGGGAACTCGTCCTGTTCCTCGCGATGGCCCTCATCCCGCAGATCGGCGGGCACACCCTGTACAACTGGGCCCTCCGGTACGTGAGCGCGCCCGTCGTCAGCCTGAGCCTCGTCGGGGAGCCGATCGGGTCGAGCCTCCTCGCGTGGGCCTTCCTCGCGCAGGCCCCGAGCCTCGGGGTCGCGGCGGGCGGGGCGCTCGCCCTCGTCGGGATCTACCTCGCTGCGTCGGGGGAGGGGCTCCAGGCGCGGACCGCGGAAGCCTCGCGGGACGTCGAGTGACGCCTCGGACGTCGCGGCCCTCCGGCCCGGCACGTACCTCTAAGTGTAGGTATGCGCCGCCGCGACGAACCGCTCGAGCCGCTCCCGCCGACGGGCGAACTCGGCCTCGGCACGCCCGTGGTAGGCCGCCATACGCCGGAGGAGATCCTGCCGGGCGGACTCGGAGTCCACGCGGCCGACGTAGTCCTCGCGCCGCGTCGATCGGCCTCCGACGCGCTCATAGTGCCAGAAGTAGAAGTACCGGCGGCCCTCGAACGTCCGGACCCGCGCGCCGCACCCGATCTCCATCGTTCGTACCTCTAAGTAGAGGTATGTCGCGCAGGGTCAAAGTCGTTCGTGGGAGAGGGGCGCGAACGTACTCACCACCGTTATATTGTACGCCGACGATGCCACGCGTCGGGAGGTCGCCTTCGTGTGCCTCAGGAAGACCCTCGCGGTCGTGTTGATGTCCATGGTCCTCGCCGCCTTCCTCCTCCGTCCCGGGTTCGTCGAGGCGGCGCCTCCGGCCCGCACGTTCACGATCGCCGCGGTCGGGGACATCGCCTGCGCGCAGGACCCAGGGAAGAACCTGAAGGTCTGCCAGTACGACGACGTCGCGGCCCTCGTCGCCTCCATGGACGTCGACCGGTTCCTCGTCCTCGGAGACGTGCAATACGAATACGGCGAGTACGAGAACTTCGTTCGCTACTACGATCCGTTCTTCGGTCCCCTCGCGGGGATCACCGCACCATCTCCGGGAAATCACGACTACGGCACGGTGGACGCGGCGGGGTACTTCGCGTACTTCGGCGAGGCGGCGGCCGGGCCCGACGGCTACTATTCGTTCGATCTCGGATCGTGGCACGTCATCTCCCTGAACTCGCAGCACTGCCGCGTCGGCTTCCCCGTGACCGTCCCGAGCGAGTGCGGACCCGGATCGCCGATGTACGAGTGGCTCAACGCGGACCTGAAGGCCCACCCGAACCACCGATTCCCCTGCACGTTGGCGTACTGGCATCATCCCCTCTTCGACTGGGAGCCGTACTCCAACGCGGACTGGTTCCCGACGTGGGACACGGGCCCGCAGAGACCTCTCTGGGACCTACTCGACGCGAACGCGGCCGACGTCGTCCTCGTCGGGCATGCGCACAACTATCAGAGATGGGCGCCTCAGGATGCGGACGGGCGTGCGGACCCGAACGGGATCGTGGAGTTCGTCGTGGGGACGGGTGGGCGGTCCCTCACCTCCTTGGGTCACCCGCCGAGACCCGCGAACCTCGTCGCGGCGCAGGACACCGCGTTCGGAGTACTCACGATGGCCCTGGCCGACGGAGGCTACGCGTATGAGTGGATCTCCGCGGCGGGGCAGCCGGCGTTCGCGGATGCGGGCTCGGGCGCGTGCGCCTAAGCGGCTCGATCCTGAGGGGGCTCCCCCCGGCTACCTTTCGGACGGGGTTTTGCCCTTCCGCTCGAACTGCTTCGCGTAGAGGTCCTTCAATCGAGCGTACGTGTCGACGTCCTCCGGCCCCTTGTCGTCCCGGATCCGCGTGATTCGAGCGAACCGCAATGCGAAGCCGCTCGCGTAATGCGGGCTCTTCTGAATCTCGTTGTAGGCGACCTCGACGACGACATCGGGCCGCACGTGGAACCCCCAACGCTCTTCGGCGGTCGCGAGGGCCCTCATCCGCGCGGTCATCGTCTCGAACTCCGCGTCCGTGAGGCCTTTGAACGTCTTCCCGATCATCTGAAACGCGCTCGTGGCCTCGTCCCGCACGGCGAGCCAGTAGTTCGACAGCCAGCCCTCCCGCCGGCCCGAGCCCCACTCCGCCGCGACGATCGCGAGGTCCAAGAGGTCCGCGGGCTTGATCTTGAACCACCTCTTCCCTCGCTTCCCGACGCTGTACGTCGACTCGAGATGCTTCGCCATGAGCCCTTCGTGGCCCGCGGCCAGGGCCTCCTTCAGGAACGCCTCGATCTCATCCTTCGTCCGGACGATCCTGCGGGGCGTGAGCACGTCCGGCGGCACGAGGGTTTCGAGTCTCGACCACCGGACCCGATACGGCTCGTCCACC
>Ga0209751_10001426_pt1 | contig 24636 bp, 30 predicted proteins | sample RifCSP13_1_FD_184019 | JGI IMG/M metagenome (GOLD analysis project Ga0209751, IMG submission 184019) | Soil microbial communities from Rifle, Colorado - Rifle CSP2_sed 13_1 (SPAdes) (version 2) | ecosystem: Environmental > Terrestrial > Deep subsurface > Rock core/Sediment | place: Rifle...
CCATTGTAGAGCTACGGAACAGCGAGCAACGGTTCCGGGAGTTGGTGGACCTGCTACCGGAGACGATCTTCGAGGCGGACCTGACTGGACGAGTGACCTTTGGCAACCAGATTGCGTACGAGAGGTTCGGCTATACGCCCGAGCAATTTGAAAAGGGTATCAATCTTCTAGAAGGCCGGCCGGAAAGTGCAGTTTAGACCGAGGCGGTTTTGGAAAACCGCCTCGGTCTTTCGGTCTCTGCCCACTGCCGCTTTGGAAGTAGATTTGGTATAATGCCTTCGAATAGCTGGAAGGAGTAGGGCATGCTCGGTAAGCGTTCGAAGCAGATGGGCCTCTTTGAAGCAGATAATCTCTATCTTGAGCATGTAGGGAAAGAGTCCTTCTACGGGTTCCTGGCCTCCCAGCGAGGGCAACTCTTCCACGACGAGGAGTTCGCCAGGCTTTACTGTGCCAACAACGGGCGCAACAGTGTTCCTCCCAGCCTGCTGGCTATGGCCTTGTTGCTCCAGACCTACGACCGGGTGTCTGATGAAGATGCCAAGGAGAGGGCTGATTTTGATATCCGCTGGAAGGTGGCCCTGGGCATCGGAATCGATGACCGTCCCTTCGCCAAGAGCACGCTTCAGCTATTCCGGTCCCAGCTCATCCTGCACACGCAGATGCGGGCTGTTTTCACCAAGAGCCTGGCGTTGGCTCGCAAGACAGGTTACCTCAAGACCCGCCCGCTCAAAGCAGCCCTGGATACCAGCAACATCCTGGGACGGGGAGCGGTCAAGGACACCTACAACCTGCTCTCTGACGGGATCATCAAGCTGGTCCGGGTGCTGGCCTCTCTGGCTGGTGCAACGCCTGAGGAGTGGGTGGGGGAGCGGGACCTCTCCCGTTATTTTGGGTCGAGCATCAAGGGTGAGGCAAGTGTCAACTGGGACCACAAGGCAGCCAGGCGGGAGTTCTTAGCCGGCGTTGTCGAAGATGCCGACTGCTTACTTAGGGAGGCCCGCCAGGTGCGGGAGAGTTATCCCAAAGGAAGCAGCGAAGATGAGCAGGTGGCGGAGGCAGCCCAGCTTCTTGGGCAGCTCTTGTTGCAGGATGTGGAGCGTAAGCCAGAGGGGGTTGAGCTTAAGGAGGGAGTGAGCCGGGACCGGATCGTCTCGGTACATGATCCCGAGATGCGCCACGGGCATAAGAGCAAGTCCAAGCGTTTCGATGGACATAAGGTAGCCGTAGCGGTTGACCCGGAGAGTCAGCTTATCACGGCGGTGGACGTGTTGGCGGGCAATGCTCCGGATAACCGGGATGCTTTAGCGTTGGTGGAGGAGACGGAGGAGAACACCAGACTTGAGGTGGAGGAAACCATCGGGGACTGTGCTTTTGGTGATGGGGCCACCCGTCAGGCGTTCGCTGACGCCGGACGTAAGCTGGTGGCCAAGGTGCCGGGAAGGCCCAACCGGAACCACTTCCCCAAGGAGGACTTCACCATTGATCTGGAAAAGGGAACATGTACCTGTCCGGCGGGACAGGTAACCAATAAGTTGAGGCCATCTACCCATCGGGGGAAGGAGCTAGGCCACAGATACTTCCAGTTTGATCGGGCTATCTGTGGCGCCTGCCCTATGCGTCCTCGTTGTGTGGCGGCTGGGCCGGGTAAGGGACGGACGGTGAGTCTGCATCCCCAGGAAGCCATGCTGCAGGAGGCGAGAGCCTTCCAGAAGAGCGAAGCGTTTGACCTCTACCGGAAGTTACGTCAGGCAGCCGAGCACCGCCTGGCCCGTCTGGTATGGCTGGGGATTCGACAGGCCCGCTACTTTGGGCGGACTAAGACCCTCTTCCAGGTGCTAATGGCAGCTACGGTAGCCAACCTGACCCTGGTAGCCACCAAGATGGGGCTGATGGGAAGCTCTAATGGGCAAGATCCTGCCTTTGGCCCGCATATCCTTGGCCTTTTTGCCGTATTCAGCTTCTTATTCGGCGGATCCCAGCCACAGCTCAATGCAGACCGCTTTAGGATGATCGCAGCCTAACTTCTCGGCTGGACTTCCAGCGGTACGATAGTTCCATCCTCCGACTATTACGTGCCCGGCGAACCATAGAACCGCCGCAAGCAGCAATGCTAGGTAAAACTAATCAGACGTGCTCATCCGCAGCTCACAAATGGGATGATTTGCCCAACGTCCACAAGAAACCGCTTCAACGTTCTGGAGGAGGTAGAAGGGCTATGCAAATGTGGCCTCCGTTACACAATGGCGTCCAGGATCTGGCCCTCTATGCGCGCTACGTGAGTCATGAACTCTTTGCGCAGCGGACGGTGCTCGTTGGCGTCAAGAATGCGTTGCAGGTGCCGAAGTCTTCCACCTCGATCATTATGGTGCTCTCGGGGAACCCAAGCAGCTTGTCCCCGTAAACTCTGTAGCTCTTGACACCCGGCTGGCCAGTCCAGAACTCCTTGGACCTCTGAGTCAACAGGCGGTCAAACTCGTCTTCCCTACCGGGGAGCGGGTCACACCTAATGGTTAGCTACACCATTTTGTCCTCCTTTGCGTCTGCCTCGAGCTTAACCTGCTACAAACATCCCCATTCAGATGTCGTCTAGCCTCCAAGAACCAAAAACGCCCCGCTGTCTAGCGATGGCGCTCATCCGGTCTGCCTCTGCATAACCCATCTTGGATCTGTACTTATCAAACCCCTCCACCTTTATGCTAAGACCATCCTGGCAGCAAATCAATTCTATGGACGTTTGGTAGTATTACAGTTTCATTACGATTCCCTGCCTCGTCCTCAGGTTCCAACAGTCCGTCTGCATAACGATCGGACTCAGCGTCGATACAATCGTGCTGACAGACGCGTCTGGATCTACCGGCAGGGCTGGGCGTTGGGTCTCATATCGTTTTGGGCCGAGGCCTTGGTGCAGCCTGGTAACAGGCGCGTGCAATCTTTGGCGCCCGCCGGTAATGTTTTGGCAACAGGGGCTGGTGTTAGAATAGCCTCAGCATTTGCCCGTATTGAGCTTTCGTCCCCAATCGATCCACACACTGGGCAAAAGGCGAGGAAGACCATGGAAGAAGCCTCGCGCCTGACCCCTGGCAATACTCATTTTCTCGTCGTTTCCTTCGAGGGACCTGACAGATACTCCACCGGTGGAGGCCTGGGGATCAGGGTAACCCAGCTTGTTCGAACGCTGGCCAGGAAGCGCTTCCCTACCCAACTAGTCTTCGTCGGTGATCCGCACCTGCCCAAGCGAGAACATCGGATGCATGGGAGGCTTGTTCTTCATCGCTGGAGCCAGTGGATAAGCCGGCGTTACCCTGACGGCGTATACCATGGAGAGGAATCCAAGCTCTATGACTTCAACGAAACTCTCCCGCGCTTTATCTTGGAGGAGATCGCTCGACCTGCCATAGCTGTTGGCAAAATGCTGGTTGTCCTGGGGGAGGAGTGGCAGACGGCCGAGCTGATGTGCCGTCTGAGCGATCTTCTGTACCAATACGGTCTCCGGGACCGCGCTGTCCTCTTCTGGAATGCTAGCAGCACTATGTCTTTCCATCGTATCGATTGGGGCCGGCTGGCTTATACCACTACCATTACCACTGTCAGCAAATATATGAAGCATCTCATGTGGGGCATGGGAGTGAATGCCCAGGTCATACCCAGTGGCATCCCCAGTTCCATGTTTCGGAAGGTCGATGGCCGGGATGTGGACAGGGTGCGGGATGGCCTCGGGAAGGACTTTATCCTTTACAAGTTTGGCTCGTGGGATCCGGGTAAGGGATGGAACGCTGCCATGGAGGCCACTGCGACCTTGAAAGAGGCCGGCCTCAGAGTTGTCCTGCTGGCCCGAGCTGGAGCAGAGCCTCATGGCGAATGGTTGCTGCACCACGCTGGACGCCTGGGCCTGCGAGTGAGCGAGGTAGGTCCTGGAGGAAAAGGGCATGAAGCCCGGCTCTCCGCCATCGCCCAAGCCTGCGACGGCGATATTGTAAACATTTGCTCTGAGCTTTCCCCAGATCTCCTTCGGGTGCTGTGCCGTGCATCCGATGCTGTATTGACCAACGGAGGCCGGGAGCCTTCCGGCCTGGCGGGCCTGGAAGCGATGGCCTCAGGCGGCATCGCATTCGCCGGGGCCTCGGGGGAAGATTACGCCATCCATAAGCGTAATTCCCTGGTCCAGCAAACCGGGGACAGCTGGGAGATTGTATCTAACCTTCTGTACCTCAGGGACCATCCCGAAGAAGAGAGAAGGATCAGAAGGGCTGCCCGCCGTAGCGCCAGGTCGTTCACCTGGGAGAAGGTAGCCGAAAACCTGGTGAGTAAAGTTGAGCAGCAGGCCAGGGCCCAGGGAATCCTGTGTAGGGCCACGCTAATAAAGCCTCAGCCCCCAGACCACGCGGCTCCAGTTTTTGATGGAAAGGCGGTCTGAATTGGCCCGGCATGTCGTGCTCTACGTCGTAGCGCATCAACCCCGCCGGCTGAAGCTGCCAGCAGAGCCAATCCCGGCAGACGCAAGCCCGCAGGATATCGAGCGCTGCCTCTTCGATGAGGACCTGGACCGTCACTACTTCCAGAAGGCAGCCCCTAATTGTTATCATCCTACCACGGCCCTCTTCCACCGGCTGGTACAACAAGGCCTGCATCTCTCGATCGGTTTCTCCTTCTCCCTGCTAAGGCAGGCCGAGATATGGGAGCCGGAGTTGCTGGCCCGTTTTCAAGAATTGGTAGCCCATCCCAACGTGGAACTGGTCTGCGAAGAGCCTTATCACAGTTTTCTCCCCCTCATCGATTTGCCTCGCTTCTCAAAGAGAATGCGATGGGCCCAGCAAAACCTGGACAGGATATTCGACCGAAAGCCGCGGATCACCGATACCACCGAGATGCTCATGTCCGATGCCATCTACTGGGCCCTGGAGAAGGCCGGATTCCACGGCGCGCTTATGGACGGGCGTCCCAGGGTGCTGGAATGGAGACAGCCCGGTTATGTTTACCATGGGGGCGGTGACCTCAGGCTCCTGGCCCGACACCACCGGCTCAGCGACGATGTCGGATACCGGTTTTCCGATCGGGGAGAGAGCGGCTGGACGCTGGCGGCCGATACCTATGCCCGCTGGATCGCAGAGACCCCGGGAGACCTGGTCTTCCTGGGTTGGGACTACGAGACCTTCGGGGAGCTCCATTCTCGGGAGACCGGCATCTTCGAGTTTCTGGCGCACCTGCCAGAGGAGCTAACCAAGCAGGGCGTGATCTCCCTGACGCCGTCTCGGGCCCTTGAGCTCTATGGGAGTCAGGCCCACCACCTACCCCTTCCCGCTTTGGGGTGCACCTGGGCAGGGGGCGGCGGCCTGGGGTTCTTCCTGGGCAACCCGTGCCAGCAGACCCTCTTCCGCCTGATGTTCTCAGGCTACAACAAGGCCTTACTGACCGGAAACGCCAGGCTGATTGACCTGGCCCTCTGGCTCATGCAGTCGGATAACCTGCATGCCGTCCAATGGGCTGGTGGCTGGGGGCCGGAAGCCGAGATCTCGGCCGGCTACACCCCGCAAGAGTGGTGGCAGAGGCTTGGCACGGAGGGCATCACAAGGGAGATGCAGCAGGTGTACGTAAACTTCCACAAGGCTCTGGAGTACTATACACAGGTCGCGGCGCGGGGTGCAAGCTAGCCACGCCCCGGCGGGGGCTCCAGCATCCTTTCCTGAATCTCGATTTGCATGCCCATCGTCACTCTCAACGGCACAGCCATATACTACGAAAAGCATGGTACTGGTAAGCCGATTGCCTTCGTTCCCGGTCTTGGCGCAACCCGCGCAATGTTTCAGCCCAAGGATACTTTCAGCCGGACTCACAGCGTTATTACCTTCGACGTCCGGGGAACGGGTCGCTCTGGAAAGCTAACCGGCTGGCGCAACATCTTGCACCGGCAGGTAACCGATCTGGCCTCGCTGCTTGATCATCTCTCCATCGAGCGGGCTGCGCTGTGTGGAGTGAGCCATGGCGGCATCTTTGCGCAGCGCTTCGCACTTTCCTTCCGGGCTCGGTGTGCAGTACTCGTTGTCGTCGATTCTTTCAGCGATTTTCGTCCGCGCAATCTCAGGGAGCTGGGACTGATGGCCGCCGTAAATGTTGGGACGCCCGCAATGCTGCTGCCAAAGAGTTGGATGACGGCGATCGTTCGCACGCAGTATGCTCGCTGGCCGCTTGCGCGGCAGCGCCTCGATCGGATAGTGCACGAGCTGCGGGGTTACGAAACAATGAAGACGAGGCTGGTGATCAACTGGATCAATTTCACGCCGGAATTGAGACGCGTCACCTGTCCGACCCTCGGCATCGTTGGGAACATCTCCCCTCTGGCGATACAACTTATGCGGCGATTCGTAGATGCGGTTTCGGGTGCTCATCTGGAGATCGTGCCCGATTCCTTCGATCCGACCTCGCTGTGTCAGCCGGAGACCTTCAACCGATTGCTGGCCGACTTTCTACGGAGTATCGGCTGGTAGACGCTACCATGTTTGCTTGTCTACACATTTATTAACTTCATCACAAATCGGCCTTAAGTGCTCTATGCTCTTCCGGTTCCCACCGGGACACGCGTCTTTCAACTATCGAGAGTTAGAAATGTTGCCATTTCATTACAAACGGGGAACCTCGCTCCGCTTTAGCGCCCCACAAGCTATTGGTAGTCGGGCAAGCGGTATGAAATACTTGTATTCTACCCGAAATCGCGATATATTAAATAGAGGTGTGAGCATTTAGTTCCCCCGGCATCCCAGGTTCTCCAGGTAACCTGGACCCTCGGCAACTTAACTACTACCAACCCCAGTTTTTCCTAAAGGATGGAGGTCAGCGATGAGATTCCAAGACAAGACCCTTACCTGCGAGGACTGCGGCAAGTCATTCACCTTCACTGTAGAGGAACAGCAGTTCCACGCGGAGAAAGGGTACACGAATGTACCGAAGCGATGTCCCGATTGCCGTCGCGCTCGTCGCGAGGGGCGAGAAGGGCGAGAGGAACGAGGTGGTCGTGAATATGGACGACCCGGCAGGAAGATGTATTCGGCCACTTGCGCTCAGTGCGGCAAGCGAACCGAGGTACCTTTCCAGCCCCGCGGCGATAGGCCTGTTTATTGCAGTGACTGCTATGCCAGGCAGCCTGCGGGTTTGCGCAGGTGATAGGCAACCAACAAAGGCAGGCCCCAGTATCCGCCGAATTGCAACAGCAAGGAGAGGAATGGACGATGTAACCCTCCGAAACGGAGAATCGCTTGATAGTCTGCTTAGTCGCTTTCGGGCGTCCGTGACCCGCTCGAGAGTCCTACGAGAATGGAAGGAACACAGGTTTTTCAGCTCCAAGGCTCAAAAGGCCAGGCTAGCTGCCCGGCGAGCCACACGGCGTTATCGGCGTCGCCAGAGATTAGATTGACAGCGTCCGTCTCCTCTCTGGGTCGTGCGGGGCAAGGGCCGTGGCATAAGCTCTATTTGGGTTTTGCCTGGAAGAACTTGATGTAGACGATGGGCAGAATACAGGCGGTGTTGAGAAGAAGTAGAGCGATAAACCAATTTCTCTGGCTATTTCTCGCAGCCTTCCAGAGCCCGATTCCTTTCCAGACTGCCTCCCAAACCACTAGGGGAAGAACCCGTAACAGATTGTAGAGACCAGGACTCATTCTAGCATTCAGCATATCATCTCTATGTCATCTCTTGAGAACTCGGGAACCCTAGCAGGCATGGTTTACAGAGTCTGGTTACAGAGCGCGATGTGCCAACGCGTGTAGCGTTCCAACTCAGTCCGCTGCTGCCAGGTGAGCGTGTCGCAAGCCCAACCCCAGTGAATCGACACCCACTCACCTGCTTTCACCGAGTCCAGAAAGCCGTGTCCGTTCAGACGGCGCTTCACACTCTCAATTCTGGGAGGACCCAGGCTGAGTCTCCCCTCCCCTAACAGCAGAGGGTGGACCTCCACTATCAGGTCCGGCCCCATGGCCGCCCGAACCAGCCCCCAGCGAATGCAGCAATTCTCCATGGTCTCTACCAGGTGGTCTGCCGCGCCGGAGCGCATCATGCCTATTCGGGGGAAGACCTCGAGGACGTGGAAACTATGGTGAGGCCGGGCACCGGCTGGAGCTTTGCTGGCTAACCAGCGCCATTCCTTCGGCCCGGTCCTGCGCTTGAATCGGTCCTGGATCGATGCGTAAAGTGTTCCCATATCGACCCGGTCGAGGAGACGGTTTCCGACCCAGTAGGCCTCAACGACCCTGGCGTCCAGGGGGTCAGCAATGTTGTTGGTCATGGCTATTAGCTGAAGGTACGGGTAGGCACCCTCAAACTGACGCTCTAACTGCCGTAACCCGTCATCCTCTTCTGCGTTGACAGCGTATTCAAACATGGTGCGGCTATCATCGCCACCGCAGTAGCCGAGGTGATTAGGCATGAAGGCATAGCGGACAAACAACAACGGCCCGGTAAGCATCAACCGCCTTCGGTCAAACCAAGCCCCGGATGTTGGGCGGCAGGCTCCGACTTCCGCGCACCAACCAGGACAAACAAGAGGACGGCCAGGGCCAGGACTCCATAGCCGGCAATCTGCTCCAGTCGAGGCACATCCATCGCCGCGACGGCCGATAAGACAGCTGTGATAGGCGCGCCCACAGTGAGCACGCACGTTACCGTAGCGGCTGGCGCCCGCTTCAGGGCGGCGTACCAGGAGAGTACGTAACCCAACAGAAGCAAGCCAGTTGCGGCGCCCCACGCCCATTGAACAGGAGTCAGGTGCCAGAGGGCACCGATCTGTCCCGTGAACGCGAGGTAGCCTAGAAGTAGACTCGCTCCAACGGCCATTCTACCGGTAGCTCCCAGGGAGCTATCCACGGCGTGCAAGATGCGCCTGGCAACGACGGTCTCCACCGCCCAGAACAAGGTCGCAGCCAGGACCATAACCACGCCCCAACTGAGACCGATGGCCCCGGGCCCGCCCAACAATAATTGGGCAAGGAAGAGCAGACCAATGGCCGCTAACTGGCCTTTGCCCAGCCGTTCTCGCAGGAACACAACCGCGAGAACGGCTACCCATAGAAACAGCGTCTTGTGGATGAATGCACCGCTGCCAGAACCGACCTGGCTTAAGCCTTCGAAGAAGAGCACAAATGGGATGCTTCCACCCACCACACCCAAAAGAACAAGCCCCAGTCCACGCCTGGGTGTGAGTTGCCCCACCTGTTTGAAGGTCGCCGGCCGGAGAAGCAAGGTAAGAAGCACGATCCCCACGACAGTGTTCTTCAGCGTGGCAAACAGCGTCGGGCTGGAGAACTCCTTCACAGCGTAAGCGTTGACAAACACTGAAACACCGCTGATTAGCGCGGTGAGGAATGCCAGCGCGATTCCCAGGCCGACTTGCGGGTCCGATACTCTGGGCCATAAGAGGCGGACCAGTCTAACGCCGTCTCTTCTCAGCCTTCCTGTTGCTTCTACTTCTGAGGTTGAGTCAAGGTTAAGGTGTCTCACCCGGCACCTCCAGCATACTTTCGAAAACAGCCGCCCTCTCCCGAGCCTCATCTGGATCGAGTCGATCTACTACAACGCCCCTGGAGAACAACACATAGTCGCCGGCTTTCAGGTCTGGAAAGAAGAGTGCACACGCCTGCCAGAGACGCCGGCCCGCCTGGACTTGTACACTATCGGGTCCTACAGCTACGACCTGTCCCATTAGAGCGATACACATAATTAGACCTATACCTATAAGCTAGTCGCATGGAGAGAGCGCAGTCAACTTACAATACAGTCATGTGGAGGCCCGAGGCTTCGGAAACGTGCAACCGGGACCCGTATACGCCTTGGAACTAAACCATCGCCGCAGAAAGCCGCTAGTCAGGTTTGCCTGGTACGATAGTTATAATGCTTAAGGTACTGATCATCGACGACGATCCGGACATGGTTTCTGGAACGCGGCTGGCGCTGGAGAAACGCGGACATCGCGTTGTCGCGGCATCGAGCACTCTAGAAGGCCACAGCAAGGTCGAGGAGGAAAGGCCCGATCCGATACTGCTCGAGATAATGATCCCTTCCGGCACCGAAGGCTTCCATTTTGTCTGGCGCCTCCGCAGACACTCGGACTCTCTCTTGCGCGAGATGCCGATCGTGGTGGTGAGTGCGATCCACCGCACCACCGAACTCCGGCTCTATCCGGAAGAGACCGACCGTGACTACGCCCCGGGCGAGTTCCTGCCGGTACAGGCTTTCTTGGACAAGCCCGTGGATCTGCTTGCGCTGGCGCGTACAGTGGAGCGGGTGCTTGCCGGTTTCGGACGTCATGAATAGACAGCGTCTCACCCAGAGCCGGCGGCCGATGTTGCTGGCCAAAGAAGACCTGCCTGAGCTTGTCACCGTTCTGATGGCCAGCTATGACGTTATCGCCCCAGGCTACGAAAATGGGTCCATCGTCCTCACCAGAATTACCTCGGTGGATGCAATCGCTACGGGCTACCGTGACCACCAGGAGCCCGGCCACTACCGCATCGAGAAGGTCAACGACGGTAGTTACTTCGGCTATAACAACGGCATGGAATCCCCCAAGACATTCTTACATCCAGCGCGGTTGACGCTGTTTTCCGGCCAATTGCAGCCCAACGGCGACTTCACGCTCGCCGAGGAGCCCGGCATCCCGCGCAGGCTGGCCTTCTTCGGCATCAGGCCCTGTGACAGCTTCGCAGTACATGTCCTCGACAAAACCTTTCTGGACAATCCCAACGTCGATCAGCCCTACCGGCGGCGGCGAGACGGCTCATTCCTTGCTGTCCTTAACTGCACCAGTCCGGGAAATACTTGCTTCTGCGCTTCCATGGGGACCGGCCCGAGAGCTGAAACCGGGTACGACCTTCGCATGACAGAACTGACTGAAGGATTTCTTATCGAAGCGGGCAGCTCTCGTGGTCATGAGATCCAGGGACAATTGCCTGTCAGGCCGGCTCCAGCCACCCTGGCCAAGGAGTCAGAGAGGACTCTTGCTGAGGCAGTCCATCATATGGGACGTACGCTGAACACGCACAACCTGCCCCAGATTTTGCGTGGCTCGCTGGAGCATCCCCATTGGGACTTCATGAAGACCTGGTGCATCGGCTGCACGAACTGCACCATCGTCTGCCCGACTTGCTTCTGCAACGAGACGCTCGATTACATAGACCTGAAGCTTCAGAATACGTCTCGGGAACGGGTCTGGGACTCCTGCTTTGCGTGGCAGTTCACGGAGATGCATGGCGGCAATACCCGCCCTGATCTGAAGCACCGATACCGCCACTGGGTCACGCATAAGCTGAGCTACTGGATGGAACAGTATGGCGTCTTTGGGTGCGTCGGCTGCGGGCGCTGTCTCACGTGGTGTCCCGTGGGCATTGATATCACGGAGGTAGCTGCAACCGTGCGGGGCAAGCGGCGTTGAGGGAAGTTGCGAATGGAAACCATGGCCGGCAATGCTGGGTCGAGTCACCACGGTAAGGCTGTTACCTCAGGCAACCCGTGGTTGCCGGTCCCAGCGGTAATCTCTGAGATCCGCCAGGAGACCTACGACACGGCCACCTATACCCTCACATTCAAGAACTCCAAGGTTAGGTGGGCGTATGCCTTCCTACCCGGACAGTTCAACATGCTCGGCATCCTTGGTATGGGTGAGGCACCCATCTCGCTGAGCTCCGATCCGGCTCTCTTCGGCGCGTTCGAGCACACCATTCGGGCAGTTGGCAATGTCACCAAAGCCCTGGCCAGACTGCAAAAGGGGGATACGATCGGCATACGGGGTCCGTTTGGCAGCGCCTGGCCCATGGAAGAGGCGAGAGACAAGGATCTGCTTGTCATAGCCGGTGGGATAGGATTGTCCCCCCTGCGGCCCGCGATTGAGCAGGCCTTGCGGCAGCGCCGCCAGTACGGCCGGATCACGATCCTGTACGGCGCCAAGACACCAGATGACCTTGTTCACACGGCTGACTTCGAGCGCTGGTCAGCCGGGGCCGATACACACTTGCACCTCACGGTGGACCGCGTCGCGGACAGGGCCTGGACCCACCAATTAGGCGTGGTCCCGGTCCTACTGGAGGAGGCGACCCTGGCTACTGCGCGCACCATTGCCATGGTCTGCGGCCCGGAGGTCATGTTGCGCTTCGCGGTGGTAGATCTTCTCAAGCGCGGGTTCCCACCGGCGCACATCTTCCTCTCGCTGGAGCGGCGCATGCGCTGCGGTGTGGCGCAATGCGGCCACTGCTTCCTGGGACCGAGATTTGTCTGCCAGGATGGACCGGTCTTCCGCTATACCCAGCTCTACGGGCTGTTTGTGGAAGGGGCGTGAGGCCCATGCAGAACAGGCTTCGAGCGCTTCAGAGGCCCAGGCTGGCGGTACATAAATTCACCTCCTGCGACGGCTGCCAGCTAACGATCCTTGACTGTGAAGAAGCGCTCCTGGACCTTGCGTTAGCGGTGGATATCGCCTTTTTCCCGGAGGCCAGGCGCCAATTCGAGCCCGGCCCCTACGATATCAGCTTTGTGGAAGGGTCCGTGAGCACGCCAGTGGAAGTGGAGAGAACGCAACGCATCCGCGATAGCACCAGGTTCTTCATACCCTTCGGCGCCTGTGCTACTGCAGGCGGCATCCAGGCCCTACGCAACTTTGCAGATCTGGAGTCAATGAAAGCGTCGGTCTATCCTGATCCGACCATTGTGGCCGCCCTTGCTACCTCCACTCCCCACGCAGCGCACGTTCCGGTAGACTTTGAGCTGCAGGGGTGCCCGCCCAACCGCCACCAGCTTATTGAAGTAATCACTCAGTTGCTCCTGGGACGCCAGCCTCGTCTGCCCAGCTACAGTGTTTGCCTCGAATGCAAACGGAGAGGCAATGTCTGCGTGCTGGTAGCCCGGGAATTGCCCTGCATGGGGCCGGTAACGCATGACGGCTGCGGCGCCCTCTGCCCCAGCTATGACCGCGCCTGCTATGGCTGCTTTGGCCCCATGGACGATCCCCAGGTCGACCGATTCGGGAAGGAGCTGGAGATGCGCGGCCTCTCAGCGTCAGCCATTGTCCGGCGCTTTCGCCAGGTCACGCCATACAAGGATGCCTTTGTGAAAGGGGCTGCACGCTACGCAGACAAAGGGAGTTGACCGATGCCGAAAGGACAATCGTCTGGCCGCGAGATCAAGGTGGACTACCTCGCCAGAGTGGAAGGCGAAAGCGGGCTGTACGTCAGGATTACTCGGGGCCAGGTGACGGACGTGCAGCTCAACATCGTCGAGCCTCCTCGTCTCTTTGAGGCATTCCTGGTCGGACGCTCGTTCGAAGAGTTGCCTGACCTCACCGCCCGCGTCTGCGGAATCTGTCCTGTGGCCTACCAGATGAGCAGCGTCCATGCCGCGGAGGACGCCTTTGACGTCCTCGTGACAGGGCAGCTGCGTCAGCTGAGACGGCTGCTATATCTAGGCGAGTGGATCGAGAGCCATGTTTTGAGCATCTACCTGCTGGCCGCCCCGGACTTTCTGGGCTACGAGAGTGCCTTAGCTATGGCTAACGACTACCCGGAAGTGGTAAAGCGAGGGCTGGCCCTCAAGCGGCTGGGGAATGATATCCTCTCCCTGCTGGGAGGCCGAGAGATTCATCCCGTGTCCGTGAAGATTGGAGGGTTCTACCGTGTTCCCACGAAGAATGAACTGGCATCACTGGAGCCGAGGCTGAGACTGGGCAAAGAGGATGCGCTGCGCACCCTAGAATGGGTCGCGGCGCTGCCGCTTCCGGCCCTCAGCCTGAACCGGGAGTTCGTCGCTCTTTCCCATCCTGACGAGTACGCCATTAACGAGGGACGCGTCGTTTCCAGCAAGGGACTGGATATCCCGGTGCAGGAGTTCACGGAGTACTTCGTGGAGGAGCAGGTTTCTCATAGCAACGCCTTGCGCACGAAGCTAAGAGGGGAGAGAGCCTACTTCGTCGGTCCCCTTGCCCGCGTCAATCTGAACTTCGACCACCTGTCTTCCGATGCCCAGGCTGCAGCGCATGCGAGCGGCATTGGTTTCCCGAATCTTAACTCTTTCACTAGCATCGTTGCCAGGGCGATCGAGGTGGTCCACTGTGTCGACGAGGCGATGAGAATCATTCAGGAATACGAACGTCCGGAGCCTTACGTGCAGGTTATGCCGCGCGCCGGCACGGGCTTTGGCTTGACGGAGGCCCCTCGAGGTATGCTCTATCACAGTTATCAGTTCGACGAGCAAGGCTTGATCAAGAATGCCAGGATGATTCCGCCCACAGCCCAAAACCAATACCAGATCGAGGACGACCTGAGGGCATACGTGCCGCAGGTCATCGACCTACCTTTGGACGAAGCCACTCAGCGTTGCGAGATGGTAGTACGGAACTACGATCCTTGCAATTCCTGCTCGACTCACTTGCTGAGGCTGCATGTCGAGCGGACCTGAGATTACCAGCGTCAAAATAGTTGGGTGCGGCAATCCGCTGCGTCGCGATGACGGAGCCGGCATAGCGGCTGTTCGCCTGCTGCGGCAGGAGGTGTCCAGGCGGAACCGCCGTGCCCGGTGGCCCAACTTGCGGCTCGATATCATCGAGGTTGACTGCCCCGGCCTGGCGCTCCTGGACTTGTTGGAGGGGTCCGGGGCAGCCCTTATTGTAGACGCGGTTGCTACGGGAGATAGGCCCGGGACGGTGCATCGCTTCGAAGGGTGGGAGTTCGTCAGAACCCTCATCTCGGCCCGGTACGGCTCTTCTCGTCATGTGGCCTTTCTTACCTCCCACGACCTCGGCCTTGCATCAGTCCTATCTCTAGGCTATGCACTCTATCCGGAGCGATTGCCTGGAACAGTGGTCATTTGGGGCGTGGAGCCAGAGGCTGTGCAGTTTGGTGAAGGACTCAGCCTCCAGGTGGCCAGGGCAGTCCCTACCCTTGTCGATTCCATCTGCGAGGACCTGGACTGGTGGCAAAGGGAGGCGGTGGGCACCACGTAGTCCTGAGCGCGGGACCCGCGCGAGCTGCAAAGCCTGTTAGAGCTCCTTTGCCGATTGAACGGGTCTCGTATTAAGGCATGCGCTACCCCCGTCGCGTTCCAGACCATCGCGGCGGACCGCGGCCTCGGAGGAGACCAGACTGAGGAGGGTCCGCATGCTCTTCTCCGCCCGGTATTCATGGGTGAAGCCAATAACCGCGTTGAGAAAGACTACTGCTGCCAGGATCCTCCATGGCTCTTTGGTAGTCTGTTGCTTCTACTTGGTAATCAGACGCCTGCTGCATCCCGTATGCCAGATGGAAGCTATTATCTTGGGGGCCATCACGCAGAAGAGAGAAGGATCAGAACGGGGACCGGGAGGAGTGCTCATCCAGGCGGGTCAAGCCGACGCTTTCCGCCAGACGTAACGCCTCCAGGAACTCCTCCCTGGCAACAGGCCGGTTCAGAAGAGGATAGCCGTGAGCCCGGTAGCAAGGCCAATACTGGTCCATGATATTGACGTAGGCATCGCGGGAGATCTCCTCGGCAATGAAGTGGAGGATATCCTCGGTGCCGGCCAGGCCGTGGGGCAGTACCAGGTGGCGGATGATCAGGCCCCGTCTCGCTATACCCGCCTCATCCATAACCAGGTCGCCCACCTGGGCCTGCATAGCCTTCACAGCAGCCCGATTCACCTTTGGATAGTCCTTGATGCCGGATAGCTCCTCAGCTATCTTTGCATCACTGTATTTCATGTCCGGCATATAGATGTCGATGATACCATCCAGCAGACGAAGGGTAGCCAGGGAATCGTATCCACCGGTGTTATAGACTAGCGGTAAATGGAGTCCCTGGGGCACCGCTATCTCCAGGGCCTCCAGTATCTGGGGCACAACGTGGGTAGGTGTAACGAAGTTGATGTTGTGGCAGCCCTGGCGCTGGAGGTGTAGCATCATGGATGCGAGTTGGGCAGGACTCACCTCTTCGCCCTCGCCCATCTGGCTTATGGTGTAGTTCTGGCAAAAGAGGCAGCGCAGGCTGCAATAGGAAAAGAAGATCGTGCCGGAACCGTACTGCCCAACCAGTGGGCGCTCCTCACCGAAATGCGGGCCGTAGCTGGCGACCATCGCCCTTCGGCCGACCCGACACTCTCCTCGCTCGTCCGCCAGGCGGTTAGCCTGGCAGGCACGGGGGCAGATAACACACTTCCCCAGGAGAGAGATGGCCCGATCAACCCGGCGATGGAGCTCACCTGTCTCATACAACTCTAAGTAGGCTGGGAAAGGCAAAGTCATAGCTTTATCCGGGGACCGTTTCCTTCCGGTGCTTTCGCACTTTCATCCGTCATCTTTGCCACCCCCACATGTTCGCACCCTTCCCATAACCAGCGTACCAAACGCGGTCCAGCAGAGCAAACAATTGACCCATCGGGATATACACCATGTCAAGGAGTTATTCATACTCTTGGGTGTACCCTTCAAGCGAAGGTTACGACTTGACATTCCTGGACCCTCTACGCGGTTACCATCTCTATTCAGATTGTGCACAGGCAACCAATGCCGAAGTGCAGAGGATTCTGTAGAACGATGACGGGCCTTCTTGTTCAAGAAGGCAATTCACCAGTGACCTTGCAAGAATCGTTGTCTTTACTTGATGAGGGACTGTGTCTTTCGCCAGCTTCGCCGTAATATGGTTGGGCTTTAACCTCCTTTTCGGCACTCTGTCCGCGTATGTAGCCAGTCGCTGGGGCAGGGACCCGTTTGGCTGGCTATTACTTGGAGCGGTCCTGGGTCCCCTTGGGTTTCTGCTGCTGGTGGCTATGCACGCAGATGATGCTCGCCGCTCCCGCCACTTGCTCGCTGAGCGAGCAGTTGAGCGCGGGGCCAGGGCAGGTTTAAGAGTGTTGGTGCCTACCGACGGCTCGATTGGCAGTGCCAAAGCCGTCCAGTATGTGGTCGAGCGTCTGCGCAACACTTTGGGTGAGGTGACGGTGATAAGCGTACTACCCATGGAGATGGCCAATGGGACGACTAAACCAGAGGCTTCGCCGCGAAGACAGCGTCTAGAGGAAGAGATTCAAGGCCATCTGGGGGCAACTTCTGCTACTCTGAGGGCGGCGGGAATCACATGCACGCAGATGGTTCGCTTTGGTGATCCAGCAGATGAGATCGTCCGGCTGGCGGGGGAAGGCGGCTTTGATATGATCGTGATGGGCCGCCGGGGCCGCGGGCCCGTTGCCAGGCTGTTGTTGGGGTCAGTCTGCGAAAAAGTTATCCGATCGGCTAGCTGTGCAGTAACCGTCGTGGGTTGAGCTGGCAACCGGGCGGCCAGCCGGGCGTCAAGACCTTCCACGAGTACAAGCTGGTAGGGTCCCCTGTGCGGACCATCTTGGTCGAGGTCGAGGACCTGGGCGCTCTGCAGCGAATGACCGAGACTGGCGCCGAGCACGTCGCCCCGCTCCGCAAGGAGTTCATGACCACCGTTTCTCGTATAGAGTACGAGATTCTGGAAGCCATTTTGTAAGGCATGCGCGTCTGCGCGGTTTTCCCATTGCGAGAAAGTCCATTTGGACTTTCTCGCTTAGCATATTGCTTGGGTACGCTCCTAATGCCAGTAGCGAAGCCTTAATGAACCGTCATGTGTGGCGCTGGATGAACAGACTGGCTCTTAAATTGGGTATCTGGTTGTGCTAGGCTGTGATTAGAAGGGCGCGCCATTCAAGAAGAAAGTGACGCCATACTTGTGCGCAGACTCGTGCTGTTGACCTCGTTCCCCTTCCGATTGCATCCCAAGGGTCAAGAAGAGAAGCATCCTTTCCAGCGCTGGTGGGTGCAGCCCGAAAGGAGTAGAGAGTGACCCTCAGGACGGTCGTGAAGTCGCAACAGGACTGGAAGGTAGCTCCGAATCTTCTGGACTACCAAAAGGAGCGGGCTGCCTTCTCCTGGGAAGCGGCCCGCCGCGAGATGGCCGGCCTTCCGTGCGGCCGGGGTCTGAACATCGCCTACGAGGCCGTTGATCGGCATGCTGCCGGTCCCCGCAGGGACGGCCTGGCCTTACGGTGGCTCGGCAAGAACGGTGAGGTCTGTGACTACAGCTTCGGTGAGCTTAGTAGCCTTACCAACCGCTTTGCGAATGTCCTCAAAGCGCTTGAAGTGGCCAAAGGGGACCGGGTCTACGTCCTGGCAGGACGCATCCCGGAGCTCTACATCGCGGCTCTCGGGACGTTAAAGAACCGGAGCGTATTCTGTCCGCTCTTCTCTGCATTTGGTCCGGAACCCATTCAAACACGTATGGCGATCGGCCGGGCAAAGGTCCTGGTAACCACGGAGGCCCTCTACCACCGGAGGGTAAAAGACATACGATCCTCCTTGCCCGACCTGCAGCACATCTTGCTGGTTGGAGACGATCACCAGCCGACGGCGGTACCGGGCACCCATGATTATCATCAGTTGATGGCCGAAGCCGACGACCAGTTCGTTATCGGACCAACCTACCCTGAGGACATGGCCCTGCTGCACTTCACCAGCGGCACCACCGGTTCTCCTAAGGGAGCGATCCACGTCCACGAGGCAGTGGTGGTCCACCACATCACCGGCAAGCTTGCCCTGGACTTCCACGAGAACGACATCTTCTGGTGCACGGCCGACCCAGGCTGGGTCACCGGTACCTCTTACGGTATTATTGCTCCCCTGACTAACGGGATCACCAGCATCATCGACGAGGCTGACTTCGATCTCGAACGATGGTACACCATCCTCCAGGACCAGAGAATCAGTGTTTGGTACACGGCTCCCACCGCTATCCGTATGATGATGCGAGCCGGCGCCGACTTTGCGCGTAAGTACGACCTTAGCTCGTTGCGTTTCCTCGGCAGCGTCGGCGAGCCCCTCAACCCGGAGGCGGTAGTCTGGGGTCAGGAGACATTCGGGCTGCCTTTCCACGATAACTGGTGGCAAACCGAAACGGGCGGGATCATGATCGCTAACTACGCTTCGATGGACATCCGGCCCGGCTCCATGGGCCGTCCGATACCTGGGACTGAAGCAGCGATCGTTCGGGAGACCGAAGACGGTGGAATCGAGGTCGTTGAGGAGCCCAATGTCGACGGCGACCTGGCGCTACGCCCTGGCTGGCCGTCCATGTTCCGCGCTTACTGGGACAACACAGAGCGGTATATGAAATGCTTCGCCGGAGGCTTCTACCTGACTGGGGACCTGGCCCGGCGGGACGAAGATGGCTATTTCTGGTTTGTTGGACGGGCGGACGATGTCATCAAGACCTCCGGCCATCTGGTCGGACCATTCGAGGTGGAGAGCGTGCTCGCCGAGCATAGGGCGGTAGCCGAAGCCGGCGTAATCGGCAAACCTGATCCGGTTGCGATGGAAGTCGTGAAGGCGTTTGTCGTGCTCAAGCCCGGGTACGAGCCGGACGCTGTACTACGCCGCGACCTGCTCGCCTTCGCCCGGCAGAGGCTTGGTGCAGTGGTCGCGCCAAAGGAGATCGACATAGTGCCGTCACTGCCCCACACGCGCAGCGGCAAGATCATGCGGAGGCTGTTAAAGGCGCGCGAGCTCGGGCTTCCGGAGGGCGATATTTCAACGCTGGAGGCGGAGTGACATGGCGATACAGCACGTCCCATTGATTCGCCCGGAGCGCGGCCATGCGTTGGCGCTCCTGCGGGAGATGCTGCGCATCCGGCGCTTCGAGGAGAAGACGGCTGAGCTATACCAAATGGGGAAGATCCGAGGCTTCCTGCATCTCTATGACGGTGAGGAAGCGGTCGCCGTCGGGGCGATTCGGGTACTTACGCCAGAGGACGCTATAGTTGCAACCTACCGCGAGCACGGGCAAGCGCTCGTGCGGGGGTTGCCCATGGGCTGTCTGATGGCGGAGATGTACGGCAAAGGCAATGGCTGCAGCCGCGGACGCGGCGGATCGATGCATTTCTTTGACGTCGCCCACCGTTTCTACGGAGGCCATGGGATAGTGGGAAGCGGTCTGGCCTTCGCGGTGGGGCTCGCGCTGGCGGATAAACTGCGCGACGAAAAGCGAGTGACAGCCTGCCTCTTTGGCGACGGCGCTGTGGCCGAAGGGATATTTCACGAATCGCTCAACCTGGCTGCCCTCTGGAAGCTGCCAGTGCTCTTCCTCTGCGAGAACAATCTCTACGCGATGGGGACCGGCATAGAGCGGGCCCTGTCAGAAACCGATATCGCCCTCAAGGCCCGATCGTACGCCATCCCGGCCGAAGTCGTGGATGGCATGGATGTCCTGGCTGTGGAGGCGGCGACGATACGGGCCGCCGATGCTGTACGCCATGGCAAAGGACCGGTTTTCTTGGAAGCTCGTACCTACCGTTTTCGCGGGCATTCCATGGCCGACCCGCAGCTTTACCGCAGTAAAGAAGAGGTGGCGGAGTGGATGAAGCGCGATCCGATCACGAATTTTGAGGAACGGTTACGAGACTGGGGACTCCTGTCCGACAGCGACGTAAGGGATATGGAAGGCTCGATTAGTGCAGAAATCGATGCTGCTGTGGCCTTCGCTGAAGCGGGCCCCTGGGAGCCGGTCGAAGACCTGACCAGGTATGTTACCAGCCGTTGATGTGGTGTTGACGTCATGTTGAAGATGACCTACCGCGAAGCAGTAAGAAGCGCATTGCGTGAAGCCCTCCGGAACGACCCGCGGGTCTTCATCATGGGGGAGGATGTGGGCCGGTATGGAGGCTATTATGCAGTGACCCATGGGCTCCTGGAGGAGTTCGGGCCGGAGCGCATTCGCGACACCCCTCTTTCGGAGGCGGCATACGTGGGCGCCGGAATCGGCGCGGCTGTGAACGGCATGCGTCCAATCGTCGAAGTAACGACCATCAACTTCAGCCTGCTCGCACTTGACCAGATCCTCAACAGCGCCGCAACCATCCGCTATATGTCCGGCGGTCAGCTCAATATCCCGCTGGTGGTACGCATGGCCACAGGTGCTGGACGCCAGCTCGCCGCTCAGCATTCCCACAGCTTAGAGGGCTGGTATGCGCATATTCCGGGCATCAGTGTTCTTACACCGGCAACGGTGGCCGACGCTCGGGGACTGCTCCTGGCAGCCCTCAATGAGCCTGACCCGGTGTTCATCTTTGAGCACGCGACACTCTACCCCCTGGAGGGGGAGGTAGATGAGGACACCGGACCCGCGAAGATAGGCGAGGCGACGGTGCGGCGCGCTGGAGACCAGGTGACCCTGGTTACCTACGGAGGTTCGCTGGGCAAGACCATGGAAGCGGCCGGACAGCTTGCAGATGAAGGGATCGAGGCCGAGGTCATCGACCTCCGTTCTCTGCGGCCGCTGGACATGGCCACCATCCTGGCCTCGGTGGAGAAGACCCATCGCGCGGTTGTTGTGGATGAGGCATGGCGGACCGGTAGCTTCGCTGGGGAAGTCGGCGCCCAGATCATGGAAGGCGGATTCGATCTTCTCGACTGGCCGGTGCAGCGTGTGTGCAGCGCCGAGGTCCCGATGCCTTATGCCAAACACCTGGAGGAAGCCGCGCTACCTCAAGCCGGCACAATCGTCCAGGTTGTCAAGGAAATGTTCCAGTAAGATGGCTGAATTCCGTATGCCAATCCTCGGCGCCGACATGAAGGCCGGCAAGCTCGTCGCCTGGCGCAAGCATCCGGGAGATGAGGTCCACCGTGGTGACATCATTGCCGACGTGGAGACCGACAAGGCCGTTATCGAGGTTGAGGCATTCGTGGATGGTGTCCTTGAGAGAACACTCGTCGAGCCGGGGGAGACGGTGCCGGTAGGCACTATCCTGGCGATTATCCGGCTGGAAGGGGAGCCTGCCCTGGCCGAAATGCCCGCCGGCCCACCGGCGGAGGCAGGAGCCCCTATAGTTGCACGACCTCCGGCTGTCCCCTTGCAGCCGCCGGTCAGGCTGCGTGTCCCGGAAGCTGGCGGCGTGCGGATCAGCCCTCTGGCACGGAATCTGGCGGCCAGGCTGGGCGTAGACATCGCAACCGTAACCGGGAGCGGCCCGGGTGGCCGGATCCAGCAGCGTGACATTGAGCAGGCCGCGGCCGCCATGGCTCGGCCCGCTCCAGCAGCGCCGTCTGAGGAAGTGCCCGATCGCCAGATGCGGATGCGGCAGGCCATCGCGGCCGCCATGGCCCGGTCTCACCGGGACATTCCTCATTTCCATCTGTTTACTACCATCGACATGAGCAGAACGTTGACATGGCTTGCCAGCGAGAACGAGACCAGGTCAGTCGCCGACCGGCTGTTATACGCCATCCTGCTCATTAAGGCGGTCGCCTGTGCACTACGCGAGGTCCCCGAGCTGAACGCCATTTGGGTAGAAGATAAGGTGGTCCTCAAGCCAGACGTCCACGTCGGTATGGCAATCGTGTTGCGGGGCGGCGGCCTGGTGGCTCCAGCCCTGCACCACACCGACCGGCAAAGCCTGGACGGTCTGATGCATGACTTCCGGGACCTGGTGCAACGCGCCCGTGCCGGGTCCCTCCGAAGCTCCGAGCTCTCTGATCCGACGATTACAATCACGAATCTCGGGGAGCAAGGCGTTGAGGCTGTCTTCGGCCTCATCTATCCGCCGCAGGTGGCCCTTGTCGGGTTCGGCAAGATCGTCGAGCGCCCATGGTCCGTGGACGGGCAGATTATGTCACGGCCGCTCATGACGGCGACGCTTGCGGCCGACCACCGCGCCCTGGATGGCTTTCGCGGCAGCGTCTTTCTGGCGACCATCGACCGACTATTACAGGAGCCAGACAAGCTATGACCGATGAAGAGATCAGGTCTACCGTTCTCCGCCTATTAAGTGACATCGCGCCGGAAGCAGACCTGGCGAGCATTGAGCCGAACGTCAACATCCGCGACCAGCTTGACATCGATTCGATGGACTTTCTTAACTTCGTGATTGCAGTGGACAAGGAACTGCACGTTGACATCCCGGAGAGGGATTACCCGAAGCTCGCCACCCTGGACGCTTGCATGGTTTACCTGTCCGAACGTCTTAAGGCGGCTGGCCGGGCTCGGCCAACGGACTGAGGACCGTTCCATTGGCAACCAGGTTCATTGAGGATTTCGAGCAAATCACAGGTTTTGGATAGACTGGATTCTGCATAGTGATTATGGGGACGGCGTCGTCACAAAGGAGCCCCATGGTGTTCAGGATATTAGTCGCTACGGATGGGTCGGGATACGCCAATAAGGCAGCAGACTATGCCGGCCTTCTGGCCAAGAAGATCGGGGACGCCGAGATAACCGTTCTCGGCGTGGTCGATACTGCGGTCATTGCCCAGGCGATGGTACATCCCTCCGCAATGAGCGCGACCCTGTTCGATGAACTGGAGCAGGTCGCGTCGGAAGCCGTGAAAGATACGCAGCAGAGGCTTTCATGGACTGGAAAGGAGGTTACGGCTCGCGTGGAACGTGGCGGGCCCGCACCAATCATCTGCGACGTCGCCGAGAGGGGCCACTTTGACCTGATTGTCATGGGGGCAAGTGGGCATGGCCGGATCGCTGATATCTTGCTCGGGAGCGTGAGTGACAAGGTTCTGCACAAAGCCCTCGTGCCGGTCCTCATAGTGCGGACCAAAGAGGGTCACCAGAAGTAAAGTGCCCTGGCCCGAAATACGCAGGTGGCCTTGTTACAGAGCCATACAGGAGGCCGAGAATGACGCACACAGACTTGGGAGACGATCTTAGCATAACAGATGTCCCGGAAGGCCTCATCCTCCAATGGGTATCGACTGAGACAGCCGTAGTGGATGCATTCATCGTAAACATGTCACCCAATGCAGTTTGTAGCCTCGAGGCGGCCCTAAGTGCTGCAAGGGTCGAATGGACCAGCGAAGACCGGAGCCTGGTCATCTCCGGGGACCGGTCGTCGCTGACACTGACTTTCCAGATGCAGGAACCGCCCTTGGAAAGAATGGCCCTGAAACTCGATACACCTGGCGCAGTGAGATTTCGAGCGGAGATTGCGAAGAGAGCCAGCGAGTACAAGAAATCAGCTGTATCTGAACTTTAGCGTCTTCTCGCTCCAATTAAGTAGACAATCATGCTGGCGATGGCTACCCCTGCCGAGGTGAGATAGAGCACCTGGAAGTTGGTCGTCTCCAAAAGCAGCCCCAGGAAGAACGCCCCCAGTCCTATCCCCAGATCGAAACCAGCGCTAAAGGTACCCATTGCTGCTCCTCGTGCCTCGGGAGTTGCCCGATCAGCGGTCAGGGCCATCAACGAAGGATTGACGAACGCAAAGCCAATGCCGTAAACCGCTGCACCCATAACAAAGTGCGATAGATCTGTAGCGAAGGCAAGCAGAGCCAGGGCAACGGTGGTGGCGGCAGTGCCCGAGAAATGGCAGCGGACCGACCCGCAACGTCTGCTATCTTGCCTCCCAGAGGCCTGGACACGATCAAGAGAATCGCGTACACGCTGAAGAAGATTCCGGGGTTGACATTGTTGCGGTATGCCAGCAGTGGCAGAAAAGAGATAATGCTGCCATATGTGAGGACTACTATCAGCATGGTGAAAAAAGGGAGGAGAGCCGGACGGTAGATCATCATCTGCCACAGGGATTCGGTAGGCCACGTAGAGCGGTCGGGGTCGTCGGCTGGCGCGCTGTTTCGGCCCGGCTCCTGCACCAGGACGGCAGCGGCCATGGCCATGGCGGCC
>Ga0209751_10001427_pt1 | contig 24633 bp, 28 predicted proteins | sample RifCSP13_1_FD_184019 | JGI IMG/M metagenome (GOLD analysis project Ga0209751, IMG submission 184019) | Soil microbial communities from Rifle, Colorado - Rifle CSP2_sed 13_1 (SPAdes) (version 2) | ecosystem: Environmental > Terrestrial > Deep subsurface > Rock core/Sediment | place: Rifle...
GAACTTCCACATGAAGAACATCCTCTCCAAGCTCCACCTCAAGAACCGTGCCCAGGCCATCGCCTACGCCATCCGCACCGGCCTCGTGAACCTGCCTCCCTCCACGGCCGACTAGCTACCCGAACGGGTAGTCGCACCTACCCATCTTCATAGGTTCAGCGCGCCGAAAAACTACCCTCTTATCACCCCCAAGGCTAGTACTTTGGGGGGTGTCCCGTCCGTCGCTCCCTGCCACAATTGCCTCGTGGTCAGGCAAGTGCAAGGAGCGACTCTCATGCAGCCGGCACGCGTTCTCGTCCTCTTCAGCCGATCGCTGATGATGCTAGGGATCCTGCGCTGGCTCATGGACCAGGAAAGTATCGACGCTGAGGGGCTGGACCGTGAAGCCTCCGGGGTGCGCGAGAGTGTCGTTCGGTTCGGTCCCGATGTGATCATCGTTGACGAGGATGACTTCTCGGCCACCAGCAGTCTCACGATTGAGGACCTGATGGAGAGCAGTCCCGAGGCGCGGGTCGTCAAGGTGAACGCCAGCAGCAACCTGATCCACATCGTCCAGCAGCAGGAGGTCGCGGTGACCGGAGTCGAGGACTTGCTGCGCCTCATCACGAGCGGTTAGCTCCAAAGGAGGCGCATATCGCGGTAAGCGTTCGAGAGATGGCACGGACGTGCAAGACCAGTTCCAGGAGGAACATCGATGATAGGGAACAGCAAACCCGTGGGACGACGACTTTTCCTGGCAGGAGGCACGCTCACGCTAGCCGCAGCGTGCACCGGCGTATCCCAGAAGGAATACGACGCTCTGAAAGCCCAGTTGGAGGCCACGAAAGGCCAGACCGTCGTCCAGGCGGGAAACCTCCAGCCGGCCCCCGCCGCGGCTCAGCTCACCGGATGGGACACGCCCCAGTCCATCAGAGGCGATCTGCGGGTGGCAGCCACCTACGACTCCAGCGGGCCCGACGCCTGGAGCGCCAGAGACCATCCATTGGTGTACGTCGCCAGCGAGGGTAAAGGCTACGCGCATCGCCCATCCGGAACCAACAGCCTTCCGGGTGTGCAGATCATAGACGCCAACACCAAGAAGGTGGTCGCGTCGGCGCTGTTCGATCTGGGATTCAAAACGCATGGGACGCCCCATGGTCTGGGCATATCGCCAGATGGGAAGTGGCTATATGTGGCTACTGGGGAAGGGGATCATGCCATGACTGCTGCAGAAGGAACAGCGAGGCTCCTGATCGTCAATGCCAGAACCCTGAAGCTTGCTATGACACTGACCACTGATAGAAGTTCGGGCAGGTTAAGGGGCTTTCACCACATTGAAGCGTTCAAGGACTGGCAGGGACAAGACCGTATCCTGATGCAAGATCAGAGCACGACAAGGTGGATACTGGACCCCAAGGACAACCACAGGGTTGTGAAGGCGATAACCCTCGACGATGTGGGCCCGATGGGCCACCCGTACTCGACGGTTGATCCCTCAGGCAAGTTCCTGTACATGAACATCTCTTCACCGGAGATTCGGGAGGCCGGGGGCCTTGCTGGGGTGGCGAAAGTCGACCTGGAGAAGGGTACGATAACGCAAATCCTCGGGATGCACGCCGGGAATCCCATCGGCATGGTCCACACGGCGGACGGCAAGTTCACCTACGTGGCTGAAGGCCACGGCAGCGTGGTCTACAAGATCGACAATGCTCAGAACAAGATTGTCGGTAGCACCAGCGCCGGAGTGGCAGGGCCCTACGGCCTCGCCCTGAACTGGGACGAGTCAGAGCTCTATGCGATGGGCAAGGGCGAGGGCAGCCACAATACTGGCGGGGTCGTGGGGGTCATCGACACGAAGACCTTCAGGCCGACGCAGCTATTCGATCAACCAATGAACATTGGCGGGTCGATCATCGACCATGGGATCGTCCATCCCGACCCCAATGTGAACGAGATGTGGGTCAGCAGCGCCGGGACCTGGGAGACCATCGTCGTGGACCTTGCCACAAGAAAGGTGAAGGCCCGAATACCCTCTCCCAACGGCGGGGACACCCACAACGGTGGCTTCGTGCGGTACAACTCGGACTTCACCGGCGAATTGCTGGCGGACATGGGCGGCCCCCAGAGGGATATGTACGCGACCAGGAAGGAAAGAGTTGCGAAGCTGGCAGCCGCAAAGCCATAACGATTACGGGCGGCGTGCCCTCAGCCCCTCCAGAGCTGAGGGCACGCCCAACGGAGGATACAGAAGATAGAGAAGGAGAGACTACGTTGACGAGAGACCTCGTGAAGCTGGTGGGCGGTATTCTAGTGGGAGGGGCGGCCATCCTCGCCGTTCTGCCCGCCTGCGGCGGCTCCGCCGGAGGGACACCCCCAGCCTCATCGGGCCCTGCCGCCGAGCCCGGCGCACCCGTTACCAGCGCCGCGCCGGCAGGCAGTCCTCAGCCGGCAACGCAGCCTGGGAATCAGGCAACCGGTGATCTTCTAGCAAAAGGAAAGCTCATCTTTGAAAAGACGGCTGGCGGCGTGGGTTGCGCCTACTGTCACGGGATGGATGGAAAAGGCGCCGGCCCCTCTGGGTTGAGTGCTCCTCCCAACCTGGGAAAATCGGAGGTCGTCGTTCGGGGTGCCCTTAAGGATGTGGAGTTGATGGGCTTCATCAAGCTTGGCGACGGAGAGATCGAAGCGGTGGTCGCGTATCTGCAGTATCTCAGCGAGCAACCCTGAAGCGGGGCAGGGGGGAACGAACGATGCGTTGGCTACGTCCAGGTTACGAGAGTGTCGCGCTGAGCTTGACGCTCGTCGGGCTCGTCCTAGTTGCCTGCGCCGGCCCGAGTGGCGATGCCGGCTTGGCGCGGGCGGTTGCGCCTCAACAAGCTCTCACCGATGAGCCCCGCTTGTACCTTACGATCAACGTGGAGTTGACGGATGACGGCTTCACGCCCTCCTCGGTCTTCATTCCAGCAGGACGACCGGTGCAGCTAGTGGTGCGGAACCGAGCTTCCGCCGAGCATCACTACCGGGTGCTGGGGTTAGTGCCGCAGGACCTGCTGTGGCTCGCCCAGGACCTCCCGGTGGCGTCGGCTGCCAGTGTCAGCACGGACGAGCACAGCGACCACCACGAGGAGATAAGTTTTGTGCCGTTTCGCTTCGCATCGGCGGCGGGCATACGGCCGACCGGCACCGAGGTCCATGCCTATGCGCAGGGCGGCGAGGTGGACGCGGTCTTGTTCACGGCTACTAAGGCCGGGACGTTCTCGGTCCGGTGTCCGCTTCATCGCGAAGTCATTGGGAAGTTGACGGTCTTTTAGCAGCCATGGACGCCACCAGTAGACCAGAGCCAAGCGACTAGAAAGGGCAGGCAACCATGTCTAAGACAGACCTCGCGCGGGCAGTGCGCGGCATCGTGGCAGGCGGAACAGTGGTGGTCCTCATGTCCGCTCTGTCCGCGTGCGGTGGCGCGGGCGGCGAGACCACGCAAGCGCCGGCGGCGCCACAGGCCACGGTGGCAGTCCAGCCGACGTCCGCGCCCGCCGCCCCGGCTGCCACGGCTCCGTCAAGCCCCGCGCCTGCCGGCGGCGATCAGCTCTCAGCCGGGAAGCTGGTCTTTGAGAAGACGGCAGGGGGAGTAGGGTGCGCGTAATGTCACGGCCTCGACGGCAAGGGGAACGGCCCTAGTGGCCTCGGAGCGCCCGCCAACCGGGGCAAGACCGAGGAGCAGGTGCGCAATGCGCTTGCGTCGGTAGAGCTGATGGGCATCGTCAAGCTCAGCGATGGCGATATCAAGGCAGTCGCAGCGTACCTGCAGTATCTCAATCAGCAACCGTGAAAGCAGGCCGACCATGAACAACACCGTGAACGCGGTCACCGGATACACCAAAGACCCTCTCCGAAAAGCCTGAGTGAGGACGGCAATGAACACCACTGGCCATCTTGCCGCGATATCTGCAAACCGGCCCAGGCTCACAACCTGGACGCTGCTGGCGGTGGCTGCTCTGGCCGTTGCGCTGGTGGTGTGGTGGGCCGTCGCTCGGTCGCTGGCCGCGAGCGCCCCAACCCTCCAGATGCCGGACCTCGCCCCCGGGGGACAGGTTGAGGCACTGACTCGCGCCGGCCGAGGGCCTGATGGCTCGGACGTGACGGCAGTACTGCTGGCCCCCAACGTCGTGACCTTTGCATGGGCGGACCTCTCCCAGCGCATTGGCTTCCTCGTTCAGGAGGACCTGCATGAGGAGCTTGGGCCTGCCTGGAGCCCGACGCTCAGCGTCGGTTCCGAGACTCTAACGCCCGTCGAGACACGCGTACTCACCGAGTCAGACCATCATCGCCTGACCGCGGTGCTCTTCGCGCGGTACGGTTCCGCAGGCGAGGACCGGCTTGCCGCGTCTGAAGTGGCCCTTCTCCTCCCACCAACCCACCCAGGCGTCGACTCCGAAGCGCTCCGCTGGCCTGGGATCCGTCCCTCGCCGTTCACGAGCGCCGCGACCGCTGCGGCGCCTCAGCGCCTGACGTGGGTGGTGCTGCTTGGGCTCTTCGGCGGCTTTCTGGCCTCCATGTGGCCCTGCCTGTTCCAACTCACGGCCTACTTTATCCCCAGCCTAGCCGGCATGACGGTCGCCCGCGCTGAGCAGCAGGGCGCCCGGCGCAATGTCCGGCTGGAGGTCGTGCAGACCGCCCTGTTCTTCGTGCTCGGCATCGTCATCGTCTACACTGCGGGCGGCACGCTCGCCGGGCTAGCCGCGCAGAGTCTGAGCGGCAATGCGCTCTTCGCCCAGCTGCGGCGGCCGCTTATGGTCCTAGGCGCCCTTGTGGTGCTGTTCATGGCGCTGCGAGTGGCGGTCCAGGCGCGCGCGCCGCTGGTGTGTAAGATGCCCGTCGTCTCCGCGCTGGGACGCAGCGGGCCGAGCGGCCCCTTGGGCACCATGGCCCTCGGGCTCGCCTTCGCCACGGGCTGCATGACCTGCTTCGGGGCCGCCATGGCTCTGGGTATGGTCACCTACATCTTCGCTTCGGGCTCCGCGCTGACCGGCGCCCTCGTCATGTTCGTGTTCTCCCTGGGCATCGCGGTGCCGCTGGTGATCGCCGCCGCCGCGCTGGCCCAGGTGATGCCCATGCTCATGCGCCTTGAACAGTACGCGCGCTGGCTGGCCTGGGCGAGCAGCGCGGTCATGGTCGCCTTCGCGCTCTTCCTTCTGACCGACAGCTACCACGTCGTGACCGACTGGGCCTACCAGATACCGGCCGTCCGCCGCTTCACCGCTGTCGCGCAAGCCGCGGGCATCCAGGCCGCCCAGCAATCGCCGGCAGCGACTGGCGCGTCACCCCGCCTACAACTCGTAGAGACGACCACGAGGCGTCCGCTGGAGAACGGCGCGACTGTCCCCGTCGGAAACGGGCTCGAGGCGCGGCTCGTCGTGGCGCCGTTCCCGCCGGCACTTCGCGGCAACCTGGATATCTACCTCCTCGGCGGCTCCGTTGTTACCCCCACGCAGGTCGCAAGAGTGACCTACACCACCCAGATGGCCTACATGGACCACGGGACCGAGCGGGGCACCGCTGAGGTCCGCGACACCGGGCACTACCGTGTGCCCCTGAACCTGGGCATGTACGGCGACTGGCTGGTCACCGTCGCGGTTCACGACGGCGATTCCACGACGACTTTCCAGCTTCAACTCGCGGTCGCCCCCTGAGGGGTCAACCCGAGGGGCAGACTCGGCTTCGGTGAACCATGCGACGCCAAGACCGCCCCTCCAGCGTGAGGGGCGGTCTTCAGGTTTTCCCCGACACCGTCGGGGCGATTTCTTCTTATCATTCGTCGCTGTCTAGATCCCCCCAGGCCAGTCGCTTCGCCCAGTAACGGAGCCGCGTCCAAAGGCCTGAAGACGCGGGAGCCTCCCATTCCTCGTTCGGGAACAGCCGTAGGCTGAGAGGTACTGAGCTCTCAGCGTAGCGCAGAAGCAACTCATGCAGCCCTCCGTCTGATGCTCGGCGCTCGCCTGCGAGTATCGCGACTTCAGCCGAGGGGCTCGAAGATGCCGGCGCGGAAGTAGCAATCGCCATGGGTCTAAGCCTCAAACCAGCCTGAAGCAATCATACACCCCGCCCGAAAGCAAGGCCAGCCTGCTTGCAGAATGAGGGCAGGCAACGATTGGCTTGACAGGCAGTGCTCCTCTATGGGGGGTCAGCATCTATGGGCGTGCGAGCACCTGCCGCAGCTCCGGCTCGAGCTCGTCCACCGTCGTGAAGCCCTCGAAGCGCGCGGCGATGCTGCCCTGCCCATCCACCACGAACACCCATGGCTCAGACGGCAACCGCCACTCTGTCACGGTGGGCGAGGGACGCGCCGAGCGAAGATCGCGGGTCGCCTCTTGTGGTTTGTCGTAGACCTCAACGTGGATGAAGTTGACCTGCTCGCGGTAGCGCTCCTTCAAGTGCTCGATGACGTGGAGTTGCGGACCGCACGTCCGGCTCTGGCAGAACGCCGGCGTGGCGAACGCCACGACCAGGGGCTGGCCCGTTTCTATGGCCTCCGCGATGGAAAGGCCGTACAGCTCCGGGTCGATTGGCACGGCTGAGCTCAGCTCTTCGGGGGGCGCGGTCCGGAGCGTCTTGCTCGCGCTCCTCGGTGCGGGGGAGCCGATGGCCGGGGCGAGGGGCTGCTCGCGCACGTCGAGCCTGGTCCGTGCGACCCTCGTCGCCGACCCTGGTTGATTGACCTGTGCTTCCATGCCCCAAGGGCCCGCACGGTCAAAGCGTACCGGTGCGACGTAGAACGGCAGGTCAACGTGATCGGCAAGATTGGCGTGCTCGTGCTGGTCAAGGCGAGGAACCGCGTCTGCTTCCGCGCGGACGACCGGTTGCGGGTCCTGTAGATAGTAGAAAACGAGATGCACTGCTCCCTCGCTGAGCGGACGCCCGTCCGCCAGAACGACCAAGGCCAAGCGGCTGTCGCCGACTGCCAGGTCTTGGGTCACTACCTCCACGCTGACCGAAGGCGGCGAGGTTGTCGGGGTGCTTTCGCGTGCGGCAGCCTGGCAAGCGAAGCCCGCCACCGCACAAGTGAGCATGGTAACAAGGAAGAGCGGCATGCGCGTCGAGCTTCCACGAGCGCTCAGCCGGGTGGCAGCCAAGAGGATCCGAGAACCGAGCGGTGTCGCTTGTTGGGCCATAAGGTTCATTGTAATCATTTTCTGGTAGTGGGTCAGTTGATGCGTTGACACCACGTGTCGGCCCATCTATGATGCATTGAGCTCACGGGAAATTTGCTGTCCGAACCGGAGGATGCCATGAAGAAACTCTTACTTCTGCTTGCCGTAGTTAGCCTGTGGCTGGTGCTCCCCTTAGGCAGCGGCGAGGTTAGCGCTGCCACGAACTGGGGGTGGCAGGTAGGTGGAGCCCTACATGATTTGGAATTGCTTCACTTCATGCCGCACTCCGCGACTATCGGTGTCGGTGATAGCATCACCTGGACCATCGCCGAGGGAGCGCCTCACACCATAACCTTGATGTCAGGCGCGCCCCGTCTGCCCACCTTCGCCAGCCTTCCCTTCGCACCTGGTCGGCTAACGCTCAACCCCGCTGTGGCAGGCCCTAGCCATCCCGGGCCTACACCTACGTATAACGGTAGCGGCTTCTTCAACTCAGGCCTTCTCGACCCAGGCATGTCCTGGACCCTCGCTTTTGGCACCCCCGGCAAGTTCGAGTTCATCTGTTTGCTCCATCGTGGTATGAAGGCCGACGTGACCGTCGTAGCGGCAGGGACGCCGCTACCGGAGACGCCTGAACAGGTAGCGGCCGGCATTGGGCCAGGTGTCGCCGATCATATCCGAGCGATCGGGCGAGCAACGACACCACAGTTGCGGCGTACGCAGACCACCGTCCGCAGCGATGGAACAACTGAGTGGCAAGTGAATACGGGCGGCGCTTGGGTATCGCCGGCATTCGGCGCAATCCCCCAGGGGTTCGCGGACATATTCACTCCCAACAGGCTCAGCATCCATACAGGCGATACTGTCAGGTGGAACTTTACCAGTGCCTTCCACACGGTAACTTTCTTCGGCCCTGCAGGGCCGCCGGCGGATTTGGCCTTCTTTGACGAGATTCGGCCACCTGCCGGCGTACTGCCTCCAGGCGCTCCTCCAACCATCCCCTTCTTCAACCGGACGCTCTTTGAGCCGTCGAGTATTGTCTCAGCCCAGGGCGCCGCCACGTACGATGGGACAGTCTTCCTCAACTCGGGTCTACGCGGTGTTGGCGCTGACGGCACCATCCTTGATGACTTCCCTGGCGCCCCGGCCATCTACACCGACACGATGCTGAGTAATGGCTTCACGACTACGTTCACCAAGGCAGGCACCTACAACTACCTGTGCATGGTGCATCCGGGCATGTTCGGCATGATCGAGGTGCAGGACCGTGCGGCATGGCCGCCCGTACATGTTGAGCTGACGTCTCAGCACGACGGGCAACGCGTAAGCTACTACGCGACGCTGCGCAACTTCGGCAGCTCGACGGTGGAAGGCGCAACAGTGGCCCTCGAAATTCCGACGGGATCGCAAGTCGTCTCCTCCGGCTACATTCATGGAGGCAACCCAGGAGCGATCACCGCTAGAGACGTGCTCTGGGCGTTGCCAAACCTCAACATCGCTACAGGAGGTGCGGCCGGCCCGTTCGTTCTGGTGGTGGACGTGCCGACGGGCACCGACCCGCATACGGCACTAAGCCAGGGGTGGACGGCGTTCAGGACGGCGACCGGAGTCACCGGCACGGCAGTCTCCGTGGAGGTCGGGCCCGACGCGCCACCGCCGCCGTTCCCGCCGCCTGGCCCCTAAGAGAGACAGCTACCAGACATGAATGAGGCGGGGTTAGCCCCGCCTCATCTCTCTGCGATAGTATGAGTCTTATGAAACGCCTTTGGTCGCCAGCTCGATCGGAGATTCCCCTTCGTGGCTGCGCTTGGGCTGGTCACCCGTGAGTAGCCTCGGAGACCGCCTGCGTCAGCTTTGGCCTCGCCGCTCGGTGCTGGGGGCACTCCTCTTAGGCACCGGCGGAGGCTATCTGTGGGGGCGGGCAGGCGACGACGTGCTTTCGTCAGTCGTCGCGCCCGAAGGGCCGTCCGGCCCTGTCGCCAAAGCGGAAGGGAAAACACACCAGATCACGTTGGTCGCAAGCCAGGTGGCCGACAACCTCACCTACAACCGCACGGTGCCGGGCCCGACCATCGAGATCGTCGAAGGGGACACAGTCGAGCTCACCCTCGTTAACGAGCTAGACGTGGATGCTAGCGTACATGTGCATGGTGTGCATTACGACATTACCAGCGATGGCACGCGCCACAGCAAGTCCTTCGCTCCTCCAGGTGGGCGATATACATATCGCTGGTTCGCTGCTGCAGGGACGGCTGGCTATTGGCATTATCACGACCACGTTATCAACCGCCCTGAGCAGCCGCCGGAGACCCGCGAGCACGAGGGCTCCGGTGGCATCGACCGAGGGCTCTATGGAGCGGTCATCGTCCGGCGACCCGGCGAGGCCCTCCCCGACAAGACCTTTGTCATCGTGATGATCGAGAATACACTCAACGGCCTGCGCTTTCCGAACGCGCCATTCCTAGAAGCCAGGGAGGGCGAGAGAGTCGAGTTTGTGATCATCGGGCATGGCGATTTCTTCCATACCTTTCACCTCCACGGTCACCGCTGGGTGGACCCTGGCACGTTCCGCCTCCTGGACACAAAGACCGTTGGGCCCGCTGAGAGCTTTGGCTTCCAAGTGATAGCCGGGGAGGGAGTCGGGCCCGGCGATTGGATGTACCATTGTCACGTCCACGATCACATGGACATGGGGATGTTTGGCTTTTTTCATGTTATGCCGAAGTAGGCGCGGCCCCGTGCCGATCGCTCGGCTCCCTCGCCTTGCCGTCCTGGCCGCAGTCTTAGCGGCATTGTCGCCGTGGTCCCTATCCTTGGAGGAGGCCCTAGCGGAAGAAACGTCCGTCCTTATCCGCGACCAAGACATGCAGCCGGCCGTGCTGACGGTCCAGGCCGGTGCGACGGTCACATGGTTCAACCAGGGCTCGCAGCCACACACGACCACGAGCGACGATCGTATCTGGGACTCTCGCAATATACCGGTGACGAAGCTGTTCCAGTTTCAGTTCAACCAGCCGGGCCGTTACCTGTACCACTGCAGCATCCACCCACGCATCAGAGGCGAGGTGGTCGTGGAAGGGACCGCCGTGAGCCCACCACCTGCCGCGGTCCTACCCAGCCGGCCCGCCGGACCCGAGGCCCCATCCGCTCCAACATCGACGCCGCAGCCCACACCCACACCCACCCCGATCCCCAAGGTGCTGCTCCATCTCGCCGCCGCCCGCTACGCCGCCCAGCCAGTCAGCAAGCTCCAGGAGGCGTCGCAGCAAGTGGCCCCTCTTTCGCTGACGCTGCTGCCTGCGCCGAACACCACCCGGGTCGCGGCAGGCCCGCTTACCTTGGTCGTGCCTGCTGGCGCGATACGCCGCCGATCGGACCTCCTCGTGGCCCCCGTCCCGTTTCTGGCGCTCACCCCACCGCCGGGGTACCGTTATGTCGCCGACGTTTACGCGATAGCCAGCGCCGGTGGATCGACGCTGGTCCTTGCGAAGCCGGTCCAGCTGCGGTTCAGCTACAGCATTGAAGCGCTTGGCGGCATCCCTGAGCGCTCGCTATCGCTGGCCGCCTGGGACACCAACCCCGGCAGATGGACGCTGCTGCACAGCACCGTTGACCCCAAGCGCCGAGTCGTTCTCTCTAGAGCGGAGCGGTTGACGGTCCTTGCGCTTGTGGCGAAGCCCTAGCCTCCACCCTGCACCCCGTTGGTTCATCACCCTGCCTGGCGGTTCACCCCGCAACCTCCTGCTCCTTTTCCCGCTCGCCGCAGTGGTGTACCCTCACGAAACACAGCTTGTGGAAGACCCGAAGGCTGATGAAGGAGCCGCCATGGCCGCAGCTTGGAGCTTGACCCTAGACGAACGCCAGCGCATCGAGGCCTTGATCGCCTCGTTTGAGAACCACGGCTGCGGTATGGGCTTCGACAAGCAGGCCCAGACCGCTCTGCGCCGCCTTCTCGCCGCCCTCGCGGCTGCGGAGGCGGAGTTGGCGACCCACAAGAGAAACTGAGGCGCCCGCGATAACCAGCCGTGCCGTTGCCTGTATCTCTCGCGTCGCCCTGCCAGCGACGCAATCGCGCCAAAGGAGCAGCCCATGTGCCGCAGCATCAAGACCCTGCGCCGTGCGTCCGAGCCCGCCACCGACGACGAGATCAGGGCCGCCGCTCTGCAGTTCGTGCGCAAAGTGAGCGGCTATCGCGCCCCGTCACGCCTCAACCGAGAAGCCTTTGACAACGCTGTAGAGGAGATAGCCTCGGCATCCCGGGCCCTGCTCGGCGCCCTACAGGAGAATTACGCCGCGGGCGGGGCACGAAGCCCGGCCGCCTAAAGGCTCAGTCAGTCCGCCGCTGCGTGAGCTCGACGAAGACCTGGTGCAGGCTCAGCGGATGCACCCAGGCCGTCCGTGTGTTCCCCTCCTCCCGCGTCACCCGGCCGCCCTTCGCCTCGATCTGGCGCAGCGTCGCCTCGAGGTCGTCCACTTCCATAGAGAGCATGTAGACCCCCTCACCGCGCGGGTTCCGCGGGTTCTTCCGCTCCTCCATGAGGCGCGCCAGGGCCGCATCCGGCCGCGCGGGCTCCATGACCTCCACCACCGCCCGCCCATCCCTGCCCAGCATCTGCGCCCTGATCCCCCACTGGTTGACCGAAGGCTGGTTGATGGGCTCTAGGCCAAGCAGGTCCTGCCAGGCCTTCACGCCGTCGTCTAGCTTCTCGACCATGACCGCAACATACCGGAGATCGGTGATCACGTGAGCCCTCCTCCTGAACGTGCCCCGCTGGGGCCGAAGAGAGTGTCGCCGCCGCCGCCAACCCTGTCAACGTAAACGGCGGCCTCTTCTCACTTTGACAGAACTATGTCCGCGCACCACACTAGCCTCGCCTCATCCCTGTCATTGAGCGCGGCCCCGTCGGCAGCGAAACGCGGCGAAAAAGCTCACCCTGTCTCCGATGTACACGACCAGAGCACGTCTGAAGGACAAGCTTACAGCACTGCTTGCCGTGCTCGCGGTCCTCCTAGCATTCGGCCTCTTCCTGCGCCCCGACGTCGCCACCGCGCCCGGTGCCCCCGGCCTTGCAGCGGTTGCAACGCCTCGCGCTACAGGACCGTCAGCGAGCACCAACCCTGCCACCGACCACCTCGTGCGTCAAGTCCGCGACTGCGTGTACACGCTGGAGCTTGCCAGGGCACAGCGCGCCATCATCGAGCTCCAGCGTACGACCCGCTCCGGCGAGCAAATCGAGGTTGAGACCATAGAGGAGCTGCAGCGCGCCAAGCGCTACGCCGATCGCGTGGGTTCTGGCCTCGCCAGCGCTCTCGGTGATGGGCGCTGGGCCGTACTCGGCGATGGCGTGCCAATCTTCGTTGTAGACGAGACCTCCGGTGCTGTCAGCACCTACGAGGGCCAGCCACTCTGCCCGTAGCGGTCTGTTGCCTCCCCGGGCAGGATTGCTTGCCTCCGCCCCGCCTGTGCCACGAACGCCAACGGCGCCTCTCCGTTTAGCCGTCCTCCTCGCGAGCGGATCGGTCGACCTCTTCCAGTTGACCTAGTGGCCGCCGGTCCCTGCGGAGCTACCGGACACCTGCTGGTAGATGTCCGGCGCCTCGGGGCCAGTGACCACGAGCTGGGCGACGGCGCCCTTCAGGAGTCGGCTTAGGCTGTGGTCGACGAGCAGGTACGTGCCCGGCACATCGACGGTGAACTCGACGATGGTGGCGCCGCCCGTGGGCACCAGCGTGGTCTGGACGTTGTGGAGCGGCTCGGAAGCGCCCTCTGGATAGACGGCGTCGAAGATCTCGCCGATGACGTGGAAGCTGGACGTGAGGTTTGGCCCGCCGACGCCGAAGAAGATGCGCACCTTCTCGCCTACTCGAGCCGTCAGCGCACGATCACCGGTCAGCGCTGCGCCCGCGCCATTGAAGACCACGTACTCGGGTTCTTCGTTCAGCATCTTGTCCATGGCAAAACCCTGCGCGCCAGGCTCGCCGGTTTTCGCAACCGTATAGAAGTCCCCCTGCATGACGTAGTATTCGCGGTCGACCGGGGCAAGGCCCTCTGGCGGCTCGACGAGGATAAGGCCGTACATGCCCTGGGCAATATGCATGGGGATGATGGGACTTGCGCAGTGGTACACATAGAGCCCCGGGTTGAGTGCTTTCCATCGGAAGACTGCTTCCTGCCCAGTGAGGACCTGAGTCAGCGTCGCGCCTCCCCCTGGACCGGTGACGGCGTGAAGGTCGATGGAATGGGTCAGCTTGGCGCTGTTCTTGAGCTTCAACTCAACGGTGTCGCCCTGCCGCACGCGGAGCATTGGTCCGGGGACAGTCCCGTCGAAGGTCCAGAACTCATACTCTACACCATCCGCCAGGCGGGCTTTCTTCTCGACCGTCTCAAGTTCGATCTTGACGGTCGTCGCCGCACGGCGCCCGATGGGCGAGGGGACGGTGGGCTGTGAAAGGGAGGCGAGGGGGACAGCGGGCGCGCCGCTGGGCTGGCTGCTGACGGATGCGCCGGTGGCCTGACCACCGCTTTGGGAGGCGGCGGTGCCCGCGGTCTCGGTGCAGGCGGCGATGAGCAGGCTGAGACCAAGGCCGGCTGCCCAGACGAGCAGCCGGCGTCCACTGGTGAGCACTACGGAGTGGCCTGGGGGGTGCCCGTGCGTCGTGGGTTGCATTTGGTGCCTCACTGATGTTTTGTGCTCATTTTCACAATCTGCGTTACACAAGCGTTACACAGAAGCTCCCGGAAACCTGCTCGAAAGGGTAGGACCGACCTACACGAAAGGGTGGTCTTTGTAACGTTGGTGTAACCGCGGGGAGATATAGTCCAGCCCCTGGCACTGCCGAGGGGCGTATGTGGAACTTGTTGGGGCTGGTGGGTCTTGTGGCGAGCGCAGCCGCTGCAATCGGGCTGGTGGCCGCTGCTGTGATCCGGCGCTCTCACAACTGGGCTGCTGCCATCGCCTTGGCGGGGCTCATGGCATTCCTGGGCAGCCTTGCCGGAGAGGCCCTCGCGGTGGGCGGAGCTCATCAGAAAGCCGCGATGTCTGCCCTGGACGGGATCGAGGGTCGGGAGGCGGGCGGGCCCGGCGCGAGGCGCGACATCATCTGCGCTCGGCTCCCGGCCGGTCGCGCTGCGACCTCGACCTACCGCGATGGCGCTTTCATCTACAGGCTCTTCTCGACGAAGATGTACCAAGGGCCGGTGAGTGAGGGCGGCGACCGGGCGGGGTGGGTGGAGATCGAGCTGCTCAATGCCAGCGGCGCTGCAGCAGAGAGCCGACCGTGGACGGATCTCTGGCTGACCTGGCAGCCGGTGCGTACGGGCAGTGCGTTCTCACCCCAGCCCGTCCGCGTGGACCTGGTTGACATGGCGGGCCTAGCCGCGGTTCCCGCCGGGGCCATGGTATCCGTGCCGTCGGGGATGGCCTGTCTGCTGTTCGTGACGTTTCAAATGCAGACGGAGGCGGAGCGAGCGACCCTCGGCGTCGGCTACATAGGGGCTTTCAACATAGACTTGATAGACTTGCGCCCGGCGAACGCCGGCTTGGGCCGGTAAGGCGACCACGTCGCACCGCCACCACTGCCGCCGACCACGTAGAATAGTCGCGAGGTTCTCCCTATGATCCAGTTGAAGCGCGTCTACGAGGAGCCTGCGCAGAGCGACGGCGAGCGCATCCTCGTCGACCGCCTTTGGCCGCGGGGGCTCGGTCGGGCCGACGCCCGGCTGTCTGCATGGCTCAAGGAGCTGGCGCCCAGCCCGGGCCTGCGCCGGTGGTTCGCCCACGGAGCCCCCGCGTGGGAGGAGTTCCAACTGCGGTACGAGGCGGAGCTCGCGTCACCGGAAAAGCAGGCCCACTTGAGAGCGCTGGCGGTCAGGGCCGCGCACGGGACGGTGACGCTCCTGTTCGCCGCCAAGGACACGGAGCGCAACAACGCCGTGGTGCTGAAGAAAGTGCTGGACAAGCAGCACGCGGGGCCTGCCGTGATGCCGGGTCTGCCGGCCAACGCTCTGCACCAGGCGATCGTGGAAAACGCCTCCGATGGCATCGTCTTCGCGGACAGCGAAGGCGTCATCCGCCTGTGGAACAAAGGGGCGGAGGCAATCTTCGGTTACAGGGCGGAGGAAGCCGTCGGGGAGACGCTGGACCTCATCGTGCCGGAGCGCCAGCGGGAGCGGCACTGGGAGGGCTACAGAAGGGCCATGGCCACTGGGGAGTCGCGCTACGGCCGGGGCGACCTCTTGGCGGTCCCGGCGGTGCGCAAGGATGGCACGCGCATCTCGATAGAGTTCACCATCGTGCTCCTACGCGACGAGTCGGGAAGGCTGTTGGGGCCCGCGGCGATCATCCGCGATGTGACAGAGCGCTGGCAGCGGGAGCGCGCCACAAGAGAGCGTCTCGCCGAGCTCGAGGCCCAGGTGGCGTCGCTCGCGGGCCGAGAGGGCGCGCCCCTCCAAGGCCCACGGTGATGACGCCCAACTGTCTGGTCCTGCGTCACGTGGTCCACGAGCACCTTGGCCTCTTCGCGCCGATCCTCGCTGAGCACGGTGTTCGATATGAGTATTCGGACCCTGGAATGGACCTCGTGCATCGCGGCCTGCCGGCGAAGCTGCGCGAGGCGGACGGCCTCGTCGTGTTGGGTGGGCCGATGAACGTCGACGAGACGGCGCGGTACCCTTTCCTGGCGCAGGAGGTGGAAGCGATCCAGGCGGCGATCGATCGGCAGATACCGGTCCTTGGGGTCTGCCTGGGAAGCCAGCTGATCGCCAAGGCCCTCGGCGCGCGGGTGTACCGCAACCCGGTCAAGGAGATCGGCTGGGGCGAAGTTAGCGCCACGCCCGAAGCGAGCCAAGACCGGCTCTTTCGCGTCTTCCAGCCCACAGAGACGGTGTTCCAGTGGCATGGCGATGTCTTCGACCTGCCTCGGCGTGCCACGCTGCTTGCGCTCTCGAGGGCCTGTCCGCACCAGGCGTTCCGCTATGGGACGTCTGTGTACGGGTTGCTGTTCCACCTCGAAGTGGACCGTGGAGAGCTGGAGGAGTGGCTCCGTCAGCCTGAGATGGCGGCGGAAGCCCGCGAGGCGTCCGTCCTCGACGACATCACCGTTCGCTCAGGAGACCACTTGCCGAGGCTGGGCGGTCTGGCGCGGGACGTCTTCGGGGCGTTTTGCGCCCTGATTGACGAACGAGCGTCGTCACTGCGTTAGGGACAGAGACAGAGTTGAACCTTGGCTCGAGTTGGGGAACGCCCGGGGAGCTATCTCGGATCGTTAGGGGACGCGCTTGGAGCGGGAGCGCCGGCGCAGGCTGCCACGAACTCCATCACGTCGTCGAGGCTGCGGAAGTATTTCTCGCTTCCGCTCTGGATGTGCGTGACATGCCACCGCCACTCGGTCGGCTGCGGCTCCCGGGACTCAAGCCACAAGCGCATCACGAAGGATGCGCCCTCCCCTGGCGCGCGAGATGACACTGGTTCCCTCTGCATAATAAGGTGCGCAGAGGTTATCACGGAGTGGTTACACGAGCGTTACACTGCCGCTCCGGCGGCGTGTGATTGCAGCGGGAGGCCGCGAAGAATGGCTTCATACAGCGCCGTGGTGGACTCGGATGGCTCGGCGGCCAACTCGCTCCGGAGCACCCTCCGGCAGGACTCATACTGGCGCAGGGCTTCGTCTCGGAGCCCCGTCTGCCACAGGACCCGCATGAGCTCTCGGTGGATCTCCTCGCGGCTGGCTTCGACGCCGAGGGCGGTGCGGTAAACGTCTACGGCCGACGGCGCGTCGTCCTGCTCGGCAAGAAGCCTGGCAAGTTGCTTCAAGACCGTGAGGTAGAGCTCGCGGAGGCGTTCTCGCTCGAAGAGGCACCAGTCGCTGTAGGGATCGTCCGCCATGTAATCGCCGCCGTACAGGGAGGCCGCAGCACGTAGGGCGGCGATCGCTGCCTCCGGGCGTCCCTGCGCGGCGAGCAGCGCGCCTTCGCGAGAGCGCCCGACGAATTCCTCGGCGTCGACCCAGATGCGCTTGGACGGATCGAGAAAGACGAGGTCGCCCTGACTGAGGACGAAAGAGGATGCGGCGCTGCCTGCAGCGACAGGCTCGAGGGCACGTCGTACGGCGTGCAAGACGACACGGAGGTTGGCAGCGGCGCGTGTCGGGTCGGCCTCCGGCCACAGGACCTCCATCAGGGCCTCTCGGGTAGCCGGCCTCCCTCGCTGACCCACGAGGAACTTCAGCAGGGTCAGCGCTTTGAAGCGTTGGAACCTGGTGACGGGTACGGGCTGATCGCTGATGAAGGCCTGGAAGGCGCCCAGCACTCTGAACCTAAGAGCGACAGCCGGGTCTCCCTCCTGGCTGGTCTGCTTACGGCCGACGTCCGCGCGGTGCTCGGACTGGAGGTACACGCCGAGTTGGGCGGCGACGGGGAACAAGACGCGCACGCCGGCCGCCACGTTGAAGTCGGGGCGCTGGCTCGCCAGGCCAAGCACCCCAAGTACACGCCCATCGCCGACGAGCGGAGCGGAGACATACCAGCCGCGTGCACCGCCTTCGCCCGGGTCGATGGCAACCAGCGGCAGCAGGGAGTCGGCGAGCAGATCGGAGAAGCGCTCTCCCATCAGCCCGTGCCGAACGGCATCAGCCAACGAAGGGAGGTTGACCCGCTCCGCGAGGACGAGGGCACCGGTGTTCGGCTCCACTAAAAAGGCCTCGCAGGCATCGGCGCCTGTGGTGCGGAGGAGCGCCTCCAGAGAGACAGCCAGGGTGGCCTTGACGTCTGGCGTTCCCGAGACCGCGGGGTAGATGGCCTCGATGGCCTCGAGCACCTTGGTGTGCAGGTTCGTCTGGACCCTGCCTGGTCGCTCCACGAAGCAGAGCGTGGTCTTCTGAGCCGTGGGAAGCAGGCAGTTGAGGAAGAAGCAGTCGAGGCTGGTGCGTCTCCGGCCGGCGCGAGACTCAAAGACGCGGCTGTGCGCCCAACCGTGCTGGCCGGACCCCTGCGCCAACGGACACGTCTCGTAGCAGGGTCGGCCGCTCTCTGGATCAACGATGGGCACGGCCTCGTAGCACAGGAGTCCGATGGCCTTGCCGGCGCTCATGCCGAGGCCCTCTTCCGCCTTCCTGTTCCAGGCAACGACGCGCAGGTCGTCATCCACGGCGAACGCGATGCCCGGCAAACGTTCGATTGCTTGTTCGATCTCCTGCATTGAAGCCCTCACAACCTGCAAGCCATTATAGCAACAAAGGCGTCAAGCGACTTTCCATACATGCCCAACACAATGTAACGCTTGTGTAACGGCTCGCTTGTTGACTAGCGGGCGGAGGGCCAGCGGCCCATGGCGCGCCCAATGCAGCGCCCAGGAGCGATGGAGGAGGGACGATGAGCCAACAAGAGAGGATAGGCGGCGAACCTAGCGAGGACGAGCCCGTTCCGGTGATGCAGGAGATATTCGATAACATCTGGTTCCTCTTTCTCGTGAGTGGCGTCATCATCCTGGTCTCCTACATCATCTGGGGCCTGATCGACCTGGTCAATCGGCCCACACTGCCGTAAGGAGGAACACCAATGCCGATAGCACCTCCCAGCGAACGGAACTGGTGGGACCTGCCCCTCGGCATACATGAGAAGGTCTGGCTCACCCTCGTCGTGGCCGTGGGCCTCGGACTCTTCATCATGATGCCCCTCTGGCATGTCTTTGGACGACAGAACCCTTCAAGCAACACCTACCGCATCTCGCCTGAGTCCTACGCCACGAAGGTGACCGACTGGAGCAAAGGTGCTCGGCAGGTAGCAGAAGGACTGGCACCGCCTGGGCAAGACGTCTACCTGTTGGCGGGGCGCTTCACCTGGTTTCCCAACGCCCTCGTTCTCCAGTCTGGGGTGCCTTACCGCATCCACCTGTCCACCAAAGATGTGAACCACGGCTTCTCCATCCACAGGGACGGCGAAGCGGCGCAGAAAGCGAACTTCCAGGTGGTGCCGGGCTACGAGTACATCCTGACCATGGAGTTCACCAATCCCGGCGTCTATCACATCGTCTGCCAGGAATACTGCGGCATCGGGCACCAATTCATGGTGGCCAAGTTCGTCGTGACGGAGCGTGGCTAACATGGCAGCAGCAGCACTGACACGCGCCAGGTTCTGGACCTGTAAGGTTACCGGGCTGAAGGTGCATGAAGCGGCCGTGCCGCCGCTCATGGTCAATGCGGTTACGGCGGTGGTCTTTCTGCTTGTCGGCGGCTTCCTAGCGTTGCTCGTCGGCCTGACCCGATGGGAAGCCGTCCACCTCCTGTCGCCGAAATTGTACTACATGGTGCTCTCTCTCCACGCCTGGAGCATGTTGATCTTCTGGATCATCTTCATGGAGGTGGCCATCCTCTACTTCGCGGGCACGGCGGTGCTGGGCGCCCGCCTCGTGACCCCGCAGGTTGCCTGGGTGGCCTACGTACTGATGCTGGGCGGCGCTTTGCTGGCCGCGTTCACGGTGTTGCTTCAAGGCGATGCGTACGACCAGCCCATGCTCACCTCGTACGTGCCCCTCAACATCCATCCGCTGTTCCTGCTGGGCGCCATCGTCTTCGCTGTAGGGGCCTTGCTGGCGGTTGGCGTCTTCTTCGCAACGGTCTGGCGAGCAACAAGAGAGCGCACGTATCGGGGTTCTCTGCCGCTCGTCACGTTCGGCGCGGCCATCGCCGCCATCATCGCTGTGGAATCGATCCTGGGCGGCGCCATCGCCTACATCTGGCAGTTCCTTTACACCGTGGGCATTGTGGACAACATCGACGCCGAGATGTACCGCGTCGTCTGGTGGCTCCTTGGTCATGGCACCCAGCAGATCAACCTCGTGGCAATGGTGACGAGTTGGTACCTGATCGCTCACCTGACGACAGGCGCGACGTCCGTCAGCGAGAAGGTGAGCCGGACAGCCTTTGTCCTGTATGTGCTCTTCATCAACCTCGGCGCGGCGCACCATCACCTGTCTGACCCGGGTGTCACAAGCGCCTGGAGGATCTGGAACGCCGGCTACGCCGTCTACGGCGCCGCCATGGGCAGCCTCATCCATGCCTTCGCTATCCCTGCCGCGGTAGAAGTGGCGTTGAGGCGCCAGGGCCACGGCGGCCTCTTCGGCTGGCTCCGCCACGCGCCCTGGGGGAATCCGGCCTTTGCCGCCTTGGCGGTCTCGCTCCCCCTCTTCGGGGTCCTGGGCGGGATCACCGGGATCACCTTCGGCACAGAGCAGCTCAACATGATGGTGCACAATACGTTGGCCATCACCGGCCACTTCCACGGCACGGTCGTCGCCGGCACTTCGATCGCCTTCATGGGCGTAGCCTACGCGGTGATTCGCCTTATCGGCCTGCGAGAGCTCCTTAGCCACACGCTGGCCACGGTAGGGACGTACATCTTCGGTGTGGGGATGGCCGTCTTCGTGGTAACGATGATGTGGTTGGGCTACTTTTTCGGAATCCCACGGCGTCATCCCGATGTCACGAACCTCCCGCTCATCCGTTCCCCAATCCTCGAAGCGATCATGGGGATCGCTGGCGTCGTGGCGGTCGTGGGCGGGGTGCTCTTCCTTGCGATAGCCGTCGGCTCGCTTCTCATCGGCCGGCGACTGGAGAAGGGCCCCGTAGTGATGCCGATCGCGGGAGGCGCCAACGGCCAGACGGTGCAAGGTTCCGCGGCGACGCATCGCGAGGCACACGACCTGCGCGGCACGCTGGTCCTCTGCCTCATCTTCCTGGCCGTATTCGCGGTCATCTACGCCACGCATTGGATCAACCTCGCCAGCCTCTGGCGGATAAGCTAACCGGGGCCAGTGTTGAAGCTGGCCGCCATCCGGCAACTCTCCGTACCTCAAGAGCTGTCGCGGCGGAGTGGGGTCTGGTCTTGGTGGCCGCTCGTGGTCGGCGTGCTCGCAGTGCTGGCCGTGCTTGCTCTCGCAGAGACGGTATGGCTCCCAAAGTCCATGCCCAGAGAGTACGTGGCGCGTAAGGCTCTCCTCGTGCTACCTGCGAGTGAGGGCGCAGACGTGGGCGTGTGGACGCCAGGCGTGCTCCGCCTTACGAGCAAGGCAGCGTCGGCTGAAGATGAGCCGAGTGACGGCGTGCGGGTGAATGCCCAGTGCGTCCAAATGGGCGCTGCTCAGGGGCTCACGCTCCAGGGGCTTCTCGTATCGGCGACGGTGCGCGGTGAGGAAGAGGCGGCGCTCTCGGTGACGGCTGACGCTTGGGCCAGGTCGTTCGCCGAGCACGTGTCGGAAGCGTATCCGTTCCTCACGGTGCAGTCGAGCGAGACCTTAGAGGCGCCCTTCGGGCCGTGCACGGGGCGTTGATATGCGCACCCTTGTTCGACCCATGAGCGCCCATCCCAACGCCAGGGACGATCATGGGGTATACCGGCTGGTCGCCGCGCCTCCCGGCGACGATGCAACCGTTGAACGCTCGTTCATCGTTGGCTGGCTGCGGCTGGCGGTGGCTGCTCTGGCGGTGGCCGGGCTGTTTGCCCTGCTCGTTGCCGTGGCGCGAACGCCCACCGTGCAGCGCTTCGTTGGCGAGGGCTACTTCCGCCTCTCGCTGGTCGCGCACGTGACGTTCTCGCTCAACGTGTGGTCGCTGAGCTTCACGGCGGCCTTGTGGGCCCTCGCCCTTGCGCGGCTGAGACTGCCGATCAACGCACCGGTGGCACGGGCAACCCTGGCGACGGCCTGCGCTGGAGCGGTCCTTATGGGCGTCGCGTCGGTCGGCGGGGTGGGCGAGCCCCTTCTCGTGGACTATATACCCATCCTCGACCACCCGCTGTTCATCGGCGGACTTGGGGCCTTTCATATCGCCGTGGGCATCGCCGCGGCGAGCTTTATCGTCGCGCTCCGCTCTGCCTCGGCTCCTCTGCCGCTATACGCTAGGGCGCTCAGGCTTGCGGCGGCCACGTACCTTATGGCAATGCTCACGGCCGCAGTCGCCTTCGAGGCTGGCTGGTCGTTCGACTGGCCCACATTGGCCTGGGGCCCGGGCCACCTGCTTCAGGTGGTGAACGCGGCCTCCCTCGTGGCTGCGTGGACCCTCATGCTGCCGAGCCGAGGAGAAGGACCGCTGGCCCTGCTCACGCGGGCGGCCCTGCCCCTCTTTCTGCTTCCGGCTGTCGTCGTCCCCTTTCTCTATCTCCTGCCGGGCCCGGTGTTGCTCGGCGCGATGGGGGCCATCACCTGGCTGGGCCTGACCGCTCCGACCGTCCTGGCCTGGCTTGTTGCCGCCAGCGCCATCGTGCGCGGTCCTCGTCAGGGGGTACCGGTGGTAGCTTTGGGCGTGTCGCTAGTCCTGTTCGCCCTCGGCGGCATCGAGTCGCTCTTTGGCCTCGAAGGCGACACCCGAGTCACCGCCCACTACCACGGCACCGTCGGCGCGGTGACGGTCGCTTATATGGGGCTCACGTACCAGCTCCTACCCATGCTCGGCCTTCGCCTGCGGCTGGCGCGCTTGGCACGTCTCCAGCCCGCCCTGTACGGCCTTGGCCTTCTCTTGCTCATCGCCTCGCTCTTCTGGGCTGCCTCCCACGGCGGCCAGCGCAAGGCATTCGAGGCCTTCGCCCAGTACTCCGGCCTCTTTGGCCCTATGACCGTGTTCGTCGTTGGAGCAGTCCTCGCGTTGCTAGGCGGGGCGGCGTTCGTCCTTTCATCCGGTGCCTCTCTAATGGCGGGCACCCGACAGGCATCGCCGCGCGGCGAGCGATACACAGAAGCCCTGCGCCTTCCAGGAGTGTCCGGGCCGGGTGTACGCCCCGGGGTGGAGAGACCCGTCGCGGCGGCGGGACGGGCCGCCCAGCGCTAGCGCCCGCACGCACCAGCAATGCCGCCAACCGAAGCACGCGGTTCCGCCGCCGCCGCTCGATGGCGGCGGGACGACCACGCTTCGACGTTCGCCGCCCTGGTCCTCTCGCTGCCGGTTTCTTCCCGCATCCACTGGCTCGCCATCGCCGCCCTCCTCGTCGGCGTCCTCGGGGCGGGATGCCTCCCTCGAAATGCGCCCGCTCAGGCTCCACCACTCGACCTCGTGGACCAAACAGGCCGCGTATTGCGGACGGAAGACGTGCGCGGCCACGTGTTGGTTCTCACCTTCCTGTACACCCACTGCACGGATACGTGTCCGCTGTACTTATACAAGATCGACCGGGCCCTCTCGCAGCTCGAAGCGCCTGACGACGTTACCGTGGCCGTGGTGACCGTGGACCCAGAGAGGGACACGGTGGCTCATCTGGGCCGCTTCGCCGCCTCTTGGCCCGCCAACTGGCACTTCCTCACCGGTGAAAGCGCCGACGTTGCCCGCGTTTGGAGCCGTTACGGCGTCTACGTTGCCAGAGAGGAGCCCGCGGGAGGCCACACTGCCAGCCACCAGGACTACAGCGTCGTGCATACCGCCAAGCTGCTGATCATCGACAAGAACGGCCTCGTCGCCACCGAGGTCGGCGGCGACTGGAGCTACGAGAAGCTCGCGGCGAACATCAGGCCGCTTCTACTTGGCGATGAGCCGATCGCCGCGACCGGCCGGCCCTCGCCCCTGGTGAGCTTTCTTCAGCGCTGCGGCGAGTTCGCTGCGTCCCAGCCGCTGCTCTACCTGAGCCTCGTATCGCTGATCATGCTCCCGGGCATCATCCTGCCTCTCTATCTTCTGCGGACGTTTGTCATTGCGTCCAAACGCCCATCAAGTTGACCCGTCCGCGCCCCTTCACCAAGCACCCGCCACGACCCACTTCCTGCCCATCGCTATCGCATTCCTTAAAGACCCGCTGCCAATGACGAACGATCATTACGTCCCACCACCAGACTCCGGTCAACCGACGCCACATCAGGACACCCGCACAAGGCCAGCGCCAAATCGAGCTCCCCCCGCAGCATCTCGAGCACGCGACGCACGCCTGCCTCCCCATCGACAGCCAGGCCCCAGATGATGGGCCGCCCCACCAGGACCGCCCTAGCCCCCAGGGCCAGCGCCTTCACCACGTCGGTCCCCCGCCGCACGCCGCCGTCGACCAGCACCTCGACACGCCCAGCGACGGCCTCCACGATCGGCGGCAGCATCTCGATCCCGGCTGGAACGGTGTCGAGCTGCCGCGCCCCGTGGTTGGACACGATCACACCGGCGACCCCGTGTTCGACGGCCAGCCGCGCGTCGTCCGGCCGGTGAACCCCCTTGACGATGACCGGCAGCCGCGTGATGCCGCGCAGCCAGTCCACGTCCCTCCACGTCAGCGAGGCGTCCAGCCGCGACGTGAAATATGCCGCCAGTCCCGACTCCGCCCCAGCCGCCGTCAGCGCGCCGAGGCCCGCGCCGGTCAAGTTGGCGACCGTCAGGCCGGGCGGCAAAGCAAACCGGTTGCGTACATCGCGCTCCCGGCGCCCCAACAGCGGCGCGTCCACCGTGAGCACCAGCGCGCGGGCGCCGGCCGCCTCAGCTCGCTGCACCAGGTCCCGCGTCACCTCTCGGTCGCGGTACACATAGAGTTGGAACCACAGCAGGTCGT
>Ga0209751_10001428_pt1 | contig 24605 bp, 24 predicted proteins | sample RifCSP13_1_FD_184019 | JGI IMG/M metagenome (GOLD analysis project Ga0209751, IMG submission 184019) | Soil microbial communities from Rifle, Colorado - Rifle CSP2_sed 13_1 (SPAdes) (version 2) | ecosystem: Environmental > Terrestrial > Deep subsurface > Rock core/Sediment | place: Rifle...
CATCTGGGTCTCAAGGCTTTCCTGTCCGCTCATCAACAGGAGCCGCTTGGCCCGCCCGAGCGCAAGCGTGGGGCCGGCTGCCAGCTCGGTCGCCAGGGCGTTCAGGGTGGCTGCGAACTCGGCATCCGGGACGGCCCGATTCACCAGGCCCCAGGCCTCCCCCTCCTTCGCCGTCAGGACCCGGTTCGTATAGATCAGCTCCAGCGCACGCCGCAATCCTACTAACCGAGGGAGAAAGTAGGTCGAACTGCCGTCGGGGGTGGCCCCGATCTTGGAGTAGGCCATGGTGAATCTGGCCGAATAGGCCGCCACCACCAAGTCGCAGGCCATGGCGAGGCTCATCCCGCCTCCCGCAGCCACTCCGTTAACCCCGGCGATGACCGGCTTCGACATCCGACTGATGCGTGAGATAGTGCCGTGGAGCAGTGTGAGCAGCCGTTTCAGGTAGTGGGAGATGGTCTCAGACCGTTCAATGAACTCCCTCACATCCCCGCCGGCGCAGAAGGCCTGGCCGGCTCCCGTGAGGATCACTGCTCGAACCTCCGGATCCTCGTCGCAGGCCAAGGCTGCCTCGAACAGCTCCTCCACCATCCGAACATTCATGGCATTGTAACAATCGGGCCGATTCAGGGTGATGGTGGCCACCGGGCCCTTGACCGCGTAGATCAACTCTCTGTATTCCATCGGGCTCTCCTTTTCTTGGGTCGGCCAGATCGAGCTTGTACGCGTCCCATCGATAGGGCCTGCCCGCGATTCTCAGTTCGCACCGCAATCGCTTTCTGTCCAAGAAGGGCGCCGGCCGACGCGGGGCGAGAAGAGGGGAGGCGCGCAAGGGCGGCTTTGTTGCAAAGCCGTTAGCGCGACTGGACTACCAGGAGGAACGCGGCGGCGGTGCCGATGAGGAAGACCGAGACCCAGGAGACGTCGATGAGGGCGTCCGGCCAGTGACTGAGAATGGCAATGCTGTCGACCGCGCCGATGATCACCGCAAATGGCTCCTGCCATCTTCTCCCGAGACGTCCCTCTCGGAACGCCTGGATCAAATTGAAGTAGGGGACGAGCCCGGGGAACAGGACACAGACCAGAAGGATCAGCGTGAGCCAGCCCCAGTTCCTCTCGACTGCGTGGTTGAAGAGGAGGACCAGATTGAACCCGGTCACCCCACAAAAGACCAGTCCGAGGAGGTGGTCTGCCCGAAGTCGCTCGTCCTGTTGGCGTTCCAGCTTCATAGGCGATCTCCCCTTCCGGTAATACACGCTCGACGCCCGACAAGCCGCCACCGGGCCCAGGGGGTGTGGCTTGAGCCGGCATGCCAAGGGCTGGGCGCTCCCCGAGGGGCCTGGAGCCTCTGCGCTTTCGATGGGTTGAGCTGTCCGCAAGAGCGGGCTGGCTCCCGGGTCACTCTCTCGCCCCACGCCCACGCTGCTGCCGCCCGTCACGACGCCGCCTTAGCATGAGATAGGACCCGAACGCCACAAGGCCCAGGCCGGTCACTCCCCAGACGATCTGGTAGGTGGGCTCCTCCCAGTCCGGCGGCGTCATCATCAACACGAGCAGTAGGGTGGTGCCGAAGAGGGCAGTGATCTCGCCAATCGCTTCACGCCGGATCGCTCGACGAAGGAATGGAAGCGGGTTGTGGGGCATGGTGGAGCATCAGACGAAGAGGCCACCGTTCACACTGATCTCCTGGCCGGTGATGTAGTCGCCGTCGGGCGACACCAGAAAGATGACGGCTCGGGCGACCTCCTCGGGGTGCCCCAGCCGCTTCATCGGGATCTGATCGATGAGCCGCTTCAGGACCCGCTCCGGGATGGTCCGGACCATATCGGTTTCTGCGAACCCCGCGGCCACGGCATTCACCGTAATCCCTTTGCTGGCCAGCTCCTTGGCCAGGCTCTTGGTGAAGGCCATGATCCCGGCTGTGGCAGCGGCGTAATTGGCCTGGCCGAAGTTGCCGACCTGGCCTGTGAAGGCAGTCATGTTGACGATACGCCCCCATTTCTTGGCCAGCATCCCATCGATAAAGACCTTTGAGCAGTAGAACGTTCCGTCGAGGTTCACCGACAGCACTCGCTGCCACTGCCCATAATCCATCTTGACGAAGGTCTTATCGCTGATGACCCCGGCGTTGTTCACCAGGATATCGATCGGCCCCAGCGAGCCTTCGACCGACTGCTTCATCGCGGTCACTTGGTTATAGTCGCTGACATCCGCCTGGCAGACGATCGTCCGTCGCCCCTTGGCGATGATCGCCTTTGCGACCTCCTCGGCCAGGGCCTTGTTCACGACGTAGTTCACCGCCACATCGGCCCCTTCGTCCGCCAGCGCCAGCGCGATGGCGCGGCCAAGCCCCCGGGAGCTCCCGGTGACGAGCGCCGTCCTCCCTTTGAGCCTCATTGCCGTCCCGTTCACCTCAGCTGCCTCCAATTGGTGTGATTGCCAATGATTCTTCCTCCAGTTGGTAGCCACCGTGCCGGATCAAGAAACGAGCATAGCAAGGCGCGGCCTCCAGGGCCGACCGAGTCGTACGATTTAGGTACGTCGTCCCGGTCCGGGAGCCCGTCCCGGGATCTCGGACAGGGAGCGCCCTGGGGGCCAGCAACGCCGCTAGGCGAAGCTAATTGGACCGGCACTAAGCTGCCTCTGCGAAGCTGGTGATGATGTATGTCCCGCTCTTGGAATCCCGTTTCAGCTCGATGATCTTGTGCTTGGCTGCGTCCTCGAGCAGCTTGGAAAAGGTACTGTAACCATAGTACCCTTCGTTGAAGGAAGGCCGCTTGCGGATCATGGTCTGCTTGACCATCGACCCCCAGAGCACCTCTTTGTTCTCCCGCATGAGGGCCTGGATAGAGTCGCCCAGGAGTTCGAATGCCTCCGCCTTCTTCTCGGAAAGTCCGGAGATCGCAGGTGGCTTCTTTGGGGGGCGGATGAGGTCTTCGTAGTAGATGAATTCGTCGCAGTTGTCCACCAACAGCTCCGAGACCGAATTCTTGACGCCGAGACCGATGACCTCCTTGTTATTCTCTCGCAACTTCGAGACCAGTGGTGAGAAATCGCTGTCGCCCGAGACGATGACGAAGGTGTCGAGGTGCTCCTTGGAGAAGGCCATGTCCATCGCATCTACCGCCAACCGGATATCGGCGCTGTTCTTGCCGCTGATTCGCTTCTGCGGGATGTCGATCAGCTCGATGGCCGCTTCGTGGAGGGCTCGCTTGTGCTCAGCGTAGCGCCCCCAGTCTGCGTAGGCCCGCTTCACCATGATCTTCCCTTTTTCCACCAGGCGCTCGAGCACGAGGCCGATCTCAAACTGTTTGTGCTTGGCTTCCTTGATCCCAATCGCGATGTTCTCGAAGTCGATGAAGAGGGCGAGCCGCTTCTCATCGTTCATGGAGCTCCTTTCGCTTCCGCGGGCTCCTGATGCCGCCGACGCCGTGGCGGATGGACCACGCTTGCACAGCTCGGAACAACCCCCGAGACCGAGATAAGCCTAAACACGCCGCCTTTGCGCTGTCAACAGTTTTAATCGGACCGGAATAGGTTCTCGCGCGTCGTTGGGCGATGGGCATCCTTCCAGCGCTGACAATCGCCCGCACGGTCAGGCTCAACAAGAGGCCGCCTGTCACCTGCCTCGCTGATCGGTTACCTTCACTTGTGATGCGAGATTGCCACGCGTCTGCCACCCCACCGCTCACCGATCATGGCGGCAAGGCCCTGCCGGCTCGAACGGCTGAGGATGAGCCAGACAACGGCGAGCGCGGTATAGGCAATGGCATAGCCGTATCGGAATACGGGGTCGGTAAAGAACAACTGGGTGGCGAAGAGGGCAAAGACCAGACCGGCCTCCACCAGAGAGAACGAGAAATTGGCCAGCACGACGATCGCGAACAGTGATTGGGCCGCTGTCAAGAATATCTCTTCTGTCTGTCTGGCGTCGAGGTGCATGGCTCCGAGATGGCCGGCCGAGAGATTATAGGCGAGAGGGAGCATGCCGATAAGGAGCGTCCATTGATTGACCTTGGACGAGACAAGTGTTCCCATGCTGGCCCCGGGCTTCCCCCGGAGCGCGAAGAGTAGCGCAACGATGAACTCGGGAGATTCAGAGGCCAGTGGCGCGAGCCACTGGATCAGCAAGAACTCTTCGATCCCGAATGCCCGACCGGTCGCCAGCAGGCCTTCAGCGAAAGGTTCTGCCGCGAGGTAAATGGCGAGTGCGGCATAGACGAACATCCCGATGATCGCCGTCCGGCGCGCGAACGGGCGCAGGCGCGTCAGTAGTTCCGGCGGCCCTCCCTCTAGTTCGGGGTGGACCACCAGCGCCTTCGATGCCGATACCATGTACGAGATAAAGATGGTGACCAGAATAATGGAATCGATCGCTGAAAGAGTCCCCTTCAGCGGGATCACGAAGCTGTATACCGTCGCGACCACGAGGTGCAGGAGTTCGATCGAATGGGAGCGTTCCAGGATGATCCGGCGTTGTCGGGTCTTCAGCCAGTAGGTGACGACCACCGAGGTCCACCCGAGCCCGATCAGCAGCCGGTTCGAACCGGTCATGTTGGCGGTCGCGTAAGCGATGTACCTCGGGTCCTTGCCGGCGGACCAGGCGAAGTACATATCTACCGCATACTCGGGGAGCACGGCGATCAACGCGAGGAATGCCAGCGCCAGCGCCTGCGGGATGTCAAGCTGTGCCACCTCTGCCGCCCACGACAGCAGAAAGGCGGCCCCAAAGATGGCCAATCCCGAGGCCACCGCCTCCCAGTGGGGAGACAGGTGGAGGCCAAAGAGGCGGGCGCCAATCCACTGGAGCGGCAAGAGGGCGGCGGTGATCAACCAGAGCCTGGCGCTCATAGCAACGCCTTCTCCAGATCCGTCTCTGCGCGCTCCTGGAGGATCAAAGACCTTCCCGTTCCTTTGTCACGCTCCCCGCCTTGCGCTCGTGCCGATGTTGGTGGCGCTTGATCCACTCGAAGACGCTGTGCCGGTAGTAGTGCAGGAAGAGCAGCGCCATCCCGAGCAACGAGAGGAGAACAAAGAAACTGAGGTACTGGTTTCCGCGCACCTGCGTCCCCTGCATGGAGAGGAGCCACGTGCCCGGAATGCGGCCGACCGTGCTCACCAGGAGGAATGTGCCGAACGGGAGGGGGCTGACGCCAAGGAGGTAACACAGGGTATCCTTCGGGAATCCCGGGATCAAAAAGAGAAAGAAGACTATCAACTCCCCCTTGGCCGCAGTCAGGAAGTAGAACTTGTGGTAGGTCTCAGGTTTCACGAACCGACGAACGAATGGGAGTCCCAGCCAACGGCCCAGGCCGAAGCCCAGACAGGACCCGATGGTCAATCCGATCGAGGAATAGACGAGACCGGGAAGCGTCCCGAAGAGGTAGCCTCCGAGTATCCCTGTCGCCTCACCCGGGATCGGCACCAGCACCACCTGCAGGGACTGGAGCACGATGAAGACGATCGGCCCGTATGGGCCGGCGTCCTTGACGTACTGGGCTATTGCCTTGTCGTTTGCGTAGAATTCGAATAACTCTCGATATCGATCCAGGGGAAAGAAGCCGTTAAAAAGAACCAGGACGGACGCCAGGCCTGCAGCCACCACGAGGAGACAGACGATCAGGATTTTTTTCTTCATCGACGATCGTAACTCCATCAACCCCTGCCTGCCTTACCTTGATCCACAATCGAGTAGGTGTCAAGGGACGTCGGCAAGGATCGGGACTCGACCGGCGTGCAGGAGAGGATGGAGGTCTTCGCGCTTCCGAAGCGAGCACCCACACCGGACTGTCGCCCTTCTTACCCGTTCATGTGAACTATTGTCAAGAGAAAATCGTTTGAACGAATGACGTTCGGGGGAAACAATTCGGCGCCATACCGCCGGCTATTCGATCACAGCCGCCGCTTCGCGCGTCGATTTGGATCAGGTTTGCTTGGATCTACCGACCTTGACATTGCTGGACCTGTGACATATCCTAATCTGGAAAGCCAGACGTGAGCCACGCTTGGCCCCGACGAGCGTGCACGAGCGAGATTGAGCTGTCATCGGTCCGCTCGGGGTTGTTCTGGTCGAAAAGGAGGTAGCGTTCGTGCCCATTTATGAATATCAGTGCGAGGCCTGCAATCACAAATTCGAGGTGATCCAAAAGGTTTCTGACAAGCCGATCAAGAGGTGCGTGTTGTGCCGGGGAAAGGTTTACAAGGTCCTCTCCGCCCCGGGCCTCCTCTTTAAGGGATCGGGTTGGTATGTCACCGATTACGCCAACCCCGAGCGGAAGAACGCAATGGAGGCGGAGAAGAAGGCAACCTCCGGCGACGGCGGGAGCGCAAAGGCCGAGAGCAAGGCTGAGACAAAGGAGCCGAAGAAGAGCGGGACCGAGTAGCTCAGGCCAGATCGACGAGGCACGCAAAAAGCCAGGCGAGGAGGGTTCCTCGAGAGGAGGACGCCTCATCGCCGGTGAGGCTTCATCGGGTCGCGCTTCGATGCTTGCTGGAGGGGGCAGTGCCCGGCCGCAGCCCCGGAGGGAGGAGTCCCATTGCGGGCGGCAGCGTCGATCGGCGGGCGGAGTTGAGCGAGCCCTAAAGGGGCCACCGTGGCATTCCCGGCTCTCCCCCTGAGACGGCATGCTTTATCGGCCCACCGGCCTTTGCGCCATCCAAGTGGCAGATATCATTGAGGAGGGCGAGGCTAGCCCTTCCGCGATGGAAAAGGATCTCCGTCACGGCGGCGTTGTCTGTTTTGATCCGAAACATCTGATTCACGTCAAGGCCGAGAATGTGGCAGAGGTACACCTTGATGACGCCTCCGTGCGTCACGACCAGCAAGGTCCCATCACGGTGGGCCTTTCGGAGCCCCTTGAGCGTCGCCACCGCCCGTCGCTGAAAATCACTGACCGCTTCTCCACCCGGCGGTCCGACTGCGTCGAGGGGAGCGTCGAGCCATCGATCGTACGCATCGCCGTAGATGGCCCTGATCTCCTCCGTGGTCTTCCCCTCCCACGCTCCCAAACGGATCTCCTGGAGGCCATCAACCGGTTCAGGTCGGTGGCCGACCGACTCGCCGAGCACAGAGGCTGTCTCCAGGGCGCGCCGAAGCGGGCTGGTGTAGAGGCCGGCAAATGGCCGCCCCTTCAGCCTTGAGGCGAGCAGCGCCGCCTGGGCTCGGCCGCGGTCGCTCAGGCAGGGGTCCATGTGTCCCTGGACCCGACGCTCCTGATTCCAGGTTGACTCCCCGTGTCGGATGAGGATCATCATTCGCCAGATCGCTTCATCGCCTGCCGGTCTGTCTGCCGCAAGCGGTCAGTCCCGGATGGCCTTGGAACCGATCTCCTCATCGAGTCCGTGTCCTTCGCCGTCGATGCTCTCGCCTGGTAGCCGCCTCGGCCATGCGCCTGCGGTCTTCGTCGGTTTGGGGAATCAAGGGGGGGACGTGGCACGGTTTCCCATCGTCGCCGAGGGCCACGTACACGATGTAGGCGGAGGAGATGTGGGTCCGTCGCCCCGTGAGGAGGTTTTCCGTCTCAACCCTGACTCCGCTCTCGATCGAGGTGGTGCCGACGAAATTGACCGACGCTTTCAGGATCACGAGGTCCCCGACCCGGGCCGGCGCCAGGAAGCTCATGCTATCGATCTCCGCGGTCACGCAATGCCGCTTCGCATGGCGGACAGCGGCGACCGCTCCAGCCTCATCGACCAGGCGCATGATGATGCCGCCGTGAACGGTGCCGAGCACATTCGCTTCATGGGGCAGCAGCAGGTGGCTCATCTCCACGCGGGAGCTGCTGACGGGCCGTCCTTCCATGGTCATCCCTCCTCCCCGGTCCAGGAGCCTCGCTCTGCGAGGCCCCGGTCGTCAAGCCAAGCACCCCGGATCACCCGGCCTCGATGAACTCCAACGGAGGCGCCGGCGCGAGTTCGCCCTCCGCCTCCAACATCGTGAAAAAGTGACGCAGCCCCTCGAGATGGCGAGGGGTCAGGTCGAACGAGAGGCGTTCTTTCAGGTAGGTCGAACAGGCCTCCCGACTGAGCCTGACCCGCTGGTAGACGGATTCGCAGATCGCATCGAGCTGCGCGAGGCTGTGACACTTGGACTGCAGGAGCGCACGATGAAGCTGATGCGTGTCCTCCCGATGATCCCGGTAAAAGTTGCGGCGGACCGCCCAGACGGCAAAGACGAAGGGCAGGCCGGTGAGATCTTTCCAGCCCTGGCCGAGGTCGAGGGTATACGGGAGCCCCCCCCTGGCTCGAAGCGCCGGGTCACCGATCATCAAGACGCCGGCGACATCCTCCGGGAGCTGGTCGGTGGAATCGACCTCGGCGTGCAGGTATCGAGGCCTGACCCCAAAGCGTTTCCCGAGAAGGAGCCTGACGAGAAAGATCGACGTGAGCGACTCTTTGTTCAGCAGGACGAGCCGCCCGTCCAGGTCGGACGGACTCACCCGGCTCAGGAACAGGACGCTTTCGACCGGACCGTCGGAGGCGATTGCCAGGTCGGGGAGGATCAAATACCTGTCTGCGTGACGGGCGTATTCAATGGCGGAGATCACCGACACGTCGAGCTCGCCCGTTCGGAGCATCCGGTTCAGCTCGGCCGGAGTCCCGTCAACGATGCGGCATGTGGCCGGGATTGCGCCCTGCTCGATCCCGTAATAGACCGGCTCGCAATTGATGTACCCCACCCTGCCTAAGCGTGGCTCCACCGGGTTCCTCCGTGGCGCGAAAAAATGATCTCACCATTCACGATGCTGAGGATGAGTGATTCATCCGAGGCCTGTCGTACCAATGAGCCATACGGGTCGGCCTCATCGAGGCGGCCGATGGCCAGGGCGATGAGGTCCGCCCGCTTGCCGGGCGTCAGCGACCCGATCGCCGAGACCATGCCGAGCGCGGCGGCCCCGCCAAGGGTTGCCATCCTGACAAGTTGCTGAGCTGTGACGGTCCCGCCGTACAGCGTCAGCGCGAACCGCATCTCATCCCAGAGGCTCAGCGTCTCGTTGCTGGCAAGCGAATCAGTCCCCAGGCCGACCCGGAGTCCGGAAGCCAGGTAGCGGGGCAGCGGCGCAGTTCCGACATCGAGGTGGTGATTGCTTCGCGGGCAAATGGCCAGCGCAACCCCATGCAGTCTCAGCAACTCGAGATCCGAGGCCCCCACCTGCACTGTGTGGACGGCCAGCAGTCGTTCCGAGAGCAGGCCAAATCGAGTCAGGAACGCGGCCGGGCTTTCGCCGCAGACCCGATGCGATGGGGAACGCCGGCCAACCAGTGGCAGCAGATCGCTGGCGATCGGTCCAAGACCCAACCCGATGTAGGCGACCTCTTCGGCCGATTCGGCCAGGTGGATCGTGGCCGGGAGGTTTCTGCGGTTCAGCAGGTCGGCGCACCGCTCAAGCAGTGGCTCGGACAGGCTGTACGGCGCGTGGGGCGAAAGACCCACCGACAACAGGCTTCCGCTCGCTTCGGCCGCCAGCGAGGAAAGGGCCTCTTCGGCAGCGGTGAACCGTTCTGTGGCCTGCTCGGGGTCGAGACCCAGAACCTCTTGAAAGACAATGCCGCGGAGCCCCAGCGCCTTGAGAGGGCCAAGGCTGGCGCCGGAAGCGGTCACGTCGGCCACGCAGGTGACACCGCTCCGGAGGAGCATCGCCGCCCCCTCGCTCGCGGAGGTGGCGAAGAACGCCCCATTCAGCCCGGAGCGGAGGGCGAGCAAAGAGGCCACCCACCGAGTGAACGAGCGGCCGAGGGGGAGGCGGCCGCGCAAACCGGTGAGTTCCAGGTGGGTGTGCGCATTCACCAGGCCCGGCAGGAGGACTGCGCTCCCGAGATCTTCATGGCGTTCCCCCGGGAGGTCCCGGATGAGGGTGGAGGCTTGGCCCACCGCCTGGATGACGCCATCACGGATCAGCAGGCCGCCGTCGGGAAGGGGGGGGCCGGAAATCGGAAGAAGGAGGCGGGCGGTCAGGATCACGGCAGGCCTTTTTCTGGGGCGTGGAGTCGCCGTCAGACGGCGGCGGACGATTGCTGTCGCCGGATCGCCTCGGCCTCCTCGAGCTCTAGCGGCGTGTTGACGTTCATGAGTCCGAGGAGATGAGGATCGACCGCCCTGAGGGCCGGCTCCTCAATGATTTTCACCTTGACCTTCGGAAAAAACCGGGCGATCTTCAGCATGCGGAGGTCGATTGCCTCCTTGATGAATGGGAGGCAGGACTTTGCGTAGACTGCATGCATCGGCTGCAGCTCGCCTTCCACCCGTGGGACCACCACATCCGAGCCCTCGGCCTCGCGGACGACGAGGGCGATCAGGGCAGGGTTGAGGAAGGGCATGTCGCAGGCGACGAAGAAGCCCGCCGGATGTGCGGCAGCACTCAGCCCGGTATAAATCCCGCCGAGCGAGCCGGAGTTCGGGATCAGGTCGGGGATGACCCTGACACCCAAATACGCATAGGGCTCGAGGTCGTTCGCGATGATCAGGACCTCCGGGAAGAGCCCGGCGAGACGCGCTACGGTGGCCTCGATCAGCCGTTTGCCTCCGAACTCTATGAAGGCCTTATTCAGGCCCATCCGCGAGGACTTGCCGCCCGCCAGCACGATGCCCGTCACCGTTCAGGCTTCGCCCTCTTCAGCCGCCGGTTCCTCAGGGGCATCCAGATCGGTCAACTCCGCCTCCTCTGTCTCCTCGCTCGATTCGGCCCGCAGCTTGGGCGGGGCCTCCTCGATCTCAGCCCCCCCACTTTCCTCTTCTTCCTCCTCCACGATCACCCCCTCCGCAAGGGTTTCCACGGCTGATAGGCTTCGGAACCAGGTTGGCGTATGCACTGGACCGGCAAGACCCTGTGCCGCCGCACCCACGGCAGGTTCAGCCTCATAAATCAGCTTTCCTGCCGCCACTTCCTCCAGTGCGATATAGGTCGGTTTGAAGCTCTTTTGGGTGATGAGCGGCTCAGCCCCGCGCATCAATTGCTTGGCGCGCTTGGCAGCGATGATCACCAACCGGTACTTGCTGTCCACGTGCGTAAGGAGTTGTTCCAACGGCAGTAGCGGCATGACTAGGACCCTCCCACAGCCTCAACCATTTCCCTCAACGAGAAAGGAGAGATCGACTCGATCTCTCCGGGATCGTTCCGCCGTGATAATGCAGCAAAGCTGCTCGACGGTGTTCTCGAAGATGTCGTTCACGACAAGGTAGCGATATTTCTTAAAGTGTCGCAACTCCTCCCTGGCCCTGGCCAGCCGCCGGCGGATCTCCTCCTCGGAGTCGGTCCGGCGCTGCCGGAGCCTCGCTTCCAGCATGGCGAAGGTGGGGGGAACCACAAAGACGAACACCCCCCTGGGATAGACCCTTCTGAGCGTGGTCGCCCCCTGGGTGTCGATGTCCAGGATGACATCCAGGCCGTCGGCGAAATCCTTCTCCAGCAATAGCCGGCTGGTGCCGTACAGATGGCCGTGTACCGAGGCCCACTCCGCGAAGTCGCCGGCCTCGATCATCTTTCGGAAGGTGGCCTCATTCACAAAGTGGTAGTCACGTCCGTCCTGCTCGTCTGCCCTCGGGGCACGGGTGGTGTAAGAGACGGAATGGACTAGGCGCGGCAGACGTCGCGCCGCCTCCTGGCAGAGAGAGGTCTTGCCTGCCCCGGAAGGGGCCGACACGACGACCATCAGCCGCTTCGGTTCCATTTCGGCCGCGATCCCTTATCCGGCTGTCCGACCCGGGAGCGCTTCGGCCTCGAGCCTTTGGGCGATCGTCTCCGTTTGGATGGCTGACAGCACGACGTGGTCGCTGTCCGTCACGATGATCGAGCGGGTGCGCCTGCCGTTGGTCGCGTCGACCAGCTTACCGGCCTGCTTGGCCTCGTCCTTCAAGCGCTTCATCGGCGCCGAGCCGGGATCTACGATGGCGATGACACGGGCAACCACCACCATGTTTCCGAACCCGACGTTCAGGAGCTTCGTGGCCAATTTCCAACCCCTCCCTCACTCCACATTCTGGACCTGTTCTCGGAGCTGTTCCAGTGTGGTCTTCAATGCGACCACATCGTGGGAGGTCTTGGCATCGTTCGCCTTGGCCCCGATGGTGTTGGCCTCGCGCTGCATCTCTTGCAGGAGAAACTCCATCCGCCGGCCGTGCGGTCCCTGTTGCGGGATGAGATCCCGGTACTGTCTGAGGTGGCTCGTGAGCCGTGCGGTCTCTTCCGCGATGTCGGAGCGGTCGGCGAGAATCGCCACCTCCTGCTCAAGCCGCCCGGGATCGACCGGCTTCCCTTCAAGCAACCGCTGCAAGCGGCCCTCCAGGCGGCTCTTGTAGCTTTGCACCACCTCCGGCGCGCGAGAGGTGATCGCAGCCAAGGTCGTCTCCACCAGATCGAGGTGGCCGAGCAGGGCGGCCTCGAGGGACTTTCCCTCCTCCCGCCGCATCTGAGCGACTGCACTCATCGCCCCGTCAAGGGCAGCCAGGACGTTTGGCCAGTCAGCCTCCAGCGTCCCCGGCTCCTCGCCTTCCAGCTCAAACACGTCCCGCTGGGAAAGCAGGAGATCCATGGTCACCTCTCCCGGGATCCCCAATTCCTCCTGGAGGGTCTTGAAGGCGTCGAGGTATGCCCGGGCTAGACTACGGTTCAGACAGAGTTTTCGCGGCCGGTCGTCCGGCAACTCCTCGATGACCGTGACGTCAAACCGCCCTCGCGCGAAACGGCCCTGCACGGCTCTGATGATCTGGAACTCCAAGCCGCCAAGCCGCTTCGGGAGGCGGGACCGCACCTCCAGGTAGCGATGGTTGACGGACTGCAGTTCGCACACGTATCGCCTCGAGGGGGTGACGAACTCCCCTCGCCCGAACCCGGTCATGCTGTTGAGCATCTCGTCACAGCCTCGGCAACGATGAGAGGTGGGGTGCTGCAACCTCGATAGCTGGCCGCGAAGGAAGGCGCGCGGGGACGTCTGGAATTGCTAGTCTAGCGATAGCCGCCGGTTTTGTCAAATCGAATCCGGACTGGTGTCCAATGACAGAAATTTCGCTGGGAGAGCTGTAAGGGCGTGACCTTAGCGGGGTGTTTTTCAGCAGGGCTTCCAGCTTCTCGTGCCTTGCGCTCGACTAACCGCCTATCGGCCACGCGCCTGGTCGCCCCGGAGCGTCATACAGGTGCTGCTGGCGCGGGCGACCAGTTGTTGCTGATCGTCCGTGACGTCGCACTCGACCAGGCCGATGGTCCGGCCTCCCTTGATGACTCTGGCCACGGCCTGAAGCGTGGCGTTCGACACCGGCTTCAGGAAGTTGATCTTCAACTCCAGCGTTGTGAACGTCTCTCCCTCCTCCAGCATGCTGGCGTAGGCCATCCCCATGGCCGCGTCAGCGATGTCGCAGAGGACGCCGCCGTGCAGCGTCCCCATCGGGTTGGCGTGGCGGCCGCTCGCCTCGAACTCGATGACGGCCTGGCCGGGATCGATGGAGGTGAGCCTGAAGCCGATCAGCGTGGCGATGGGCGGCGGCGGCATCTCGCCCCGCAACACTTTCTGGAGCAAGTCGAGCATCTTAGGCACGGATGGGCACCTCCTCTCTTTACTCGACGGGCAGCGGCTAGCAGGCCGGGGTCATCGGGATTGAGCAGGAAGCCGGACCCGAGACGGTGAGGCCGCCTAAGGAGCGGTTTGGGGAACCCACAGGGGAAGGTGCAAAGCGACGTGAGCCGAAGCGCGCGTCGTGCCGCGGGGAGCCTTATTGCTCACCGGCCCATTCCACTGCGCGAACGCTTCCAACCAGTGCTGCTCATCATCCACTCAACCACTCGCGGAAAAACGGCGTGCTGCATGTAGATCAGCCTGAGCATGAGTGGCGTCACAATCTCTCTCGCGTCCCGTTCCACGCCTTGCACGATGGCAGTGGCGGCCTGTTCCGGCGTCAGGGTGGGAAGAAGCCCGGCAATCTTGGGAAGCCTCTCCTCGCTGCCGGGATTGTGCTCCCAATAGGCGCTACGCACCTTACCCAATACGGCTAAGGTCACACGCAATCCGGAGCCGCGAAGATCCGACCGCAATGCCTCGGTAAAACCGCGCATAGCCCAGCGGGCGGCGGTGTAGGCTGTGGCCCCAGGCCAGACAACGCGGGATGCCGGTGATGTGATGTTGACGATGTGACCGCTGCCTCGCCTCAGCATATCGGGGAGGAAGGCTCGCGTGACGTAGAAGGCCGCGAAGTACGGCGCAGCCATCATCTCCACCGCCTCAGCGGGACTCGTTTCTTCAACAAACAACCAACGCCCTGCTCCCGCGTTGTTCATGAGAATGTCGGGTGTCCCCATCTGCGCGGTGATGGTTCTCGCCACCTTGGCGACAGCTTCAGCATCGGTAAGGTCTATCTGATACGCCTTTGCCTCGCCGCCGCTGGCAGAGATGTCGGCGGCAACCTTTTCCAGTGCAGCTTGAGTTCGTGCCAGCAACACCACCCGCCCGCCGGTCCGTGCCATTGCTTTGGCGGTAGCCGCACCGATACCACTGGAAGCTCCGGTGATCAGCACAGTACTTCCTTTGACCTTCATCGAGCGCTCCTTTCTGGCCAATGACTACGTTTCGGCAAACTGTTTATACCTGAACAGGTTCGCTTATGCCACCAAATTGGGAGAGTCACCGAACAAGTGCCGTTCCAACCATTTGGCCTCATGACACAATGATGTGTGGGCAACTCAATCGACCTCTGCATAGCGTCATTGTTTGTCCGAAAAAGTTGGAACGGCACGAGTTCGTTCTCCCCTCACGTATGCGAATGGCGCAAACAGTCTGCGTGAACTCAGGCATCGTCCCCGGGCGGCTCTCCTTTGTCTACTCGACGGGGGGCAGTTCGGCGCCTGCCATCTCCGAGTAGATGATGAACTTAAAGGGGTTGATCTGCTGGTACTTCTCCCGAAGTCGGTCCAGAGCTTGCCGACGGAGGTCGGTCAGTGCCCGGCTTGTGGGGTAGTTGAGGAGCCCGAGGCCAGCAAGTTGGAGCGCCATGGCATAGTCCCTGTGATCAAGAAGGGCCTTTGCGCTGCGGGCAAAGGCGTCCTCTCTTTCCCCGCCGAGGAGATTGAGGGCAGAGGCCCACTCCTTCGGTGCGAAAAGCTCCAGCCCTTCGCCGTCGGGCTTCCAGTAGCCGGTTCGCTGAAGGTAGACACGCTTGATGAACTGGTCCCGCATCACGAGGAACGGGAGCACCGCCCTCGAGTGGGAGCGAAGCGGAGCGGGAAGGAGGTTCTGGTGGAGAATCTGGACCAGTGTGTTTCCTTCTCCGATCCCCTGGAGGGTACGCTGGTACACCTCATGCAGCGCGATCTCGAGCCCCGGGAGCGTTTCAATCGTCCAGAATTCGGTGAGAGGTGGGTGTCCGTGGATCAGGAGTCTCGGGTTGAGCGAACGGATCAGGGCCATGGTGTCAAAGAGGCCCTCAGCCGATCCCTCGGGGAGGAACGGGGCGCCGAGATAGGGCATGAACGCGTCCCCCACGAAGACGACCCCGCTCGCCGGGAGATGGATCAACAGGGCATCCTCGGTCTCGCCACCGCGCGCTGGATAGAATACCAACTCAATCCCTCCCACCGTCAGGGTTTCGCGCTGGCCCACGAGGCGATCCGGGACAAGCTTGTAGGGTCTGTGTCCGTCGGTCCCGAAGAAGTAGCGGAAGCTCACCCCGGTCTCGTTCATGATCCTCAGCTCGTCGGCAAACTTGGCTTGTGCGATCACTTGGGTGCCTGCTTCCTTGACAGCATTCAGCCCGCCGATGTGGTCCCAGTGGGCGTGGGTGAGGATCAGGTGCGTGATCGGCTGCCTTGAGACCAGGCGGAGGGCGTTCACCGCAGCTCGAGCATTGGTCTCGGACGTGCCCGCGTCGATGGCCACGATGCCGTCACCCGTCAGGACAAAGGCGAGGTCGCCGAAGTCGTATCCCTGGGCGACATAGACCTTGGGGGCCATCTCCACAAGCCTCGGAGGACGAAAGCGAAATCCCTCCTTCGCCTTGACCCAGTGGTCTGTCGTGAAGAAGGGGAGTGTGGAGTCGAGAGCGGGATGGCCAGAGCGATCGAGGGCGGCCTTCGCCTCCACCCCTCGCCCCAAGGTCGTGTACGCCAGGGCGAGCGAGTGGTAGACGCTCCGCCGGAGTCCGACGGGGAAGGACTCCTTGTTCTGAAGCACCCATTCGAGGTCGCTCAGGGCCGCTTCAGCCTTTCCGAATCTGGGAGGGAGTTCGGCAAGAACCAGTCCCCTGAAGTAGCGAGTGAGGCCCGGCTCTTGGCTCACGGCCCGGTCAAGCTTGGCGACCGCCTCGTTCACCCAGGCTATGCGTTGCAGAAGCGGCACCTGGCCGGCCATCCTGGCCTGAAAGAGCCCCTCCAGCGCCAGGAAGAGCGGCTGCTCAGGCTGTGCCTTAGCCCGTTCCTGAAAATACGCGTACCCTTCTTGATCGCGCTGGTCGGCGATGAATTGCCCTACGAGCGTGATCACCGCCTGGGGGTCCGGGTTTGGCCACCGGACCGCCTCCTTGAAGGCTTCGAGTTCGAGATTGTGGGTAATCGAGGATTTGTCCGCTCGAACCGAAGCGCATGCAGCGAGGAGGGTTCCCAGAGCCCAGAAGGAAGCGAGTCGCCAGATTAAAGATCGTGATCTCCTCATCTTCGTCTCCATTGGGTGTGGGCTGTTAACTGAATGGCCGATTGCGGCCAATGCTGGCGTGGCGCTCAGCGCCACCAAAGCTGCCGTCCGCTTTCTGTGAGCCATGATCTCTCGCATGATTTTCTCCCTTTTCATCTAGTGAGGTTGTTTCCGTACATCGAACCGCCAAACGCCGTGACGTCGCTCACACGGTTAACCTTTTTCCACCCCGATCCCCTCTTTTCTGTTGACGGATAATAGTGTATATACACTTATATCGAGAAAAAAAACTAATTCGCGCGGGCGAGCGGCACAGTTGCCGACAGGTCGGCGAGCAGCCTACTCCACCGATCGTGACCCAACCGCTTGACCACAGTGGCTTGAGCCTTCCGCCAAAGCGGAAATGCCTTCGCCATGGCCTCTCGGCCCCGGGCCGTGAGCGTGACCATTCGGGTGCGCTGGTCCTTGCCCGTTCCGATCGTGATCAACCCCTGGTTTGACAACGGCTTGAGATTTCGCGTCAGCGTTGTCCGGTCTATGACCAACATCCGACCCAGGCGAGTGATGGTTATCGAGCCTGCTTCGGAGAGTACAACGAGAATGGTAAACTGTGTTGCTCGCAGGCCACTCGGCTGCAGCGTCCCGTCGAAGAGCTGTGTGACCACGCGCGATGCCTTCCGAATATTGAAGCAGGCACAGTCGAAACACTTGGCCAAGTCCGAACGGCTCAACTGTTTTTGCATAATGAGAGTATATACACGTATTGTCGCCTTGTCAACCTCCTTTTTCACTTTCTTGCCGAGGCTCACTCCAGATCGCGGCGGGTTGGCAATTCGGAAGTACGGTTAATGTCCAAGCTCGCCATAGCAGTGGGCGTCTCCAAGGTCAGCCGGCTTCGACCGAGGCCGAGCTTTACACGGGTAGCTGTCTTGGGTATAGTTGCGAGCCATGGATGCGTTCTGTGTGAGGGCTTTGATCCAGGAAACGCACGCTGTCCTCCCGGGCTGCAAGATCAGCGATGCCGAGCAACCCGATCGCTGGGGTGTGCAACTGATTTTTCGGAAGGGACGAGGGACCCGAGGCCTGCTCCTCTCTGTCAAGCCCGGCGCGCCGAGAGTCGAGATGTTCTCATCGTCGGGCGAGCGTCCCCGACATCCATCGAGGTTCGGCGACCTGGTGGCCTCGAGGATCAAGGGGGCTGTGATCGAGGGGATCGAGCAGTTGGGATTGGAGCGGATCGTCGCACTGCACCTGAAGGGCGACTGCGAGCCGGGGGCGGCCATGACGCTCTACGCGGAGATGCTAGGTCCACGCGCGAATTTCGTCCTCGTCGATCGAATAACTGGAGCGGTCATCGGCCGGCTGCGCGCCTTCCCGGGAAAGCCGGAGGATGAGCCGCCCGGGCGGGGCGAGCTGTATCGGCCCCCATCCGATGCCGGCCGCGTCGATCCCAGGTCGATCGGGGAAGAAGAGTTTTGTGGGCTTGTGCGGGCACGCATGGCCGGAGGGATCGAGCCGGCCCGCGCGCTGGTGAACTGCTTCATGGGGTTCAGCCCGATGATGGCTGCTGAACTGGTCGCCCGCTCGGGAGTCGAGAGCCACGCCTCCCCCAATGAGAAGGCCCTTTCCCTCTGGAAACCGTTTTCCGATCTCATCAGCAAGTCTACTGACGGTCGCTTCGAACCCAGGCTCCTCATCGGCGCTGATGGGCAGCCGATCGGTCTGGCAGCCTTCCCGCTCATCACGGTCCCTGCGGATCAGCAGGTTCCCTATTCCACCATGTCTGCGGCCGCTGCGGCCTATCACTGCCGCCGCGAGGCCGAGGCAGAACAGGAGGCGCTTCGGGCCGACTTGCTGCGGCGCCTGAAGGGGGAGGTCGCCAGAGCGGAGCGGCTTGCGGCTCGACTCGCAGAACAGGCGACCGTCTATAGTCAGGCCGAGCTTCATGAACTGAAGGGGCGGCTCCTGCTCGCCAATCGCGCCGCTATCCGCCGCGGACAGCGGGCGGTCGAACTTCCCAACTACGCCGATCCAGCAGGGGGACCCCTTCAGATCGAGCTGGACCCCGCACGCTCGATGGAGGAGAACGCAAAGCACTACTTTGCTTTACAGCGCAAGGCAAGGCGGGGGACGGAGGTCGTCAGGAGGCGCCTCGCGGATGTGGCGGCGCGCCTTGCCAGGTTGCAGGGCTTCATCCGGGAGTCGGAAGAGGCCGAGGAACTGGACGAGCTCCGGAAGATCGAAGCAGCCCTTGCCCCCATCGTCAGACCGCTTCCATCCCGCGATAAGAGCACAAGAGGCGTTCGGGATTCGGCGGGACCAGAGCCCCGAACGTTCCGCTCATCGGATGGCATGACGATCCTGGTGGGGAAGAACGGGCCCGGGAACGATCACCTGACCTGGCGGCTTGCCCGGTCCTACGACCTGTGGCTGCACGCTCAAGGGATCCCCGGCTCTCATGTCGTCGTCCGCCTGCAGAAAGGGAAGTCGGCCCCGCCTAGAACCCTCCAGGAAGCGGCGCAGATCGCTGCCTACTACAGCCGCGCGCGGGGGCAGGTCAAGGTCCCCGTGGACTATGCAGTGAGGAAATACCTGAGGAAGCCGAAGGCGGCCGCGCCAGGGGTGGTCCTTCTCACACAGGAGAAGACGATCGTTGTGCGCCCGGATCGTGACTTGGTCCGCCGGCTCCATCCCTCAAAGACAGACCTTCGCGCCGAGAGCTGAATGGCGGTCTACGCGGCCATCGATGTCGGGACCAATACCCTTCGGCTCCTCATCGCCGAGGCGGTGGCCCCTGATGACTTCACGATCCTTCATGAAGAGCAGGAAATCACCCGCCTTGGCGAGGGGTGTATCCCCAGCCGAATCCTGCAGGATTTGCCACGCCGACGGAGCCTCACGGTACTGAGGCGGTTTGCAGAAGCAGCCCGCGGTTTCAAGGTCGAGCAGGTCGCGGTTGTTGCCACAAGCGCGGTTCGGGAGGCGAAGAACAGGGAAGAGCTCGTCGCCGAGTTTGCGCGGGAGACGGGTTTCACCCTTCGGGTGATCGATGGCGCGGAGGAGGCCCGCCTCACCCTACTGGGCGTGCGCCATAGACTTCGCTTGGAATCTCAGCGGATCCTGGTCATGGACGTGGGCGGGGGGAGCACCGAGTTCGTGCTGGCGAAGGGGGAGGCGATCGAGGCCATCGTGAGCACGGGCCTCGGGGTGGTCAAGCTGACTGAGCGGCATCCGCTGAGCGATCCCCCGACCCCGGATGAACTCCAGACGCTCCGGCAGGCTGTTTCAAGGAGGATCGATCGGCTTCGCCAGGAATTGCCGGACCTCGAAAACACGCAACTCATCGGCACGGCCGGGACCGTGACAACCCTGGCCGCCATCGATCTGGCGCTTCTCACCTACGATCGGCAGAAGGTTCAATGGCATTGTCTGGGTCTGGTACGCGTCATAGAGCTTCTCGACTGTCTGGCGGCGTCGCCCCTTCAAGAACGACGGCGGATTCCGGGCCTTGAATCGGGACGTGCCGACGTCATTGTCGCCGGCGCTGTCATTGTCGCCGTCGCGATGGAACGACTCGGATACCAAACGATGCGGGTCAGCGATGACGGTCTTCGCGAAGGGATTCTGCTCGACCTGCTCGGGAAGGCTAGTCGATCAGGATGACGCAGGCAGTTCGTTCCCCTCTCAACGTTCCCTTTTCCCCTGAGGGGAAAAGGCGGGGATGAGGGCTCAGAGGTCCTAAGCTAGCGCCTCTATCGCTGCCAGGACTCCGGCACCCTTTCCACAGCGCCACCCTTGTCGAGCGAGCGCGCTCTCCAACGCCGAGAGGACGAGCAGAACATTGGCCTGGCTACACGATTCACCCATTAGCCCGATCCGCCAGACCCGTCCCTTCAGAGCCCCTAACCCGCCGCCGATTTCGAGGTTGTGCTCCGAGAGCAGCGCCTTTCGCACCTCGATGTCCGGGATCCCCTGCGGAATCTTGACCACGGTCAGCGTCGCAGCCCGATATCCCTCCGGGGCCAGGATCTGAAGCCCGAGGGCTGTCAGGCCGGAGACAAGGGCGTTGCTGAGCCTTTGATGGCGTTCCCATCGGGCGGTGAGTCCTTCCTCCGCGACAAGGTGAAGCGCCTCATGGAGAGCATACAGCATGGTGATGGGTGCCGTGTGGTGGTACACGCGGTCCCTGCCCCAGTACCTGGTGATGAGACTCAGGTCCAGGTACCAGCTCTGGACCGGTGAACGGCGGGAGCCGGTCACCGCCACGGCGCGGTCGCTCACGGTAATCGGCGCAAGCCCTGGAGGACAGCTCAAGCCCTTTTGCGTGCAGCTAAAGGAGACGTCCGCCCCCCACTCGTCCGGCGCAACCGGCGCCCCGCCCAGAGAGGTAACGGCGTCCACGACCAGGAGGGCGCCGTGGCGCTGGCAGGCCTCGGCGATCGGTCTGATCGGCTGCAGGACGCCGGTGGAGGTCTCGGCGTGGACGACGGCAACCAGCTTCGCGCGCCGTTGGGCAAGCGCCCGCTCGACCTGGTCGGGGTCGATGATCTCCCCCCACGCTGCCTCGACCCTCCGGATCTCTGCCCCGTGGCGCGAGGCCATCTCGCAAAGGCGCTCCCCGAAATAGCCATTCACCCCCGCGATAACCCCGTCCCCCGGCTCGATGAAGTTGACCAGCGCGGCCTCCATTCCAGCGCTCCCGGTCCCCGGGAGGGCCAAGGTGATGGCGTTCTGTGTCTGGAAGACGAACCGGAGCAATTCCATCGTCTCGTCCATCAACTCGAGGAACTTCGGGTCCAGATGGCCGATCATCGGGGTCGCCATAGCGCGGAGGACTCGAGGGTGGACATTGCTCGGCCCCGGTCCCAACAAGGTGCGGACCGGCAGATTCAGATCTCCGTGCCCGTGTTCCATTCCTGCCTCCCTCCTTTGAACTATAGCAAACGCACTAAATGTTGTTGTTACATCGTCATTGCGAGCGACCAGCGGGAGCGCGGCAATCCGACCCGCAGGGTCGTTGCGAGGCGCAGCCGAGGCAATCTCCGAGATTCCTCGCGTTTCTCGGAATGACCCTTCGACTCGGCTCAGGGCAGGCCTTTCAGATCAGATTGCGGAGCCTGCCCCGAGCAGCGTCGAGGGGTCCCGCTCCTCGCAATGACACCGCAATAAATGCGTTTCTATTAAGAACTCTGAACCATGAGCCGTCTCATGAAGCAGGGGCAGGCTACCTAAGCGCCGGCCACCTTGTCAACGGTTTTCTTTTGCCGACAGATGTCGGGGAGTCAGACCGTACGCCCGTTGCTCTCCCCCTATCTCTTTCAGCAGCCTCCGAAATATCTAAACGTGTCCAGCTTGGACAACAGACCCCCACCCTATGCGGGATTCAACTGTATTAGTAGCACGCATCATCCTTTGCGTTGACAACGTCCAAGTTGTGTGCTAAAGATCATCAGCGCTATCGGGGGCCTCACCAGCCCGGGACACACCGAACCACTCGATGGACACTGACAAAGTACTGGTACTGAACAACTCCTTTGAACCCCTACACGTCTGTACCGCTCGAAGGGCTGTGATCCTTCTGTTCACGGGAAGGGCCGAACGGGTGGAGGACAGCCCGAGAATCATCCGATCCCCCTCGATCGTCTTTGTCATCCCGGCTGTGATTCGCCTCCACCGGTACGTAAAGCGTCCGGTCAGCCCCGCGATTTCTTTCAACAAGAAAAATATCCTGAAACGGGACGCCTACACCTGCCAGTACTGCGGTCGAAACGGCGGCGAACGCATGACCATCGACCATGTGGTCCCCAAGTCGCTGGGCGGGCGAACGGTCTGGGACAACGTGGTAAGTGCCTGCCGCGCCTGCAACCTGAGGAAGGGGAACAAGCCCCTGCACCAGGTCAGAATGAGCCTCTTCCGCAAGCCTTCCAAACCGGTCTCTGTCTTTTACCTCGGGATCATGGCCCATTCCCCACAGCGGATCATGTCCTGGAGCAAGTACCTTTCCTGGAGCAAGTACCTTCCCAGTGAGGTGGGCGGGGACCTGCGGGGTGACCGTTCCTGACCGCCCCTATACCATGTCCAATTTCAAGCTCGTCTGCGACTATCAGCCGAAGGGCGATCAACCTCAGGCCATCCGGAAGCTGGTCGATGGGTTTCTGCAGGGCCGGACTGACCAGGTGCTCCTGGGGGTGACCGGCTCGGGCAAGACCTTTACCATGGCCAATGTGATCGCCGCGGTCGAGCGCTCCACGCTGATCATCGCCCACAACAAGACCCTGGCGGCGCAGCTCTACGCTGAGTTCAAAGGGTTTTTCCCCTCCAACGCCGTTGAATACTTCGTTAGTTACTACGATTACTACCAGCCAGAGGCGTACATTCCCGTCAGCGATACCTACATCGAGAAGGATTCCCTGATCAACGACCACATCGATAAGCTGCGCCATTCGGCCACGCGCTCGCTGCTGGAACGGCGCGACGTCATCATCGTGGCCTCGGTCTCGTGCATCTACGGCCTGGGCTCGCCGGAAGCCTACTATGGGATGATGGTCTTCCTGGAACGCGGCGGTTTCTGCGATCGGGAGGAGATGCTCCGGAAGCTGGTGGAGATCCAGTATCAACGGAACGACTACGATCTGCACCGCGGGAGCTTCCGGGTGCGGGGTGACGTGGTGGAGATTTTCCCCGCCTACGCCGACACCGCGGTACGGGTGGAGCTGTTTGGGGACGAGGTGGAAGGCCTATGGGAGATCGATCCGCTCAAGGGCGATCGGATCCAGGGGCTTTACCGAGTTCCAATCTATCCGGCTAGTCATTACGTCACCCCCCACGAGCGTCGAGAGGCAGCCTTCCAGGCGATCCTTGAGGAGTTGGACGAGCGGGGGGCGCACTTTGAACGGGAGGGGAAGCTGCTCGAGGCCCAACGGCTGAAACAACGAACCCTTTTCGACCTGGAGATGATGCGGGAGATCGGGACCTGCAAGGGGATCGAAAATTACTCGCGCCACCTTTCGGGCCGGGCTCCCGGCGAGCCGCCTCCCACTCTGATGGACTACCTGCCCAAGGACGCCTTGGTGATCATCGACGAATCCCACCAGACGATCCCGCAGATCCGCGGCATGTACCATGGAGACCGATCCCGCAAAGAAACCCTTCTCGAGTACGGGTTCCGCCTCCCATCCGCCCTGGACAATCGCCCGCTCACGTTCGAAGAGTTCGAGCGGGCCGTCCACCAGGTCGTCTACGTCTCGGCGACGCCAGGCCCCTATGAACTGAAGAAGGTGAAGGGCGAGGTGGTGGAGCAGATCATCCGTCCAACCGGGCTCATCGACCCCGAGATCCAGCTCAAGCCGACCGGCGGGCAGATCGATGACCTGATCGGCGAAATCCGGGCGGTCACCGCCAGGGGTCATCGTGTCTTGGTCACGACCCTGACCAAACGGATGGCTGAGGACCTTGCCGACTATCTCGCCGAGGTGGGGATCCGAGTCCGCTATCTCCATTCTGACATCGATACCTTGGAGCGGAATGAGATCATTCGGGAGCTGCGTCTCGGGAAGTTCGACGTCCTGGTTGGGATCAACCTCTTGCGGGAGGGGTTGGACATCCCGGAGGTGGCGCTCGTCGCCATCCTAGATGCTGACAAGGAAGGGTTCCTGCGCTCCTCCGGCTCCCTTATCCAGACCATCGGCCGCGCCGCCCGGAACGTGGAAGGGCGGGTGGTGATGTACGCCGACACCATCACCGACTCGATGAGGCGGGCCGTGGAGGAAACCAGTCGGAGACGCCAGCTCCAGATGGCCTATAACCAGGAGCACGAGATCACGCCGGAGAGCATCAAAAAGTCGATCTCCGATGTTCTCTCGAGCATCTACGAGAAGGACTACTATACCGTTCCCGCCGCGCCGGACGCCGAGCGAGGGGCGCGTATCGCGAAAGAAGAGATTCCGGCTCTCATGGCCCAGTTGGACAAGCAGATGCGGGCGGCCGCGAAGCGGTTG
>Ga0209751_10001430_pt1 | contig 24595 bp, 23 predicted proteins | sample RifCSP13_1_FD_184019 | JGI IMG/M metagenome (GOLD analysis project Ga0209751, IMG submission 184019) | Soil microbial communities from Rifle, Colorado - Rifle CSP2_sed 13_1 (SPAdes) (version 2) | ecosystem: Environmental > Terrestrial > Deep subsurface > Rock core/Sediment | place: Rifle...
CATTGGTATGGGCAAGCTGGGCGGCAGGGAGTTAAATTTTAGCTCAGATATTGATATTATCTATATCTATTCCTCTGATAAGGGTGAAACAGCCGGCATTGCAAGGGGCGGCACAATTAAAGGGAAGGTATCGCTCCATACCTTCTATGTGAGACTCTCAGAGATGATAACAAGGCTTATCGGCAGCGTGACAGAAGACGGGATGGTATTCAGGGTTGACTTGAATCTGAGGCCTGAGGGCAAGGGTGGCGACCTCGCCAATTCCCTGCGCAGCGCCGAGATTTACTATGAGTCATGGGGCCAAACATGGGAAAGGGCGGCAATTATAAAGGCACGGCCTGTTGCCGGCAGCATGGAACTCGGCGAAGCATTTCTAAAAATGGTTGAACCGTTTGTCTATCGTAAATATTTAGACTTTACTGCCATAGAAGAGATACGAGGGATGAAAGAAAAGATTGACTTAAGTTTACTCAGGGCAACACCCGATGCCATTGATGTGAAACTGGGCATTGGCGGCATACGAGAGGTAGAATTTTTCATCCAGGCCATTCAGCTTACCAACGGAGGAAAGGATAAATCTATAAGAGAAAAGAACAGCCTCCGTGCTATAGAATTGCTGAAGCAAAAAAACTATATTTCTGAACAAGATGCGTCTGTAATGAGCAATGCATATATATTTTTAAGGAATCTGGAGCATAGGATTCAGATTGTTGAAGGAAGACAAACTCAGAAAATTCCGGCAAAGGCAGTTGAGTTAGAAAGGCTTGCAAGGCTGCTCGGTTTTAAAGATACGCCTGAAATGAAAGCAGCAGCATATTTCTGGGATGAATATAAAAAACAAACTGCCGGTGTTCATGAGATATATGACAACCTCTTTTATCAACACTCAAAAGAAATAGAAAAAGACGTGTCAGAAGAGGCGCTCCTGATTCTCAGCGATGATATAGAGCAGGAAGATGTTATCGCAAGGCTGTCTAAGGCTGGTTTTCGCGAACCTCAGAGGGTTTATGAAAATTTAAAACTCCTAAAAGAGGGCCCTGCCTTTGTCCGCTTTCCTGTCAGGGCAAAGATGCTCTTAAAAAGAATAACCCCTTTCCTCCTCACCCAGATTATCGCATCCCCTGCCCCTGATATGGCGCTTGGGAATCTGGAAAGGTTCATATCTTCCATCGGCGGCATGACCACCTTCTATTCGCTTCTCGCAGAAAATAGAAAGGTAATGGAGCTCTTGGTAAAACTCTTTAGCACAAGCGAATTCTTATCAAGGGCATTTATTGAGCATCCTGAAAATCTTGACGCCCTTCTCTCGCCTGAGCTCAATATACCGTTCAAAGATAAAGGCGCGCTCTTGGAAAAAGCTTCAGCAATGTTAGAATCAGCGCAAGATTATGAAGCCGGTCTGGATATAATAAGGAGGTTTAGAAATAGTGAAATCTTGAGGATAGGAATAAATGACATCTTTGGAGAATTAGACCCGATAGCGGTGTCAAAACAGATTACCTATCTTGCAGATACATGCCTTATTAAGGCATATGAGATGGGAGTTGAGGAGCTTGAAAAAAGATTCGGGAGACCTGGATGTGATGCCAAATTTGCCATTATCGCCCTGGGCAAATTAGGGGGAGAAGAAATTCTCTACAGCTCAGACCTTGACATTATCTTTATATATTCTGTTGGCGGAGAAACTTCGGGCCCAAAAATTATATCAAACCATGAATTTTTTGCAAAATTGGGGCAGCGAATCATAACAACCCTGTCAGTTGCCACAAAGGAGGGTTTTGCATTTAAGGTTGATACCAGGCTCAGACCGTCAGGAAGCTCAGGCCCCCTTGTTGCATCTGAAGAGGCATTCATAAAATATCACAAAGAGACAGCCCAGATGTGGGAAAAACAGGCGATGCTCAAGGCACGGCTTGCCGCAGGTAATGCTGATTTTGGCGCAAAAATATTGGCTGCAGCAGAGGAGCTTGTCTATGCAGCGCCGCTGACTGATGATGACTTAAAAGAGCTTTACAGGATAAGGAGACGGATGGAAATAGAGATTGCCAAAGAAGCCTCCGGTAAGTATAATATTAAACTTGGAAGGGGAGGGCTTGTTGATGTGGAGTTTGCCGTTCAGCTCCTCCAGCTCAAATTCGGCAAACAAAAAAAGGCTCTTAGAAAATGTAATACTATTGATGCAATGAACGCATTAAAAGATATTGACATTATCTCAAAAACAGATTATGAGATTCTAATGAATGCATACCGCTTCTACCGATTATTGGAAAACCGCATCCGGATTGTGCAGAACAGGACAGAAAGCTATATTATTAAAGATTCTCCTGAGCTTTTGGAGCTTGCAAAAAGAATTGATTATAAAGGTATTGATGCCGGCAAGAGGCTTCTTGACGACTATCTGAACCATACAGTCAAAATAAGGGAATTATATCAAAAAATACTCGGCTTGTACACAGCGACATAAATATAACAACATACAGAGCGTCAGAACAAAGCAGACCAAGGCGCGACGAAGGTGAGGAGTGAGGCGTATTTTAAGCATACGCCGCAATGACGAACCGAGGAGCAACGCAGGTATGCGAAGTTATGACGTTCTGTATAAAAGAGGAAGTATAGATGCAGGAAAAATGGGGAAAATTAAGCGAAATCGGATTCCCTCGGCTTTTGCATAACATATTTGCAACCAGGGATACCGCGGGTATTCTTGACATGGAAAATGGGAAAGTAAAAAAGAGGATATTCTTTAAGATAGGCATCCCTGTCCATGCCATCTCAAATGTCCTTGACGAAGTTCTGGGCAGGCTTATGGTGAGAAAGGGTATCATAACCCAGGAAGTTTATGAAAAGTCCCTTGAAATAATGTTAAATGAGAAAAAGAAGCAGGGAGAAGTATTAATATCAAAAGGCTACATAATACCTCACCAGTTGAATGATGCGCTAAATATTCAGATAAAAGAAAGACTATGGAGCGTATTTAACTGGACAGAGGGGACATATCATTATTATCCGATAGAAAAGCTCCCCAAAGACCTATTCCTTCATCCGATACATCCTGCTTATGCAATACTTCATGCCGTAAAAATGGGGTATTATCCCATGGACAGGATAAAAACAGAAATGGACGGGAAAAGGGAGGATAGTATTGTCTTTTCAAATAAGACTGTATACACCGTGGATGATTTTCAACCAAGCCCTCAGGAAAGAAGGCTATTAGCATTAATAAACGGCGTTAAAAAGCTTGCCGATGTAGCTGCAGAAACAAAACTTCCAGAGGAAGAGATATATCCGTTTATCTACGCCCTTTTTGCAACAAATGTAATTACCATAAAACAAAAGGGAGAGGAAAAAGCGCCTGAAGGACCATCCCAGGAAGACAAGGCCTTAATAGAAAACCTTACCGGCAAGTATCTTCAATTAAAAACGGTGAACTATTTTGAAGCCCTTGGCATTAACCAAGATGCGGATAACGGCAGCATTAAAAAGGCGTACTTTAAACTGGCAAAAGAGTATCACCCGGACAAATATCACAATAGTATAGCCGAGGTGAGGGCAGCTGCATCTGAGATTTTTACCATTATCAACGCAGCGTATAATACACTTTCCAATGAAAATGCCCGCAAGACATATGAAGACTCTTTGAAGAGCGGCCATAGGCAGGATATAACTCAAGATGCGGCAAATATTATGAATGCAGAGCTCCAATTCCAAAAAGGCAAGATAGCCTTGTCAAGAAAAGATTATAAGAGCGCAAAGGAGTCTTTCGAATGGGCTATTAAACTCAATTCAGGGGAAGAAGAATATAAGTCATACCTCGGCTGGACTATTTTCAATATATCGCCTAAGGACGCAGCAGAGGTAAGCAAAGCAAAGGAGATGATACAAGACGCAATATCTTCAAATCCTAAACAGGATAAGGCATATTACTTCCTTGGCGTCATTTACAGGGTAGAGGGCAAACTCAATGAGGCAGAGGCCTCTTTTAACAAGGCTATACAAAAAAACCCAAATATACCGGAGGCAGTGAGCGAACTTAGACTTATACAGATGCGGAAGGAGAAGGAAGGCAAGGGATTCTTTAAGAAGATATTTAAGGAATAGCAATTCAAGTAAGAGGTAAGAGGCTATAGGTTATGGGGTTTTCCTACTCCCTATCGTCCATAGCCTATAGTCTGTATTTTCAAAGGTTGACAAAAGGCGGTTTCATCCATATAATATATTTACAAAGAAAATCAATGATTGACGCAATCCCAAAAATAGAAATTGATTTTTGGGGACAATAATCAGGAGGTATTTAAATGCCGATATACGAATATAAATGCAATACCTGCGGTAAACATTTTGAGATAATGCAAAAAATCTCAGATAAATCTCTCAAGGCCTGCGTACACTGCTCATCTAAAAAGATAGAAAAACTTATGTCTCAATCTTCATTTGCGCTAAAAGGCTCAGGCTGGCATAAAACCGATTATGCCGCAAATAAACCTTGCGATGCCGGAGTAGGCAAAAAAGATGACAAACAGTCTCCTTGCGCAAGCTGCCCGTCAGCAAATTAATCATCTAAATCAGAAGGCAATGGGCTCAAGTTCGCTTGCCGCTTATTATCTATAAATCACCCAAACTTCAATGAAAACGGAATCAATCATACTATTGATATTAACAATCGTCGTTCTTATGGTAACGCACATCTATGCTTTTCTTTATACACCGCCATCCAAAGAAAAGAGTGTAAGGACTATCTTTATTCAACAAGGGGCAAGTTTTAACACTATTGCCAGAGAATTGGAAAAGGATGGTGTTATTACTGACGCCGGCAAATTTTCACTCCTCGCAAAATTCGAAAGGGTAATGACAAAGATAAAGGCCGGAGAATATGAGTTTACGACAGCAATGCCTCCCACAGAGGTGTTGGATATGATGATAGAAGGCCAGGTAAAGAACTACACCGTTACCATACCTGAGGGCTATAATATAAGAGAGGTTGCAATACTTCTCAGCAATATAGACCTTATAGAAAAGGATGAATTCATAGCAAAGGCCGCCGATGCTGTCTTTGCAACATCACTGGGCATAGACAGCAACAGTGTTGAGGGGTATCTATTCCCCGATACATACAGATTTACAAAAGGACTGAGCGCTGAAGAGATTATCCGCAAGATGGTGCAAAGGTTCAATCAGGTATACAGCGAGGTGAGCTTCAAAAAGCCGTATGGATTGAAGATGTCAAAAAGGCAAATTGTCACATTGGCATCCATCATAGAGAAAGAAACAGGGAATGTAATAGAGGCGCCGCTTATATCCGCTGTTTTCCATAACAGAATCAAAAAGAGGATGCGGCTTGAAAGTGACCCTACAGTCATTTATGGCATCAAGGGTTTTAACGGAAACCTTACAAGAAAACACCTCTTAACCAGGACCCCTTACAATACCTACCAGATTTACGGGCTTCCGCCAAGCCCTATTGCAAATCCAGGGAGGGCCAGCCTTGAGGCTGCCATTGCGCCATCTACAGACACATATTTATTCTTTGTTTCAAAAAATGACGGCTCACATAACTTCTCCAGAACCCTTCAAGAGCATAACAGGGCTGTTTATCAGTATCAGAAGAAGTCAAATAAAAATAATAAAATTGTAAAGTCTGTTAGTAAGCGTGAACTTTTAAACTCTCCACGTTCTGAAAGACATTAACCGATTGTTAAAAAACCATGACCGAGATATTCCCTCCCCTCATCCCTTCCTTCTACTGCGAATTATTTCCTTTTTGATACATACCTTAAGCCGCTTTCTGTTTTTTTATTGCCTATCCTTTTAGACCACACCACCCTTGCTGATTTTTTCGCAACTGAACCTTCAATCTTAAAATTAAGAAATGAGTCGCTTTCAAACGGCTTTCCTGTATATGCTATTCTTACTCCTTTGCCGGAAACATCCTTTGTTTTTGCATTGTGCGGAACACCTCCAAAAAAGAAGACGTTTGCGGCCTTTTGTTTCCTGTAAAATGTCCGCCTTTCATTAAAGGCATAGCCACAATGAGAACATAAAGGATAAAGCCTTTTTGTGTTTATATAAATAACTTTATTACATCTCGGACATATATGAATTTTCATATCTGAAATGGTTAATCCCCATGCCCCCTGCCCTCTCCACCACCTTTGGCAGAGGAGCGGGGGGTTCCGGAGGATGAATCATAGGGACAACTCCAATATTTACTCTTACTACCTATCCACTCGTATCAATCACAGCTATAAATAACTTGGGACGGGATCCGCATAGGAGAAATGCAAACCCATCCCAAGTTCAATCCATATACAGCCTTATCTTGCTCTTAACGAGGCCTTCACCGTAAGAGCAGTCCCATCATCAAGCGTGGTCTGGAAGATATAGTTTCCCTGGATATACGGATCATCATTCACAATATCACGGGCTGCACGACGGCCGGAGGTCTTCGATCAGCCGGTTCGCCGCATAGATCAGCGCCTGTCCTTCTGTTGATGAGAGCCGTCCGGAATCGATGTCTCTTTGCACCTGGCCGATAAACAGTTCAAGCATATGAATCGCCTGGCATGCGTTGCCACGGTCCATTAGCCGTCTTGCCGAATCCAGCTTTGCGATCAGGGATTGTCCCTGGCCTCCGCTCAGGCTTCCCGTATCAATCAAATTCTGCACGTCGGTGACCGTCTGATCGACCGCCTGCTGGGGCGTCAGGACCGTGACCGTCATCGAGGTCGAAGCGGTGAGTCCGCCGTTGTCCGCTACGGTAAGCGTCACGGTGTAAGTCCCTGCCGCCGAATAAGAGTGAGTCGCCGTAACGCCGCTTCCGATAGGAGCGCTATCGCCGAAGTTCCAAGAATAGGATGCAATCGTTCCGTCGGAATCGTTGGAGCCGGATGCATCGAAAAGCACGGCCTCCCCGATGATCGGAGCGGCCGGGGAGAAGGTGAAAGAGGCGACGGGCGGCCGGTTCACGACCGTCCAGAGGACGGCGTGGCAGATCGATGGTGTTGGAATACAACCAACGGTTGGATCCGAACCTGCGGTTGCGCTAAAGCCCACGACCTGTCCGGCCTCGTTGATGCTCATGGCAGAGCTGGATGTCCCGCCCGGCAACGTTCCTAAATCAGTCATCACGCCGTTCTGCCAGAGGAAGGCATGAGGATACTCCGTAGGATACTCCGTGGTTGTACCGCTGGAACCTACCACCTGCCCAAGATCATTAATGTCATAGGCGCCAGCGATCCTTCCGCCGAACGTTCCGAGATCGGTCATGACACCGTTCTGCCAAAAGAAAGGATGCTGTTCGCCCGGGGGGGGAGAGGCCAGCCAACCGGCACCCACGATCTGCCCAAGGTTGTTAATATCAGCAGTGCCACTGCTCCTCCCGAGCGTTCCGAGGTCGGTCATTACGCCGTTTTGCCAGATGAAGCCGTGGTAGTCGCCGCTGGCCACGGTGGTAGCTCCTATGACCTGTCCCTGATCATTAATACCTCCGGCACCGCTAATATCCCACGGCGATGTTCCGAGATCCAGCATCCCAGTCTCCGCTGACCAGAGAAAGGCGTGGTCGACAGGCCCTACAAGCGTCCAGAAAAGCGTTGCATATCCCACGACCTGCCCGACGTTGTTGATGGCGAGCGCCATGCTGTCGCAATAGCTGCTGCATCCGGGAAGAACGCCGAGGTCGGTCATTACGCCGCTCTCCCAGAGGAAGGCATGGCGTTCTCCAGAGGCAGTGCTGCTATTGCCCACCACCTGTCCGAGGTTATTGATGGCACCCGCTACACTGTAACTGCCGCCAAGCGTCCCGAGGTCAGTCATCACGCCGCTCTCCCAAAGAAAAGCATGACAGGTCGGTCCTCCTCGAGCGAAACAGTCATTGGTCACACCCGGTGTCGTCGTACTTATGCCAACCACCTGTCCTCTATTGTTGAGAGCAAGGGCACTACTTGAGGTTCCGCCAGGCAGCATTCCGATGTCGGTCATCACACCGTTATCCCAGAAAAAGGCATGAATATCACCCGAAGCGGTGGCGCTGTTGCCGGTAATCTGTCCCGAGTCGTTGATGCGTCGGGCGAAGCTAAAGGTTCCGCCCTGCAGCGTTCCAAGGTCGGTGATCGTGACCTCCGCCGATGCGGGTTGCGTCACCGTCAGGATTGACACAATGATAAGTATCGCCGAGAAAACAGATAATGGTCTCATGGGTTATCTCCTTTTATGGGCAGCCATGTATCCATGTCGGGCAGGCATTCATAAAGTGGGCGCTCCCTCAATTCATTCGCTGCAGAGCCCTTTATCTATGTCACCGGGGCGGGGGAGCCGTCGGATTTCAGATTGTAGGCTCCCACTCCGGTCGTGCCGATGATCGAGTCGTAGACATTGAAACTGATGTTCGGGATGCTGCCGAGTTCAACCTCAATGTCCAAAGGAGTCGCGCCTCCGTTATCCGTGATCCGATTGTGAACGATCATCGGACTGGATATGGATAAGATGCGGATGCCGACAAAGCTGTTCCGGGTAATGGTATTTCCGGTAATCAAAGGCGTGGAAGATAAGTTATAAATCCCGGCAGAAACGTTTCCGATGATCGTGTTGGCGGTAATGATCGGCGCTGAGTTGATGTTGCCGATGCCAACGCCCTGGTTGTTGGAAATGGTGTTTCCTTGGATGGTCGGGGAGGAGACGCTGTTGTTAATGCCGGACAGATGATTGCCGCTGATGGTATTGTTGCGAATGATCGGCGAAGAGCCGGCGTTGAAAATTCCATCCCGATTGCCGGCGATAGTGTTCCCATCAATCACCGGGGAAGAGTTGAGGTTCCGGATGCCGGCGTTGCCGGAATTGTTGGCGACCACGTTGCCGGTGATCGTCGGAGAGGAATCCTCGTTCATGATGCCGAGAATGGCGTTTGCCGTGATCGTATTCTCACGAATGACCGGTGTGGAAAAGATGTTGTGGATTCCGGTGCCGCCTCCGGTAATCGTGAAACCGGAAATGGTGACGTGGGTCAGATGGTCCACCACAATGACATCGGCGGTTGCGGATGCGGACTGCAAGGTCGTGACACCGGTTCCCGCGCCCCGCAAATGCATATAATCCTTCATCGTGATATTTTCGGTGTACGTTCCGGGCATCACATCAATGACGATCGGATGGGCGGCGTCGGGGCAGATGGCGGCCAAGGCCTCAGTGATGGTGACGTAGTCCCCGTGTTCGGCCGCCACGACCACCCGGCCGGTCGGTCTCCCGGCTTCGCACCGTGCCGCGGCCTGCTCCGGCAGGCATGCGGCGAGCAGAAAAAGCGCGACTATCGCTGCCAGGGTCGTTTTAAGTTTTATGTCTTTCATGACGTTATCCTCCTCCCTTCCAATTTCCGCCCATTTTACTGCCCATCGTAGCCGTGTCCGCCTCGCACACACCACGCGTGCGTGAAGACTGACTTAGAATTGCTGGCCATGCCGCCGCCGGAGAAGCCCATGGACCATGCATTGCCGGTAGCGCCGGCCAGGGTGGTGGCCGACCAGACAAGAAGCGGCACATTCACAAAAGGATGACCGGAGGGGATGGATAGAGGGGGAGGGGCCGTGGGATCCACCAGGCTCATCAACTCCTCAATGGCTGGGAGCCTCCATCCTTTGCGACCGCCGACCGCTTTGTTGTAGCATGTGAAAGAAGCGGTAGCCCAGGGGTAGAGTGACACATCAGGGGACTGCTCCCACACCAGCCCCGTCTCTTTATCCAGCACCGCCGCGCCGCCGAAGTCATCCAATACCTCAAACCGCCGGTCTGCTGGAAGGATCTGGCTCCAGATCGGCGGGCTGCCCGGTCCTCCAGCCCATGCTGTCCCCGCGACAGCCGTCAAGGCTGTCAGTCCCAGCATGAATCCCATCGCATGATGTTTCATATCCCTGTTCATCGCTTGCCTCCTTTACATTTAAATTCTGACTTTAATTCGGGACACACATCCCATTATGTTACTCTCAAAACTATAGTCATTTCTTCTCCGCCCCCTGCATAGCCAGCAAGATGGTAGGGTCAGGTCTTTACGGTTTGTCGCCCAAATCCCCCTGTCCCCCTCATGGAGGGGGATAAAGGGGGAGGATAGGAATCCAGTTCTTGTAAATTCAATAAGTTATGGATTCCCGCTTTCGCGGGAATGACAGCAGAGCATGAAGAATATGATTTGGGCAACAGACCGTTTAATTTTAGCATTAGTAGTTTGTTGAAAAACTCAACAAACTCCGATTACACGGATAAAAGATTAGATTTCACAGATTAAAACCCATTGTAATATCTGTGTAATCGTTTTTCCTAATCTGTGTAATCAAGGCTGTTGATGTCTTTTTCAACAGCCTGTTAGTAGAGCAATTGTTAGAAATACCTAAAGCAAATATCTGTGTAATCATTTTTTCTAATCTGTGCAATCACGGTTGTTGATGGCTTTTTCAATAGCCTAACAAGGCCTGACCTTCAATCTGTGTGGACGAGTTCACAAATGTATGTGAACCCGTCCCTAATTTTACCATAGTAAAGAATTTGCTTAATATTAAGGTATGTCTCTCATGGTTTCGCAGTTTAATCCTGAATCAGCACCTGTATCGCCATCACAGATGTCAATATTAATGCCGCCATCCATTACATCATCTCCATCGTGGCCGCGCAGCCTGTCGTCACCTGCTCCACCGCTCATACTGTCATTGCCATCTCCTCCTAAAAGCCTGTCATTGCCTGCGCCACCATCCAATATATCGTTACCCTCTTCACCGAACAGTCTGTCGTCGCCGTCGCCGCCGCATAGCGCATCATCTCCCCCGAGGCCGTGAATCCTGTCATTGCCGCCCAGGCCATGGATTACATCCGGGCCAGGGGTACCATCGATAACATCGTCCCCCTCTGTGCCCAGGATGGTAGCTGCCTGGCCGGCGCATGCGATGCTGAATTTGGCTGTGACTAATTTATCCGCATCTATTGTCACTGCGCATGTCCCGGTCCCTGCGCATGCAGACCAACCGGTAAAGACAGAGTCAGCAGCAGGGACAATCATAGGAGTGGCTGTTGCTGTTAATATTACAACTGTCCCGTAGTCATATAATGCACTGCATGCGCCGCCACAGTTTATTCCTGTTGGTGAGCTTGTAACTATTCCAGCGCCTGTTCCTGCCTTAGTGACGGTAAGGGTGTATTTCTTTAAGGTAAATGTAGCTGTCGCACTCTTAGATGCATCCATAGTCACCGTGCATGTGCCTATGCCTGTGCATGCTCCTGACCAACCGGTAAATGTAGAGCCGGTAGCAGGTGTGGCTGTCAACGTTACCGCTGTGCCATAATTATATGGCTCTGTGCAGTCAGCACCACAGTTTATTCCTGCAGGGCTTGAGGTTACTGTGCCACTCCCTGTTCCTGTCTTGCTTACTGTAAGGGCGTATTGATTCAGGGTAAATGTGGCTGTTACAGACTTTGCCGCATTCATAGTCACTGCACATGCGCCTATGCCTGTGCACGCTCCTGACCAACCAGTAAATGTAGAGCCGGTAGCAGGTGTGGCTGTCAACGTTACCACTGTGCCAGAGTTGTAAAGCTCTGTGCAATCGGTGCCACAGTTTATTCCTGCAGGGCTTGAGGTTACTGTGCCGCTCCCTGTGCCTGTCTTGCTTACTGTAAGGGCGTAGGTGGCTATTACTTGAATGGGCACTGCATCCCAGCCATCAGTCTCGTTGTTGGCGCAGTTTCCATCAGTGGCACAGTCATATATCAGACCGAGCCAGTAATTTCCCGCAGGGGTACCAACCGGAATTGTAACTTGAGCCATGTTGACACTAACAGACCCCATCGCGCCAAAACTCCAACTGTACGATTGTGTGCTCAAAAGTGTATCAGTGGTACTGATATTGTCGTTTGTTGAAAGATAGACCCGGAAAGTCCATGTTCCGCTCGCAGCGCCATTCGTCGGGTTCACAGCCAGGTGATTAAGCAGTGTAGTGCCTGACCCTGCAGGGATAACAGCAGGTTCGGCATTGACATCTAATGCCTGAAGGTCAAATGCGCTTCCGCGGACATTTGGTATAAAAGTGCCGTCCGTCCATGTGACCCAGTCACCCCACTGCCTTGTATACTCGGCATAGGTGCTCCGGTCTGACGTAGATGTGACGGCATGGACATAACGGCCTCCTCCGGCAGTGTCATATACGCCGCTACCGCTCATCCCGCCCCAAACTGCATTGAAGCAGCCGCCACTGGTGTTGATGCCAATACGGTTCCAGTTCCAAGGTTCAAATATACTAGGACAATAATCAAAGTAACCGGACCAGTAGTACATGTCACGACCGTTATGGAGGCCCGTAGTGCCGCAGTATTCAGCGGGGTAGCTTGCATTATTAAAGAGTGTCGAGGTCATATAGCCACAGTCGTATCCGTATGCCCAACCGAACCAGCCCGTTAACATGCCTACAGAGCGGGTAACTCCAATCAAGCCGATATCGTTATTCCAATCACCGCTCCCCGTCCAACCTGACCAGGAGCCAAAATAGGTGCCGTATCCAAAGCCGTATGGATTGATGACCGTGCTACTTGTCCCTCCAACACCATCCCAGCCGGGATATACCCATATCTCATCTGCCCAGCCATAACCACCGTAGTTAAACACGCAATGACCGGCTGTAAGGACGGTCTCAGCATCCCTCATAGTGCCAGAGCATACATACCAGTCTGCGCCAAACCGCATTACAAGCTTTACATTCATCCTCCATGGATGGTCGCCGGTATTGGTTATTTTAGACATGGTCCCCATTGTTGCCGGAGTGAGTTCCGTGCCAGGGCCTCCATCGGCGCCGCTGTATCCACCTCCTTTTGTAAACGCTTCAAAAGCTGGATTTGCAGACTCAGATGGCATTATAGTCGTCTGCTTTGTCTTGGGGTTATAAATGACTCCCTCCCCTGGTCCAATGGACGCGGGTGCCGCAGCTCCATTCTCCCTCTTCTCAGGCATAGGCATAGGAGGGATTTGATCAATGGGTGGATGAGTCGGAATCAGCATAGGTTCTTCTTCTGCTGGTAGTTCCTGAAAAACAGGAGCAGGACCTTCTATCTCCGTGGCATCAATAGTAGGGACAGGGCCTTGGGGAGCATCGGTCACCTCTTGAGCGACGGCACTGCCAAAACTGAATACTCCAAACACGAGGATAATCAAAGCGGTAAACAACGAGGTTTTACACTTTTTTTGAATCATATGTCACTCCTTTTTCTTATCTTGAAAAGATAAGACCACAATTTTTGAAAATCGAAAGATTAATGAATAATCTCTGCATACTATTCTTGCTTTAATCACCTCCCTTTCCGGGGCCATATTGTTTTTCTCCTGATTTTTTCTTTTATTCCCTGCAACTCACCATCCTCATCTTAGTAAGCTTTGCTTATAACTTGATTACTAAAGCAACATAGGGTTAGGTCTTTAATCTTAGCATTAGTAGAGCAATCACCTTCCCCTTTTTCTCCTTCTAATCCACCCTCCCCCCTTTTAATAAAGGAGGTTAGGGGGATTTTTATGGCTCTTGACTCAGCAAGTCTCGCCTGCCGGCAATCTGTTCTCAAGCTGACGGATGAGATTGTCGGCATACCCCAACAGTAAGGCTGAGGCCTGCTCGGAAATCTTCTTGCCGCGCTGCGCCGCTATGTGCGCCTTGAGAGCTTCAAGTTGATTGATTGCAGCGCAGAGGTTGTCTTTATCCGAAGACTTTTCAGCATTTGCCACCTTGCTTATCAGGCTCTGCTCCATCTCCGGAGAGATTACACCCTCGTCCACCAGGGTTGCAACAACGTTCGCTAACCCGGCAAAGCTGTCAATGCAGCCGTCGTTGTCAGCATCAAAACCCCTTGAGTCTTCTAACGGACAGTTGTCAACAATCCCTTCGTAGTTATTGTAAATGCCATCATTGTCGCTATCCAGCGGGCCTGTTACCACAAACGCGCTGAAACTCGTCACCTGAATGGTGAATGTGTTGGCTGCCTGATCGCAACGGAGGGGCTCATTCTTACACTTGTCCGTGACGGCTACCCCGTCCTTGGTGATGCGGAGGTTTTCTTCTCTGAGATTGGTGCCGTCCACCAAACCATTGTTGTCCGCATCTGGCCAGGTAAAGACTATGGTGACAGGCTGATCGAAGGTGGTCCCTTCAGGCTGGAGCACCACTCCATAGACCCCAAGGGCATTGCCGAGGTTATTGGTAAGCTCATACCCGGAGCCGGTGTTTGAGATAGACACGGTAGTATCCCCGCTCACTGCTCCGGGCGGGAAGGTGATACTCACAGAACCGTCCGGTGTCGTCACTATGCCGCCGCCCTCATCAACCGGAGCTGCTCCGGAGCCGCCGGCATTGCAGGTATTGGTAGCATCGCTCGGACAGGGGTCTGCCACATCAGGCAGGCCATCGTTGTCTGCATCAGGGGCAGTGATGTTAACTGTAAAGCTTGCCGTAGCATGATTGCCCGCATCATCAGTGGCAGTGCATGTGACTGTTGTAGTCCCAATAGCAAATGTGCTGCCAGATGGCGGATTGCACGCAACAGAAGGAGTGGTATCCACTATGTCGCTCGCTGCCGGCAGAGCATAGTCTACCACCCTGCCTGCGCCGGATGTTGCCTGATGACTGATGTTTGCAGGGACATTGCTCAGTATTGGCGCCGTGGTATCCTGAACAACAACATCAAATGAACAGGATGCGCTGTTCCCTGCCGCATCGCTTGCAGTGACAGTAATAGATGTTTGTCCCAGCGGGAAAACAGTCCCTGATGCCTGTGAGTAAACAATTGTCGGGGTTGATACTGTATCCGTCGCCGTTGCCAGAGGGTAGTTTACGATAGCGCCTGCAGATGAGGCTGCCTCAACTGTCAGATTGGCAGGGCAGGCTATTGTCGGGGGCGTAGTGTCCTGCACAATTACCGAGACAACATCTGTTGCCGTCAATCCTTCGTCATCTATAACAGTGAGCATGATTACATGAGCACCTAACGGTAAAGTAACTGTCGGCGCCGCCCCTGTCGCTATTTCAACGGAGCCTTCCAGCCAGTGATATGCAAGGGCTCCGCCATCGGGGTCGCTTGAAGCTGTTCCATCAAGGATCGCCGATGCGCCCGACGGCCCAGTGGCCTCAACAGTCTGATCAGGCCCGGCATTGGCCGCAGGAGGGAAGAACCCTTCGTCTGTCTGGCCGTTGCAGTTGTCGTCCACGCCATTAAATATCTCGGCAGCTCCGGGATTAATTGCCGGGTTGCCGTCATCACAATCCACATCTGCAAGATAGCCGTCTCCGTCGCTGTCCGCCACAGATGAGGCATTCGTGGCATATTTGAGGTCGCCGTTGAAAAAATCATGGTAACTTATATGCGCCTTGTTGTTTGAATCTATTGCTATGGAGGTAAACAATCCCACATAACCTGCGCTGTCAACTGTTGAGGCAACCCATGCGCCTGATGCATTTGTGGCATATTTGAGGCTATAGTCGGTCAAGCCCAGGTAACTTATATGCGCCTTGTTGTTTGAATCTATTGCTATGGAGGTAGATGGTCCGTAATATTCCAAGTATCCTGCGCTGTCAACCGTTGAGGCAACCCATGCGCCTGAGGCATTCGTGGCATACTTGAGGACATCGTTGGTCGCGTCATAATAACTTATATGCGCATTGTTGTTTGAATCTATTGCTATGGATGTATACTTTCCCACATAACCTGCACTGTCAACTGTTGAGGCAACCCATGCGCCTGATGCATTCGTGACATATTTGAGGTCATAGTTGGTCGCGTCATAATAGCTTATATGCACCTTGTTATTTGAATCTAATGCTATGGAGGCAAACAATCCCACGTTTTCCAAGTAGTCTGTGCCGTCAACCGTTGATGTAACCCATGCGCCTGATGCATTCGTGGCATATTTGAGGTCCGAGTGACTCTCGTCATAATAACTTATATGCGCATTGTTATTTGAATCCACTGCTATGGAGGTAGACGATCCCACATAGCCTGCGCTGTCAACCGTTGATGTAACCCATGCGCCCGAGGCATTCGTGGCATATTTGAGGTCATGGTTGGTCGCGTCATAATAGCTTATATGCACCTTGTTATTTGAATCTATTGCTATGGATGTATACTCTCCCACATTACCTGCGCTGTCAATCGTTGAGGCAACCCATGCGCCTGAGGCATTCGTGGTGTATTTGAGGTCATAGTTGAAAAAGTCAAAATAACTTATATGCGCCTTGTTGTTTGAATCTAATGCGATGGAGGCATACCATCCCACAGAACCCGCATTGTCAATCGTTGAGGCAACCCATGCGCCTGAGGCATTCGTGGCATATTTGAGGCTATAGTCGGTCAAGCCCAGGTAACTTATATGCGCCTTGTTGTTTGAATCTATTGCTATGGATGTATACCCTCCCACATCGCCTTCGCTGTCAACCGTTGAGGCAACCCATGTGCCTGACGCATTTGTGGCATATTTGAGGTCTTTGTTTGGGTAAACATCATAGTAGCTGATATGCACCTTGTTATTTGAATCTATTGCTATGGAGGTATTATACTCTCCCACATTACCTTCGCTGTCAACCGTTGATGTAACCCATGCGCCTGAGGCATTCGTGGCATATTTGAGGTCTCTGTTGACGATTGCGTCATAATAACTTATATGCGCATTGTTGTTTGAATCTATTGCTATGGATGTATACTTTCCCACATAACCTGCACTGTCAACGGTTGAGGCAACCCATGCGCCTGATGCATTCGTGACATATTTGAGGTCATAGTTGGTTGAGTCAAAATAACTTATATGCGCCTTGTTATTTGAATCTATTGCTATGGATGTATACTCTCCCACATTACCTGCGCTGTCAACCGTTGAGGCAACCCATGTGCCTGACGCATTTGTGGCATATTTGAGGTCATAGTTTGGGTAACTATCCTGGTAACTGATATGCACATTGTTGTTTGAATCTATTGCTATGGATGTATACCCTCCCACATCGCCTGAACTGTCAACTGTTGAGGCAACCCATGCGCCTGATGCATTTGTGGCATATTTGAGGTCGCCGTTTGGGTAACTATCCTGGTAACTGATATGCACATTGTTGTTTGAATCTATTGCTATGGAGGCATACGCGCCCACTCCCGGCGAACTGTCCACCGTCTCATATTGCCACTGAGAGCCGTCAAAATATGCATAATAAAGATGGTCTCCTCCATAGGCTACATGGGGTCTGTCGTATCCATCAACAGCAATAGCCCTCTGATCAAGATAAGAAATTGCTTTAGGCGCATCCGCTGCCTCGATTGTCCATTCAGCAAAAGATGCCGACGGCGAAAGAAATAAAGCAAGCAAAATCAGAAAAAAAGAACAGCCTTTAAATTTCAAAATTGCATTCTCCATAAATCCTCCTCTATTGTTATAGTGTATTTTAGCTGTTGTTAATTTTGAACACGTAGCTCCAACCCCCATATTATTAGCAATGGTTTTAATGGTTATAAAGGTTATGACACAGTCGCTTTTGTCTCAGTACACGATAAATCCATGGTCTAAAGACCAAGGCATTATGGATGTGGTAGTAGAAGCAGTTATCTTAAAACACAAACCGAAACAATATGCAATACACCATCAGATTGATTTTAGATAAAAAAAGGATTAGTGCTGATGGCAGGTATTTTTAATACTTTAGTATTAAGTAGTAAGGATTAAGGGAGTGGATTGAGGTGAGGGCATTTATGGATGGAATGAACTACTATGCGAATTAAATGTGTATCGGTGCTGATTTTGGCCTTGTCTATTTGGCAGTATTAATCCCTTGTAGATTCTGTTTTTCCAGATTTAAAGCCACAAGCTGATACCGATTCAACACATTGAGTTTCTGAAAAATCGCGTGAAGGTGGGTTTTGACAGTCGGCTCGCTTATATTTAATTTTTGAGCTACCTCCTTATTCCTGAAACCGAGCGATACAAGATTTACTATCTCTTGTTCCCTCTCAGATAGCTTCACTTGATTGCCTTTCTTAAGAGGGTTTACTCCTGATAATAAATTTTTAATGGTATTGTTATCAACCCATATCTCGCCATTTGCAACAACCATAATAGCCTTTTTCAGAAGGCAGGAATTGGCATCGCTCGTCAGCACGCCTGACAAGTTGCGGTTAACAAATGCAGACTTAATATTTTCCTCGCCGCAGCCTGTGTCAACTAAAATAAGTTTTCTTTGCTGGTTTGATTTAATATCTGACAGGTTATTATAGAGAGTTATAATATCAAGGAGTATGACATCGGGCATTTCTGCATCTATAGCCTTTAACGGCTCCTTTCTATCCTTCAACATACAGACATTAAAGCCTTTATCGTCTTCAAGTAGCCTGGCTACACCCTCAGAGAAGAGGAGGTTGCTGAACGCAAGCATGGCTTTGATGGCAGGCATGTGTATCTTCTATCATATCTCAATTTGGAATTCAATTTTAAAATGGGTGAAAATCAGGTTTAAATACCCACTCACACTTTCCCTCTCCCACCAGTGGAGAGGGTAGAAAAGAGTTTCCTTAAATTATTTAACTCTTCAAGCCTCCATAGAATAGACAATATCTTATCAATATTCCTTGCTGAAATAAGACCTTGTGACAGTGTCTTAAACTTTTCTTCGACCTCTCTATCTGTCATCGGATTTTTAGGGTGTCCCTTTGGATATTCAATCTTTCCGGAAAATTCTCTGCCATTCTTTGTAATAATAATGATATGATTTGGCATTGCCTCTGGATACTGTTTGGTTAATCCTTTATCCCTTACCACTTTCACTTTCTGCATTACATTATGAAGTTTTTTGTCTTTAAACCGTTTTTCTGAAAACTGGTTTAAACTTACCTCTCCATCCATCAATGCCACAGCCGCGCAATATGGAAGGCTGTGGTCTGCTGTCTCCCTCGTTTTTGGATTCCATCTTTCTGGGCATGAGCCTATGATTTCATACGCTGCACCAAAGGTCTTTATCTCTATAGATTTTATATCATTCGCAAGGCTAAAGCCTTGCCCTACAATTTTTTTTCTTAACTGCAAAGCCGCCTCTATGGCGCTCTGGCTGTGATATTCAGCCGGGTAGAATTTGATATATGTGTCCAAAATTTTGAATGGTCTTTTTTTGCCGCCAAACCCTTCAAGTTCAAAAGACCCTGAGACCAGTTTCATAAACCCCTTTTCACCTTCAAATACCGGCGCCGGCCCTGTCATGCCAAGCCTTGCCAGATTTGCTGCAAATACTGCATTCCGGGCTGCATTTGCAAAGGCGCACCCCTTCCACATGGAAAGCTCCCCTACCCTTGTCTGCCTGAGGGCGATATTCGCAACACCTGCAAGACCGAGCGCATGGACTGTCTTTTTAATATTCAGATTCATCAGTTTAGCTGCTGCAAGAGTAGCTGAAAATGCGCCGTATGTAACATGGTCCCATCCCCTTGCCCTTAAAGACGCTGCATCGCAAAGCCTGCACTGAACCTCATAGGCAAGCGCAATGGCTGTAATCAAATCCTTTCCGCTCTTTTGAAAGGCCTCTGCAACTGCAAGGCAGGCAGAGATATTGTCGCTTGGATGTGCTGGCTCTTTAGAGAGGTAGGTATCGTTATAATCTAAATAGCGGATAGCAACGCCGTTTGCAAATGCAGCGAGGTCTGGAGAGGTTTTTATATTTGTGCCTATGACGCTGGAACTTCCTTTTGTAAGGATGGCAATCTCTCTTGCAATTTTAGCAGGCTCGCTATTGAATGCGCCAATAACACAGCCGATAGAATCTATAAGCCTGCGCTTGACTTCATGGACCACATCTTCAGGAAGGTCAGTGTATTTTAATTTACCGGCATATTCTGCCAGCATGCGGGCAATGATCATTGGTAATTGTAAAATCCCTTCCCTGTCTTTCTGCCAAGATTTCCTGCATCAACATATTTTTTAAGCAGCGGGCATGGTTGGTGTTTTGGGGCTTTGGTTTCCTTATAGATGCTTTCCATAATGGACAGAACTGTGTCAAGGCCGATTAAATCTGCCAAAGCAAGAGGCCCTATTGGTTGGTTTGTACCGAGAACCATTGCAGTATCAATATCCTCTTTAGATGCAACCCCTTCCATCAATGCAAAGATTGCCTCGTTTACCATGGGCATAAGGATTCTATTCACTATAAAGCCAGGGTGGTCTTTAGATTCCACAGGAATTTTGCCAATCTTTTCTGTAAGACTTTTTACAGTTGCAAATGTCTCATCAGAGGTGTCTCTGCCTTTTATTATTTCCACAAGTTTCATAACAGGCGCTGGATTCATAAAGTGCATGCCAATGACCTTATCCGGCCTTTTTGTTGCAGAGGCAATGCGAGTGATGGGTATAGAAGATGTGTTGCTGGAAAGTATGACATTCTTAGGGCAGATTTCATCCAGCCTTGTAAAAATATTCAGTTTTAACTCCTTTATCTCAGATGCAGCCTCTATTACAAAATCTGCCAGTGCCATATCTTCAAGCCCCGTTGTAGTGCGAATCCGCGCAAGGGTCTTTTCTTTATCTTCTGAAGTTATCTTTCCTTTTTCCAACATTTTATCAAGACCCCTTTTTATATTCTCAATTCCACGCTGAAGAAAGGCATCCTTCACATCCATCATGATAACTTCAAAACCAGATAAAGCCGTTACTTGGCTTATACCGGAGCCCATCATCCCTGCGCCGATAATGCCGATAGTTTTGATGTCCATCATAACCATTCATCCAGCAAGATGATATTTATGTCTTTAACCTTTTTCAGTCCGTCGTCATTTGTTATAAAATGCTGCGCACCGCCTGTCATAGCGGTTGCGAGCTGTATGGCATCAGGCATCCTTATTTTATATCTTGCCCTTAAATCTGACGCAATATCCGATACCCTTAAATCAACATCCATAACTGTCAGATTGGGAAATGTCAATATCAAATCACGGTAATCGCTGACAGCGATAAGATTACCTTCCCTCTTCGGCTTGATGAGCAATTCAATTAGCGTCAGGATGGAAGTCACTGCCCTGCAAGAGCCGTGTTCAATGCCGTCAAACAGCTTTTCCGTTGCCGCCACATATTTAGGATGGTCTTCCAGATGATAAATGAATATCATGGTATCCAGCCCGGCTGTCTTGCCGCGAAGTTCTTTTATGACCATGAGTCCCTTTCTTCTTTCACATACTTTTTGGGATCAACGCCTTTCCACACCTCTTTATGAAGGCCTTTCAGTCTTTTGGCATAGCTTTTGGGCTTTACCTTTAAGATAATCCTGTCACCTTCCACATCAACCATAAGTTCATCCCCTTCGGAAAGATGGATGAGCTTTCGAATCTCTTTTGGAATAACAATCTGGGATTTTCTACTTACTCTTGTTATGATGGACATTTATTTTTTCTCCTTACTTTCAACATATTGGTAGGATTATAATTATTTTGTAGGAATTTTGCAAGGCTTATTTTAAACCCAAAAGTAGCAAGGTTTTCAATCGCTATTTTTGGGTTAAATTCTCTCCACCAAAACTGCCACTGCCTCGCCGCCGCCAATACAGATAGCTGCAACACCCCTTTTTACATTCCTTCTCTGCATGGCATAAAGGAGTGTCGTTAAAATTCTTGCGCCGCTTGCGCCTATTGGATGACCAATGGCAATTGCGCCGCCATAGATATTCAATTTAGATTCATCCAGACTAAGCTCTTTTATAACCGCAAGCATTGACACAGCAAATGCCTCGTTTATTTCAAATAGGTTTATGTCTTTTATCTTAAGCCCTGCCTTATCCAGCGCTTTATTTATAGCGCCAACAGGCGCAATACTGAACATCTCTGGCTCTACACCCTGCGATGCATAGGCAATGATTTTAGCCATAGGTTTTATGCCGAATTCTTTTGCCTTAATCCCTGACATCACAACAGATGCTGCTGCGCCATCGCTTATCTTTGAGGAATTTCCAGCTGTTATTCTGCCGCCCTCTTTGAAAACAGGCTGCAGTTCTTTAAGTCTTGATATGTCGTGTCTTGTCGGCTCTTCATCCTGAGTTACACTCTCAAATCTATCACGACCGGCAGGAATTGTTAATGCAATGATCTCCTCGTTAAAATATCCCTTTGCCTGAGCATCAATTGCTCTTTGATAGCTCTGCAACGTATAGCTGTCCTGCTCCTCTCTGCTAATATTGTATTTTTCAGCAACTATTTCAGCACACGAACCCATGTGGAGACATCTCCCCCTGTCCCCCTTTTCTGGGGACAGATTTGAAATCTGTCCCCACAGGGGGATAAAGGGGGAGGTGAGGCCATCTTTAATCATACTATCAATAACCTCACCATCCCCCATCCTGTATCCGAACCTCGCCTTTTCAAGGAGATATGGTGAACGGCTCATATTCTCCATTCCGCCGGCAATGATGATATCCGCATCGCCGAGAGAAATGGCCTGAGCTGCAAGCATCACAGCCTTCAGTCCTGAGCCGCAGACCTTATTGACCGTAAGACAATTTACTCCATACGGCAAACCAGCGCCAATGGAGGCCTGCCTTGCAGGGGCCTGGCCAAGACCGGCAGACAGGACATTCCCCATAATGACCTCGTCAACATCTGCCGGGTTAGCGCCAGCTCTTTTAATTGCCTCGCCAATGACAATACTGCCAAGCCCTGTAGCAGGGATATTGCTCAATGCCCCGTTAAAACTTCCAACAGGGGTTCTGACTGCGCCGGCTATAATAATGTCTTTCATATTTTCCTATCGCCTCTTGCCCATAGCCTATAACCTATCTTATCCGTATCTATAACACACCCCAAACCCACCCTTTGGATTTTTCCACTCTATAAACGCGCACGCAATCCTGCATGTGCCGCATTCAAGACAGGCTTCATATGAGATTACAATATTCTCCCTCTCATCCAGTTTATAAACATCCGCCGGACAGATGTATATGCAGTCTCTATCCTTGCATGGCTTACACTTCTCCGGGTCAACCTTTAAATGGCTTTCTGTATCAGTTTTAAACCTGACAAGATATAGCTTTTCTGAAAGGCTCTTTTTTTCAAGGGGCTGCAAGGTTTGTTTAACTTGGTTCATAGATTAAGTGTAAGAATGTTTGCTCAAGAAACGCACTTCCGCTGGCAATTTTGGCGTACTGGATGGTTAAGGGTGCGGCCCGGTTTTCCTACTCTGTTATCCCTTGCCGGCAATTATATACAACCGTCCCATTTACCTTATTCTATTTTTCTAATCCATTGAGGTATTCGTTGAGTTTATGCTTAAAACGGTTAAACACATCATCATTTTTTGCCAATCCTTCCTTCATCCTGTCCCAGTCAAGTTCAAAACCGTAGCCGTGATAAACAACATGCCTGAACTTACGAAATGGAGCCATGTCAATGGCTAATTGTTCATCGAACAATAGCGGCAGGGTTTTATACGGCGGTTGGCAAAATCTTCTGAAAAGGTCTGCGTGCCAGTTATCGCCGGTAGGCATTGGAACAGAGTGGAACAAGCTAATCCGTTTCATAATGTTTTCAATGCCTCCGTAAAATTGTGCCAGAAAAGCGCCGGCGGCTGTTTTTTCCCTGACAGTTGGCTCACGCTCCGTTAAGTCGTTGCGCAGTAAAGAAATTTCTTTAATGACGGACTCGAGAAGCTCAACCTCAATGGCAATTTCCTCGCAAAGGTCTTTCAGATTCATATGAGCGCCTTGCCCTTTTTCTCAATGTATTTTGTAAAACGACTTGGAGGGCTGAGCGGCACCACATCGACTGGATTGTGCAGTTCCTCCTCAAGTCTTGCTGCAAACTCATAAAGCTTCCAGCCTTGGATGCCATCACATGCCAGATCAACATCTCTTGTATTTTCCGATCTTGCGACCACTCCCCCGAACAATATCAGACGGGTAGCGCCATACCGCTTGCCGATTGCTACAATCATGTCTATGTGTTCGCTTGCTATTTTCATCAAATACCTCCACTTAGCTTTTTTTTGAAGAAGCGGACTGATTTATTTCCCTCATCCTCACAACATCACCCCCTTTATCCTTCACCACTCCTGTGGAATCTTCCTCCAGCCCTTATATATTCCTTATCCGTTGGCCATGTTCACCCTTGCGTTATTTTGCATGACCATATCAAAGATATGGTTGTCCAATTGAATGTTGCATTGAATGGGGATTTATTTCCTATCCCTTTCTCCTCGTGCAAATGAGCCAAAAACGCCTATCTTCTGGACTCCATATTTTCGCTTTATGATGTCATCATACTTTTTTAACATTTCAATTGCGTTCATTTTATAACCCCTTTTTTCTTTATCTCAATTTTTACCTCAATCTTACCTGTCATAAAACGAAAAAGCAATGCTTTAAACTGCCTGCAGGATGCATTACTCAATGCCCCGTTAAAACTTCCAACAGGGGTTCTGACTGCGCCGGCTATAATGATGTCTTTCATGGTTTCCTATCGCCTCTTGCCCATAGCCTATAACCTGTCTTATCCATATCTATAACACACCCCAAACCCACCCTTTGGATTTTTCCACTCTATAAACGCGCACGCAATCCTGCATGTGCCGCATTCAAGACAGGCTTCATATGAG
>Ga0209751_10001431_pt1 | contig 24594 bp, 13 predicted proteins | sample RifCSP13_1_FD_184019 | JGI IMG/M metagenome (GOLD analysis project Ga0209751, IMG submission 184019) | Soil microbial communities from Rifle, Colorado - Rifle CSP2_sed 13_1 (SPAdes) (version 2) | ecosystem: Environmental > Terrestrial > Deep subsurface > Rock core/Sediment | place: Rifle...
TCCTCAGCGCAGGGGCATGGGCTGGTGATGGATCTGATCCGGGACGGCCGCAAGCACTACTCGGCGGTGTGGGCGTTCAGTCAGCTCCCCACCGACCTCACCGGCAACACTGACCAGACCAAGGACGTTGATGCGCTGTTGGGGTACCGGATGGTGTTCCGTCAACCGCACCAGGCGGCCCCGGCGGCGTTGCGGTTCCTCGGCTCCGACGGCCGCGACGACAACCTCGACACAGTCACCTCATTGGGTACCGGCGAGTGTCTGATGCGGGACCCACAAGGGCGGCTCGGCCTGGTCCGCATCGCCACACCCGACGACCCGACGGTCGCCGAAGCCTTCTCCACCACCCCCGGCACCGCCGGGCGGGTGATGGCCGGACCCTGGCCCTCCCTGACGAACCTCGGAGACGAAGCCACGGCGGGGGAAGGGGTGGCGACGTGAACCACCCGCCCACCACTCCACCCCGTGGCCGACCCCGGTCCATCACCCTCGATGGATGGGTGTGGCCGATCATCTGGCTGCTAGCGGTGATCGTCGCCGTCGAACTGTTCGCGGCTGCTCCCGCCGAGGCACAGGTTGACGATCCGGCTCCACCCACCGAACTGGGTGAGCAGCTGTACCCACCCACCGACTACCCAACCAGCCAGTCCGATGGTGTCGTCGAGATCGGCCGCTACGACATCGGCTGCGCCAACGACGGGTTCGTCGGTGACATCGGATGTGTCACCGTCGGTACCGCCACCAACCTGGTCTTCTCTATCGGCAAGATCCTCGTCGCCGTCGCCATCTGGCTCTTGGAGGCGGCCACCGGGTTCGTCATCGAAGGTGCCCTCACCGGCGCCGCCGCCACCGTCGGCAACCTGCTCGACGCCCGGATTCTCGGCCCGATGCGCCTCTCCCACCTCGGCCTGGTCGTCTCCGCCCTCTACATGGGGTGGCAGTTCCTCAAGGGTCGGTTCGGGTCGGGAGCAGGCGAGTTCGCTCTCACCCTGATCGTCTACGCCGTACTGGTCGCAGTCTCGACCGGGTCGGGGTTCGGGGGAGCCGTCACCGGGGCGATCCAGACCGCCGACGGCATATCGGCTGAGATCGTCTCCCTCTCAGCCGACACCAATCCGAACAGTCGGGTGTCGGATCAGGTCAGCACGGCGCTGATGATCGGGTTCGTCAGGGACCCCTACGACACCATCAACTGGGGTCAACCCCTCCAACACACCAGCTGCGCCGATGCCCGTAGCCAGGCGCTCGCTTCGGGGCCGCACGGGTTCGACGACACCCCCCGCCAGCTGATGCAGGCGGCGGGATGCGACGCCCAGGCCGCGTTCAACAACGATGCCACCGTCTCTCGACTCGTCGGGGCGCTCCTCTACCTCGTCGTCGCTGTCGCCGCGCTGGCCCTGTTTGTCCTGACCGCGTTCACGCTGATCGTCGCCAAGGGCCTCGCACTGTTCCTCACCGCCCTCCTCCCCATCGCCCTCTACGCCGGACTGTTCCCCGGTGCCGGACGCTCCCTGCTGTGGCACTGGGTCGCCGCCCTCACCCGAGTTGTCGCCCTGGTCATCGTCATGGGCATCTTCCTGGCCCTCTTGGTCACTGGCCTCAACGGACTCCTCGCCGTGGCCGGCGGGATGTGGACCAGGTTCCTGCTCGTCATCTTCTTCATGGCCGTCATGACCGTCGGCCGCCGCCAACTCCTCGACATCTCCCAACGCTTCGCCGACTCCACCCTGCAACGCCTGGAAGGCAACCGGATAGGCGGCGGCCACGGCGCCACCTGGATGCGCCCCTACCAATCCGGCGGGCTCACCGGCCTCGGCGTCACCCACACCGTCAGAGAAGCCGCCGCCGAGGTGCCCAACCTGCCCCGCCGCAAACACCAACCGACACCGGCAGTCACTGCCGCAGCATGGCAGCAAGCCCGGAGGAGGACCCCGGCATGAGCTGGCAGCTACTCGCCAAGGCGGCCACCCACCTCGCCAAGAAGAAACTCGCCGACAAACTCGGCCAACCGTCCAGCGCGCGGTGGTGCCGGCTGGTCCTGATCATCGCCGTCGCCACCAGCCCGCTCACCCTCGTGCTGCTCATCGTCTTGCTCGGCGCGGTCGCGCTCGGCGCCGGTGCCCCCGCTGCGGCGGCCAGCGGTGCAGTCGGCATGGCCCCGATCGTGTTCTCCGCCTACCTGTCGGCCGAAACCAACGCCGCCACGATCGCGGCTGACTGTGTGGTGGATTGGCCGATCATCGCCGGCATCTGGAAGGTCGAGTCGAACCATGCCACTACTGGCGGCCGCACCATCACCACCGACGGGAACGTCACCCCACCCCTCTACGGCCCGACCCTCGACGGATCGGTCCCCGGCACCGCCGTCATCCCAGACACCGACGGCGGGCTCCTCGACGCCGACCCGACGTGGGATCGGGCCGTCGGACCCGCCCAGTTCCTCCCCGGCTCCTGGCGAGCATACGGACAGGACGCCAACCGGGACGGAACAGCTGACCCGCACAACGTGTACGACGCGGCGCTCGCCACCGTCGCCCACCTCTGCCTCACCGCCCCCGGCGACTACACAGAACAACTTGATCTCGCAGCGGCGCTACGCCGCTACAACAACTCCGAGGTCTACGTCACCACCGTTGCCGGGTGGATCGACTACTACCGGGCCTTCACCCTCACCGGCGGGACCGTCACCGCCGACGGCCTCTACGCCTTCCCCCTCCCCCACGACACCGTCACCGTCGATCAGATCCGGGCCAGCCACCACGACTACCCCGCCTCCGACCTGGCGGTACCAGAAGGCACCCCGGTCTACTCCGTCCACCCCGGCACCGTCACCAACGTCTACGAGCCGTGCCCCAGCTGCAAGTGCGGGTGGGGAGTCGCCATCACCGGAGCAGACAACCACCGCTACAGCTACTGCCACGGCATCGGGGTCACCGTCGAGACCGGTGCCGAGGTTGCCGCCGGGCAGCTGATCATGACCTCCGGCAGCACTGGGAACGCCGAAGGCCCCCACCTCCACTTCCAGATCCGCAACCCCGCCGGAACCCTCGTCTGCCCACAGACACTGCTCGAAGCCTGGTGGAACGGCACCGGGCTCAGCCCGGTCGCCGCGCCCACCGAGGGATGCACGCACTGAAAGGAGCCCTTCATGCCAACCAGCCCCCAACCATCGGTCGAGGAGATCCTCACCCGGCAGCGAATCGCTGACGCGTTCGCCACCCTCGCCAACCCCGGATCAGACAACACCCGGGTACGACTCGAGGAGGACGAGCGCCGCAGCGTCGCCCGGGCAGTCGACCGCTCCGATCATCATCTCGCTGCGTTCGCCCACACCATCCTCGATGAATGGGATCAGCTCGACCTCGACGACCAGGTCGCCGGGCTGCTCCTCTTCGCCGAGATCGCCAACCACTCTCGGAACGCCAAGCGCGAGCTGGGTGTTCAGCGATGAGCGTCCGGCCATGTGTCGGCTGCGACGGCGAAACCCAGGTTGACGCCCAAGGCCTCTGTGGTTCATGCCGAGATGAGCTGCGGTTCGTGGTCCGACCGGTCGCGCACCGTGAGGCGTACCGGAGGCGCGTCGCCGCCGAAGCCAACCTGCGAGCCGAGATGGAACGACTCGGTGTCGTCGTCATCACCAGCGTCCCCGACGACAACAGCCTGTGGGTCTGCGACCTGTGCAACAACCAGATCCCCGTCGACTGCGAATACACCCTCGTCCCCCTCCTCGGAAGCCACGCACTCTGTGCGAGCTGTGTCACCACCATCCCCTACTGGCCCAACGCTTGGACCCAACCCACCCCACGGGCATGTCGCTGCGGCGCCTGCCAACTGCCGCTCCTGCGCACCATCGACACACAGGAGCTGCATCACCGTGAAGACCGGCAGCGCGGTATCGGGCTGTGACCCAGCCGACAGCCGCCCATCCCGACGGGGAGAAGGTCCTCACCGTCCTCGCCGGCGCCCTCGTCGCCGCCTGCGCGCTGGTGTGGAGCGCCGGCCAGCTCACCGCACGCATCTGGCACAGCACCTGGGCACCCACCCCTCTCACCGAGAGCCCGGTCATATTGTGGCGACTGGTCACCGACCCGGCACATCCCAACCAGGCCTGGCCAGCAGGAGCGGCACAGCTCATCCCAGGACCTATTCCCTACTACGCCACCCTCACCGCCATGGCGCTCGTGCTCCTCGCCGCCGCAGCCGTCGGCTACCGCCACAACCACGACCACAGAGACACCAGCGAGGACTCGGCCCGATGGGCGAAACCACGCGACCTCAAACCCCTCATCGTGCGCCGACCCCAACCGGGACGGCTCACCCTCGGCACCGTCGGGCGCAGGCTCATCGCCACCGAAGCCCAACACTCGGTCGCCGTCATCGGACCCGCCGGCACCGGCAAGACCACCGGCTTCGCCATCCCCGCCCTCCTCGAATGGGACGGCCCCGTCATCGCCACCTCCGTCAAAGGCGACCTCCTCGAACACACCATCAACCACCGACGCAGCATCGGCGACACCTACGTCTTCGACCCCGTCACCTCCACCGCCGAACCCACCGCTGGATGGTCACCGCTCCACACCTCCGCCGACTGGCAAGGCGCGCTGCGGATGGCTGCCTGGCTCGCCTCCACCGCCCGAGCCGGCGAGCGGGGCGGACTCCAAGACTCCGACTTCTGGTACGCCGTCGCCCAGAAACTCCTCGCCCCACTCCTCTACGCCGCCGCCCGGTCCGGCGCCACCATGGCAGACGTCCTCCGCTGGGTCGACCTCCAAGACGAACACGAACCCCTCCAAGCCCTCCACCACGCCGGCAGCGTCGACGCCCTCCAGGCCTTCGCCGCCACCATCAACCGAGAGGACCGCACCCGCTCCTCCGCATACACCACCGCCGAAACCGTCCTCGCCGCCTTCGCCGACCCTGGCGTGCTCGCAACAACGACGAGAGAGCCGAGGATTGATCCCGACCGGCTGCTCGACGGCGGCGGCCACACCCTCTACATCTGCGGACCCCTCCACGAACAAGCCCGACTCCGCCCCCTCTTCACCGCACTCATCGAACAAACCGTCGCCCGCATCTACGACCGCGCCAACCGCACCGCTAGCCGCCTTGCCAAGCCGCTCCTACTCGTCATCGACGAAGCGGCCAACATCGCCCCCCTCCCCGACCTCGCCCAGATCGCCTCCACCGCCCGCGGCGTCGGCATCCAACTCGTCACCGTCTGGCAAGACTTCGCCCAGATCCAAGCCCGCTACGGCACCTTCGCCCAAACCGTCATCAACAACCACCGCGCCAAAGTCGTCCTCGCCGGCATCTCCGACACCCCCACCCTCGACTACATCAGCCGACTCATCGGCGACGAAACCGTCACCGAAGAATCCCGCAGCCGCAACCCCGACGGCAAAACGAGCATCACCCAGACAACCCGACACCGGCCCCTCGCCCCCGCGTCCGACCTCCGACGAGCCGACACCGGCACCGGAGTCCTCGTCTACGGCAACTTCCACCCCGCCCAACTCAAACTCAGGCCGTGGTACAACGATCGCTCACATTGGTCACACTCTTCCTCGTAGCGCGATTCCCCCTTCTTCTCTCCAATCTTGGTTAGCTGGTTGGGGGTCCTTGAGTCACAGGCAATGGGAGGTCGTCCCAACTTTCTGATCCGTAGATCTCCAAGGGGTGTCCGCGGACATCCACAGCCGTCCATACAGCCCGAAAACAGAGGTTCTCGATTCCGTCAGCGTCCACAGCCGTCCACCGCTGTCCACACCGAATGGCCCCCAACTTGGCTCCCAGCGTGGCCAAGAAGTCAGAAGTTTGCGAGGCGGCGGCAGCGGAAGCCAAGATCGCTTGAAGGTGATCGCCGATTCGCTCTTGGGCACGTCGGAAGCCCTGTCGGCGGTCGCCGCTCTCGAGACGAGAATGGAGAGGTGGTATTTACGGGAGCCCGGACGATCGCACTCATGGAAGCGATGATCGATGCCGGATTCGAGCTTGCAGTCGAGAAGCCGGCTTCCCCTCGTCTGGGATCCATTCGCCCTGCCTCGCCGCCGAAGTCATGGGGCTCTACACAATGCTCGGCGGACACGATCCGACCCCCCACCTCCGACCAGGTAGCTGGGATCTTGCGTTCGACGGAGGTCTGCTCGTGGAACTCGATGAGCAGCTTCACTTCAACCGGTACCGGGCCACAACCCTGCATGAGGGTTGGACGGCGCCACTGCCGTGGCGAGACGACTACCTCCGCTACTGCCAAGATCGCGAGACAGAGTGCCTCGCCGACGGACGCTGGGGCAAGGGGTGGTCGAACCGCTCCTGCGAACTTATGTTCGGACGGGGTGACAAACCTGGCGTCCTGGGTAGTGCCGGTTCGCCGCGTTGGAAGCAGCGCGCACTCTATGACGCGATGAAGGACGCGTTCGCTTTCTCCACGAGCGGTCATCGCGTCGCTCGACTGTCCATCTATGACAAGATTGGAGGCCTCGATCTGGGTGTGGCACTCGATCGCGGTGTTGCGTCCGATTCCGACGCGCTGGCTTCGCTCGTTCAGCGGCGCTCAGCTTCTGCTGCGTTTTGACTCCCGCGACCCTCCTCATAGAGCGATGCTCGCGGTCTTGCGATCGATCTCTCGATCCACTGCCCGCAGTCTTTCGGTGACGTGGCTCAGATCGAGAGTGCTGAGATCCCAGCCGGACCGGAACCCGGTTCGTAGAAGCTCGACGTACACGTGGCTGGGAGTGAGACCCCCGTTTAGGTCGACGAGACGATCCACCAACGTTTCTAACTCGTTCCGATCCGGGGTCACGTCGGGCAAGCTGGAGGACTCCGCGGGGCGGAGCGTCAGGGCAAGGTCGAGGGTCGCAACGTCCTCGAATCCGGAGGCGAGCCCCTTCACAGACCGCTGGCCTTTATCCAAGACTGTGATCAGGTCGGGATCGACCTTGAGACCCGCTTCGTAGACCGAGCGCTGTAGCAAGCCCCACATCGCTCCTGAGCTGTTCCCAAACAGGATCGTGATCGCGCCGCCTGGCTTCAATACCCGCCGGCACTCACGGAATGCATCAGTCAGGAGACCCTCGTATCGGTCGGCTGTTCGCCGCGCACCCGTGTCAACCCGATCCACAACGGCCTCCGCGTCGGGATCTGTGGTGTCGTCAAGCCAAGCCTCGTGGAAGAGATTCATGTCCGAGTAGAAGATGTTGGATCCGAAAGGTGGGTCTGTGAACACATAATCGACCGACGCATCAGGAAGCGGAATGGCAGCCGCGCTCGCAATCTCGTAGTGAACGTCGGGGCCCTCATCAGCACCGAAGAGAGTGCCTGCGCCTCGCGCCGTGCGAATCCAATCATCAGATTTGATGACTGCATCGACCTTCCGGTTGAACAGGTCGAATACGTTCCATTCGTAGAACACGGGAGCGACGTAGTAGTTGGCGTTGGCAGCATTGAGCGGTCGTTTCTTGGACCACTGGTATCGCTTGCTTGCCCGAGTAAGGATTCCGGTGAAGGCGAATCGGAGCTTCTCTCTCAGCTCCGGCACCTCAACCGTTTCGATTTCGCTCTTCAACGCCCCCAACACAGCCAGATTCCTCGGCGAGAAGAACGCAGCGGTTGAAGTCAGGCCATGACGAGCGAGAGCGGAAGCGACATACATCTGGCGCGTCTCCTCAATTGGCACGTCGGGCCATTCGATCCCCTCTGGGTCAACTTCGGTAGCGCTCGGTGTCCACGGTTGCTCGAGCTGTGTCCGGGAGCACGCGCAGGAGATCGAATCGACTACGGGCTCTTCGCCAACTCGGCGTGACCTGCTTGAGAAAGGGTCTCCGCAATGCGGGCATTTCATCACACCCTTGTCCCACCCGGAGGCCTCCAGCGCTCGGTAGTAGTTCACTGGGCGCTCACACGACCTGCATGCCATGATGATGCTCCAGATCGTCTTGACCAGTCGAGCTTGTTCACCACAGGCTTGGCACCGGACGGCGTAGACGTCCCCGAGCCGTTCCATCACGCGTGACACGACCTCGTGGGTCCGTTTGTGCAGATGATCAGCATCGACGAGGTTGAGATAGTTTTTTCCGATGTGCCTGCCAAGTATGGACACATCGAAAAGCCGCGCCCGGCGGAACGCCATCGTCGCGGCCACGCCGGTCATGCCGGAGCCGGCGAAAGGATCTAGGACCACATCGCCCGGCTTCGTGAACGCCTCGACGAAGGGCGTGATCGCTGTAACCGGGACCTTCGTCAGATAAGCGTGCGCCATGTACACCGGGTCGGTGCGCCTGACCTGGATGAGTTCAGGGATGTCTCGCGTGGCGTCCTGCGTCAAGTCGTTACTCATAGTCTGTAGACCGATAGTGTGCAATATCAATAGGTTACTTCATCATGCCGGGCCCCAGTGACAGATTCGCACATCCGGGGCGCCATGTCTTCGGACAGCGGGTCCGCGCACTGCGCGAGCACCGAGGGCTATCGCAGGAGGCTCTCGCTGAACAGTGCGGGCTGCACCGCACCTACATAAGCAGCATCGAGCGAGGCCAGAGGAACGTGGGCATCGACAATGTTCTCCGCCTTGCCTCAGCCCTCGGCGTTCCGGCTTCTGCACTGTTCGAGGATACCGATGGGGTTTAAGGAAGACGCCGACTTCGCACGGTTCGTCTCCATGGGAGCAGTCGGGACAGCAGCAGTCGCCGACGACCTCCGGGAGCAGCACGGCCATCGCCCGATTGAGCTTGAGCGCTACGCAATGGCGAACAAGGTGTGGCAGACGAAGGTCAAGCGCCTGCGGCTTCCCGACCTCGTGTGCACAAGATGCGGCCTCAGGGTGGAGTCCAGGGCGAAATCGAAGCTCGGACTTGTGCTGTCGCACTCCGACGCCCGCGACCGAGCCTGGGATGACGGAGGGATGCGCGGAGCCGATCTCTACGTGTTCCTTCGAGCGGACCTATCGACCTTCCCGCCTTATGTGGGCCAACCATTTTACTTCACCACCGCTTCTCTCCGTGAGGCTCTTGACCAGGCAAAGCGAAGTGCGCCGAAGGCCGCGTCCGAGGGTTCAGAGGTCACGCTGACCTGGCCCACCTGGGTTCCTGCTCGATCCGGAACGTTTGCTGGTGTGGACGAAGCTGATCGGCTCGTCTGCGAGTGGGAAGACGGCAGTGGGTATCGGTACTGGCAGTGGCGAAACTGGAAGGACCCGAGGTACGTCTACTTGGAGAGCGGACAGCCGATCCTCGCCGACGAGACAATCCTGGCCGGGGTCGTGTCGCCACCCACGGACTTGAGCTGTCCAGGAGACGTCTGGGATCTAGAGGCGTCCCTTGCCTCAACCAACTCATCGGACAGATACTCGGCCATCCGGGCTGCCGGGGCAGCCGACACAACGGAACTCACGAACAGCCTTGCCTCCATCGTCGATGGCGAAGACGACTGGAGGATCCGGCTTGAGGCTGCGGCGAGCCTCGCAATGCTCGATCCGGGCGCGTGGACGGATTCGATCCTCGAGATCGCCCACAACGTCGAGCTGCCGGAGGATGTTCGCATTGAAGCGACGTTCGTGTTATCAGAACTCCGAACCGCTGAAGCCCTGGACGGTCTCGCGACCGTCTGCGCGCCGGATTCAGGTTGTCCCAGCGAGATCCGGGCCGCGGCCGCGTGGGGTCTTGGTCAAGGGCGGATCGCACGCCCTGAGGCCCTTCTGCCGCTCATGGATGACGACGATCTGGTCGTGCGTCTCCATGCGGTTGTCGCTCTCGAGGATCTCCCATCTGATGTAGTTGAAATCCTCCTAGGTTGGCTGTCAGAGGGGAAGACGACACGGGCAGCCACCGCGACTCATCTCCTGCAGCGCCATCACGAGGTCGAAGCCCTCCTCACCGCCTACGAATCCGGAGGTGTCGCGAGACTCTGGGCCATCAGGGGTCTCGGTGCACTGCCGGAAGCCGAGGTGAGGGAGTCTGCCGGCACCCGGCTCATTGGGGAACTCGAAGTGGCGCTCGTCCCCCTTTGGCTCGGGCAGAACGATTGGGTCCGCGGAGAGGGCCAGGCGGGGGTCGATGCCTTGGACATCCAGAAGATCCGCTTCGATCCGCACGGTCCAACCTCAGGCAACGACGAGGGCCACCTGTGGCGACCTGCGCACTCCTAGTCGGTTTCCCTGTGTAGGTCTGCCAACACGTCCGCACCGGCATGCAGGCCGATGCTACGCCGACGTTCGGCAAGTGACAGAAGTCAATGGTGGAAGACTGGAGCAATACGGTCGACTCTGCGGGCGGCTCATGCAAAGCGTTCCAAGAGCTGGCGGGCGTTCGCCCGATCGATGTCCCACTCCTGCAGGAACATGTTCGCGCCGCGAATGCCGTTCAGCGACTCGCTCTCCTCGACGTTGGACCCGCGAATTGCCCTGCTGACCTCCGCTGCGAGAGTGCGATCCCGGTCCACATGGTTGTTTATCTCGTTCTGGACGCGCTCGCCCAATTCGGCGAGTACGCCAATCGCTTCCTGTATTACCGGATCCTCCAGATCAAGACCCTGGAGAAGCACGACTGCTTCCGAATACGCATCTTGCGCGTCGTCCAAGGCCGCCTGTTCATCCACGTGTGTGTGGCCCGGGGTGTCCCATGCCACCAGAGCTGAGATCGTGATGAGCGAGCTCGCTGCTCGAGAGAAGGCGTCAGCCGTCGGTGTACTGGCAGCAGGAGGTATCTCCGATGAACGGAAGCGATCCATGGCGTCGGAGCGCTCAAACCACTTTCCGCTGATCAATCTCCCTGCGAATCCTTTGACAAGCCGGTTGTCTCTGGTCGGTGCGATTGACACACCACGCTGTCCAAGGTCATCGGGAATCCCCGAGATGATTGTCTCCAGGGCCGCAAACCAACTGAAGAGATCCTCGATCTGCACGAGCAACCCGACTTCCACCGCTGGCCACCATGGCGCTGCGGGATCCCCTGGCGACTCGAGGATCGCGACGTTCGGCGAGAAGTTCTCAATCGCTCTAAGGAACCTGTCGAGATGCTTGTCGAAGCGCCGCCGGCATCTGGACCGGGCGAGCTTGGCAGCCCGAGCAGTGGCGCCTCTGGCCGACCCAGCCCGGGCTGCTTTCTGAACATCGCCGGGAGTCACATCCCCGTTCGCGAGTCCGAGTGCGATCGCTTGGAGGTTGTCCAGGTTCTGGTAAAGAGGCCGGATGTGAGGCGGTGGTTCGGTGAGACCGATCAATTCCCAGTACTCCGGATCGAGGGCTTCGGCTAGTCGTTTGAGTTGTCTGCCAATGACCACACCGGTGGCTCGAAGGTTCTTGCCTGAGCTCAGTCCAGGGATTATGAACTTCGCGAGATTGACCGCCACCGAGTCACCGACGCCATCTGCGATGGGCGAATCGGACTGGGCGTCGGTACCGACGTCGCGGAACATGTGCAGTCCGGTTGTAGGCGCCGGTCCTAACACATGGGCTTCCTCTGCCAGCTTCTGCCTGCGGCGATCCAGGGAGCGAAGATTCCCCTTCCCCGTCAACCACGCCTGTCCAAACTGAGCGGTGATCTCGGCGGCTTCGTCAAGGAGCGAGGCCTCAGATGAGAGTCGCTCTGACGCGGATGGCACGGACACGACGCTCGCGGCCGCGGTCAGTCGCACTCTGTTCCACCGAACCGCGTCATCGGAAATCAGCACACTCCGCTTCAGACGCTTTGTCGCGACACTGAAATCACCGACTCCAGCGTCCTCGCCATCCGCGAAAACGGCACGGATGTGAACCTCGTCGACCCTCGGAAGACACCAGCAGATTGTGCGGGCAACATCCACGACCAAATCATGGACCGACTGGTCTGAAGGGTCGATGGCATTGAGCCACACGCATGACGCGATCGCTGGCTCATCGGCGTCCAAGATGCTCAGTTCCCGTAGCCACGCAATCTCTCGCACGATCCGGGTGAAAATCCTCTCTTCCGCGTCGCCTGAGGCAGCTCCAATGGCTGTGTCCCGATCTATGCGGGTCATTGAATCGAGGATTTGCGCCAGCAGCTTGAGAGGTGCCGACTCAATCGCTTCTGACAGGAAACTCGATGGTGGCCAATTGCCGCATGTCGCGATCGGCAGACCGCTAAGGGCGTCCAGCAGGGCTGCGCCCTTGCTGGGTTCGAGGTCCCGGGTCAGAAGCAAGGCCACCCGGTCCAGTCCGACGCTCTCAAGAAGCGCCGCCCGATCGTCGGCGCGGCTTGGCATCGAGACGATGTCCGCCACGGCTGCTGTAACGCGCTCGTCGAGCGGAAGGCCCGACAGGTCGCTACCGGCTAGCGCCATACTGAACGCCAGGGGGGCTAGACCCGGCGGCACGCGATGGCGAGCAACCACCTCGATCCAAGCTGTTGCTTCAGAGCTGAACCCGGCAAGCCGCAGCCCATTTAGTCCTGCGATGAGTACATCAACATCGGCCTCGGCAGCCAGACGATCGGTGAGAGCACTAATGACAACAACCTTCTGATCATCAAGTGCAACACCGGCCAAGAGAGGTAGGAGTTCGGGCCCGGGCAACACGGAGACCAACTCGTGGAGTGTGCGGGCTCGAGTACGCGGCGGGGATTCATGGATCGCTACTTCCGCTGCGCTGCTTCGGAGCGGATGCAGGCCCGTGAGCACGCCGTCTGAAGTCTTGGCAATCAGGTGCTCGTCCATGAGGCGTCGGAGCGCTTGTGTGGATTCGGCGGCCTCCGCTCCCACCACTCCCTCGATCGTTTCCCATGGCACGTTGGCGCCGTTCGCGGACGCCGTAGCAACGAGAGCCAGGATGTGGAGCTCGATAGCACGGCCTTCTCGAACCCGGTCATCGACCTGCGCTCGGATGGTTGCGGCAAGTCGCTCGCCACGAGTCAGGATGTGGGTGTATTCGAGAAGGAGTCCGCGGCTCTGTTCGAGTGGCTCCCTCCAGTGGGGCCATGACGTGGCAGAGCGCCGGCTGAGCTCTGCGAATAGGCGCTCCGCGAGTTCCTCATCGAGCGTAGGACGGAAGACCGTTGCTCGGTGAGACTCGCGTACGAGGAGAAGGTTCTCGTTGCGAACGGTGCCCAGAATCGCCACGCCCGAGACGTCGAGGACTTCCCGAGCGAATCGATCGAATCCGTCCATGCCAGCTCTCCCGAGATCGTCCGCGATCAGCGTCACCGGACACTCCCGCGTCGGCAACAGTGCCCGAACGAATCGAATGGCTGCCTCAACGTCTCCCTCGTCCAAGTGCCTGAGTCGGTAGCAAGGCATCCCGCGGCGCCGGCTGGCGACCAACCATGCGAGTGCCGATTTCCCCGAACCCGACGGCCCGGCGACTAGGGCAAACCCAGACTCGTCCAGGGCATTGTTGACTGATTCGGCGAGCGCAGGACGATCAACGACCAGCCCTGCCGAGACGTGGCCAGGCACCACGTGAACACCCTCGTAGAACCGTTCGTCATGAACTTGGCTGCCCCAGTCGATAGGTTCAACGAGTCCCCGATCCAGTGCCTCCTCCAGCCGGCCCGCATCGGTCATCTCTCGCACGCCCGCGATCAGCCGGTCAACGTCGGTCAATCCAATCCGCTCACGGTCCTCAGCCAAGCGAGTCGAGTTCGCGTCGGCTGCATTCCCCACATGGGAGCGAACCGCCTGGAAGATCGGGACACAGGCTGTTGGAACGGTGTCAAGCGCTGCCGCCAGAGCGTCGACTGCTCGCCTGATGGGTTCCGGTTCAATGCGGAGCGACGTAAGGGCGAGCATTTTCTCCGTCGATACCTGATCCACTCCGAGGAGTGGGTAGAGAGCATCTCCCAGATCGGTTCCGCTGAGGAAGCCAGATGGAGGATCTGAGAACCCGCTCACCCCACTCTCGAGGACAAGCTCGAACTCGGCGTCAGGCTGACTCGAGAGCCGCACCGCGTGTGCGGCCCATCCCTTGTTAATGAATCCTGCAACCTGCCCCAGCGTGAAAGATCCGAGATGCCGTTGGCGCGACTTGACCTGACGGTGCACAACAGGACGAGCCGCTGACTCGACCGTGTAGTCCTCCCAGCCTTCCGGAGTGATTACGAGCGGAGCCCGCTCGATCCAAGCAAGACAAGCGTCGAGGGAGCCAACCGCGTCCTGGAAGTGGTAGCCACGACCGGATCGGGCTCCCGAACGAGAAGCGGTCCATTGATGGCGGAGACCCTCGTCCATTACTGGCAAGTGCTCGGGACAGATGACATGCCCTGATTGTCCCACTCCGGGGGCACATGTCGGCTCGGATCGAGCTCCCAGCGCGCTTCTTGCACTGCAACCTTCTAGAAGATCCTTGGGAGACCCGAGCAGGGGCGCGCCGGGGCCCGGCCAGAAACCGCTCTGACCCGGACCATTGCTCGTAGCATGGCGGGACTTGAACCTGCGACGTTCGGGTAATGAAGCAAACGATGGAATCCTGCTGGCCGGCCGAGGACGGCCCCCAAGGGCCGACCGCAGGCCGGCCTCTCTTGATCCTGTGGAGAAAGATCTCCCGGCGGTTCTCGAAGCGACGAGTGGTAAGAGGGATCCGCAGCTCTTCGCTATCTGCTGGAGGCTTCTTACCATCGTTCGGTAGCGAGACTATGACGCTCTCCATTGAGCTCCGGAAGATCCCGGGCGATCTTGCGTCGTGCAGCGATCCACGCTGCTAGCTGCTCGGGATCACTTTTGGGTGGAGCCGGTCCGAGGAGCCCTGGGAGATCGTCACTGATCCCATGTTGTGAGCGGAGACGAAGTGCCCGGTGGACAATGCGGTCCCAGGCTGCCCTGCGATGTGGCTCCGCGGGTCGCTCGCCAAGGGCATCGCGGACCCAGGAAGGAGGGGTGTAGGAGACGGCAGCAAAGTTGTCTCGATGACGAGCTTCGGCTTCCCGCCTTAGGTTCAGGTACTCGACCAGCTCGCCGCTGTGGTCATGGGAGGCGACCTCGAGGCGACCCCCCGCATCACAAGCAGCCAGCTCAGCCTCCAGGACCCTGCTGCGTTGGTCGACTTGCTGGGAGCTCAGAGTTTGGGGCCCGCGTCCGCTGTCGATGGCTGCGGCTTGGGCTGCGGTTTGGCCTAGAGCGGAAACGAGCGCGCTTATCCCGGTGGCCTGCTGGTGGGAAAGGTGGGAGCACGGTTCGTGGCTCAACTCCGGATCGACGAGGTAGATCGTGTTGGCTTCGCGGCCTCGGCTCATGGTGACGTAGATCCATTCCCGGTCGACGCCCTCCCCGGCGACTGTGTGGGCTCGGCGTGCGGTCGCGCCTTGGGCTTTGTGGCCGGTGAGGGCGTAGCCCCAATCGAGGTTGCCTTCGTCGAGGTACCAATGCGGAACGGTCACGGTGTTGTCGTTGCGGTCGAGCCGGAGTGTGATGGTTCTGCGTTCGGTGTCGACGGCCGTGACGTTGCCGAGGTCACCGTTGAGGACCCCGAGTTTGGAGCGGTTCTTGAGGCACACGACCCTATCGCCGGTCTGGAACACGCGCTCCCCAGCGTTCACCGCGGGCCCTTGGAGGAGGCCAGCTTCGGCGATGAGTTCGCGAGCCATCAGGTTGAGCTGGTTGACGGTGGTGTTGCGGTGACCGATGAGCAGAACCTCGGCGGGGTCACCGACTTCTTGGACGTCGCGGTACCAGGCGTCGACTGCCTGAGTGATGGTGTCGTCGCTACTGGCGGCGACGTTGATCTTGCCGCGCCGGTCGTACATGGCCACCGCGCGGGAGATCGATCCGTGGCGTAGTTCGGCCAGGGCGGTGCGTTCCCATTCCTGGTCCTGGCGGACGTTCTCGGTCAGCTCGACGGCCGGTAGGCGAGCCGTTAGTGCAGCGAATAGGCCGCCGGCGTCGATCTCGGCGAGCTGGCGGTGATCGCCGATCAGGATGAGCTTGCCGGATGCTGATTCGACCAGGTCGGAGACCTCGGCGAGCTGGCGGCTGCCAACCATGCCGGACTCGTCGACGACGACGATGGCACCGGTCGGGAGGCCACCGGATGCCTTGGTTTCCCACAGGAAGCGAGTGATGGTCGCGGAGGGGATGCCGGTGGCGGTTTCGAATCCGGCGGCGGCTCGGGCGGCCAACGCCGTTCCAATCACGCGGGTTCCAGTTTCGGTGGCGAGTTCCTCGATGATGGCCATGACGGTGGTCTTGCCGGTCCCGGCCGCTCCCACGCCGATGTCGATGCCGTTACCGGATGTGGCGAACTGGCGGATCATCGCCCGCTGCCCGTCGGTGAGGTTCGGTTGAGTTGCGAGGGCAGTTTCGACCTGCCCCTCTGGGACCGTCCACCGTTCGGCTGCGATTCCGTTCTGGGCGCGGTCGATAATCCGCTGTTCGATGGTGAGGAGTTCGGTGGTTGTGTAGCGGCGTTCGTTGACCAGTCCCGGGAAGATGTCCCCGTTGCCCCTCCGCATGATCCGCGGCTGCGTCGAGTTGACCAGTTCGAGGAGATGTTCGAGTTCGGCGGGTTCAAGATCGATTGACAGATTCTTCAGTGGGTCGGTGGTGGGGTGGATGGGGAGGATGGGAATCACGTCAGAGCGACCGAGGAAGGCGTCCGCCAGATGCTCGATGTCGGGTCGTCGTCCTCCCTCGGGTAGAGCCTCCGCCACTGCTCTGATTGCGTCCGCCCGCCCAAACGTCGATGCCTGGGCGGTGAGCCCCTCGGCGGAAGCCATCGATTCGAATACGGGTGCGGGGTCTGGGACGGTGACGGAACGGCTGCGTTCCAGCACCATTGCGACCGACTCGGGCGTAACGCCAACCTCGGCGCCTCGTTCCGCCCAGCCCGGCATCAGCATGTCGATGGGATGGTCTTGCTTGGGGCTCCGTGTCGCCAATGTGGCGACCTCGTTCCCGACCGCGGTGTCCGCAAGTCCATGGTCGTTGCGCCAAGCCTCGATTTGCTGGCGCCGTTGCGAGAACGCCATGATCTGTTCTCGGGTGAAACCGTCGATGTCAGCAATCCCGTTGCGGACCGGCTGCCAGCGGACCCCGAGTCGTTCGGTGAGACGGTGACGTAGTTCGGATTCGTGGAGGTAGCCGGCGGCCAGCTTGTGCCGGTACAAGAGACGTCCATCAATCGCCCGCCACACATCGTCGACGCCCTTGACCCGGTTCCCCACAACCACGTGGGTGTGCAGCTGAGGATCATCCGCCCGGCTCGTGAACTCGGTGAACCACGCCGAGACGTATCCCTTGGTGCGGATCGGCCAGGTCTCAATCCGATAGCGGGGGCTTCCATCGTCACCGACGATCGGTTGACCCTCGGCGTCCAGGACCGGGGCTCGCGATGCTCCCCGCGTCGACGACGCGACCGATTCCAGGTAGGTGAGCGCCTCGGCGGTGGACTCCTCGAACGCCTCGACCACCTGCCTGCGAACCTCGTCGTCCCCGAAGGCCCACAGCAGCGACACCGACTTGTCAGCCGAGAACGTCAGATCCCAGGCCGCCACCCCGTCCTTGCGGAGCTGACGTCCCAACTGCTCCCCCGTCGCCGGGTGCTGCCCATCGAAGAGGCGGACCAGGCCCTCCGCCGACACGATGCCCTCCAGTCCCTGTTCGACGGCGCCGCGGCCGTACCAACGACCAGTCGCAGTCCCACCCCGCAGGTAGTAATCCTCCCGGGGCGAGATCTCCCCCAGTTTCTGGAGGTAGTAGTCCTTGCGGGCCTTGGCGATACTCAACACCCCGCCACCCCCGAACGGTCAACTGGTAGACCCCGGGCAACTTGTTGCACGTGCGTGTGGTGCTGAGGGGGTTGGGATGAGAAGCGGGTGACAGGGCTGCCTGAGTCGTCGGCTGAGGTGACCTGTTGGCGTTGGCGGTTCGACATCGGGTTCCTTCCTTCGATCTGGTTCATGTGGTCGATCGTGGAGGAGGACCCTGTCATTCCGTGACCATTTCGGCTGCTCGGAAAAGAAATCTCAGATGGCCTGAGACGGTGGTACCCGGCCACCTGCCGCGCGCGCTCAGTCGTTCCAGAACTGACGACTGAGCCAGGCGTCTCCGCCCGAAGGCCCGTAAACGCCGGCGTTATCCCGGAGTGCTGGTCGCCGGCCCGCCTTCGGACAGCCCGGCCGATCTGAGTTGGAGGGCTTTTGACAGGGTTGCTGACACTCTGCTGACAGGGTCGGAGCGCACGATCGCGGCATGGAATCAGCAGAAACGACCACCAATCGAAGCGACGCCGTGGAGCGACTCCACGAACAGCTGCAGGACTCGCTCCAAGAGCTCGTCACGTCCGAGGACTGGCAGCGGGCTCTGGCCGTAGCGGCCCGGTTCCACGACTATTCGTTCGCCAACACCCGATTGATCTGGGCACAATCCCTGGCCCGCGGCTTCACCCCGAGCCGGGTAGCCGGCTACCGGGCGTGGCAGGAACTCGGCCGACACGTGCGGCGCGGCGAACGGGGACTGCAGATCCTCGCCCCCGTCATCCGCAAGATCACGCCCGAGAACGGAGACGAGGAGGAACGGCGAGTTGTGGGGTTCCGAGTCGTCCACGTCTTCGACATCGCCCAAACCGAAGGCGAACCCCTCCCCGAAGTGCCCGTGGCTCTCGTTGAAGGGGATCTTCCCTCCCACTGGGAACAGGTCAGCGGGCTCATCACCGGGGCCGGGTTCGACCTTCAGGTCGCCGACCTCGAGCGGCTCGGCGAAGCCAATGGCATCACCGACTGGCAGCACCGAGATGTGGTGGTGCGTGCCAGTCTCCCGGGGGCGCAGCGATTCAAGACTGCAATCCACGAGCTCGCCCATGTTCGGTTGCACGAGCCGACTTCGGATGGTAGACCGTCGTGTCGGGGGATCGTCGAGGTGGAGGCCGAGTCGGTGGCGTACATGGTGTGCGCAGCACTTGGGATCGACAGCGCCGGCTACAGCCTCCCCTACGTGGCGTCATGGAGCGGAGGCGACATCACGAAGGTGTCTGCCACTGCCAATCGGGTGATCGGCTGTGCCCGCCAGGTCCTCACCCAGCTCGAGCAGGAACGCCGACTCGAGCGCGAACCCATCGCCGCCGGGCCCCGGATCGAGGCCCGAGATCGGGAGACCGCGGCGCGATCGCCGGAGCCGAAAGCAAGATCGGATCTCGAGACGGTGGTCAGCGCCGCAACGGCGTTCTACCAAGGCCAACTCCGCGAGCCACCGGGAGGGGAGGCAGTCGAGTACCTGCGAGGCCGGGGGATCGACAACGAGGCGATCGATCGCTGGCAGCTGGGCTACGCACACGGCGCCTGGGAGGCATTGACGGTGGCGCTCCGCGAAGAAGGCTTCAGCGACGACCTGCTCCTCGAGGCGGGCGTTGCCGGCCGGTCACGGCACGGGCGCCTCTACGACCGGATGCGCAACCGGGTGATCTTCCCCATCCACGATGACCAAGCTGTACCCAGAGGTCTCGCCGGTCGGCTCCTTTCGGGTGACGGACCCAAATACCTCAACACCCCCGAAACCGAGCTGTACCAGAAGCGGTCCCTGCTCTACGGCCTCCACCTCGCCCACCAACCGATCCTCGACGCCGGCACGGCGGTCGTAGTCGAGGGCTACACCGACGCAATCACCGCCCACCAAGCGGGCCTCACCAACGTCGTCGCCACCGGGGGAACCGCGCTGACGGAGGAGCACCTGAAGACACTTGCGAGGATCACGAGCAACGTCACGCTGGCGTTCGACGGCGACCACGCCGGTCTCCAGGCGGTGGAGCGCGCGGCGGACCTGGACCGCGCCCACCACGGCATCCGGCTCCACGTCGCCATGCTGCCGGCGGGACACGATCCTGCAGACCTGCTCGCAAACGGCGGAAGACACTCCCTTGAAGAAGCCATCGCCAACGTCGCTCCGCTGGAACACCACCTGATCGATCAGATTGTCGAACAACACATCCTCGACGAACCCGAAGCCATGGCCCGGGCAATCCGTGCCGCCAGATCGGTCCTGCGCTCCGCAACTGACATCGACGTTCGTACAAAGGCGACCGAATACTTGGCGACGAGCGTCGGTCGAGACGTCGCGCTTGTTGCCTCATACCTCGAGCAAACAAGCCAGCCTCGCGCCCTCGAGCGACAACGAGGAAACGGGAGAAGCATCGCATGACCTGCGGAGGCGCCGCCGTGAGTGGTCAGTCCGAATCCCGAAGAGCACGCCGAGGTGAGGCGCTGATGGGGGAATCGTACGTTCTTGTCCGGTGATCAGTTGATGTGAGTGTTACTGCAGTCGGCAAGGCGAGACTATCGGAACCGAACACCAGTTCGATACAATACAGGGATGGACAACACCTCGAACGACGCATCAGGCACCTCCCCATACCGCTCGGCACACGATCTGCCGTCGTTTGTTGAGATGCGACAGCAACTGAAGGCGTTCAAAGCCCTGACACTCTTCATGATGCGCGGGAAGCGCAGCGAGATTGCCGAGTTGGAAACGCGTATCAACGAGATGGCCGATCGCGTCGATGCCTTTTACGAACGCCTCGGTCCGCGTCACTGGGTCTTCAACGACTGGATGAACGTCAGGGAAGTCGACAGCATCCTCGAGGAGACCTCCACGCCCGAAGTGGCGGAGCGCCGACTCATCGAGTTGTACCGGGACGCCGAAGCGGCCAAGTTGCATTTGTTGCGACTCCGCGGGGTTGCCGGCCTGCGTCAACGGCACCACTTGCTGGTTCGGGCGCGTGAGGACTACGACGCCGGGCGCTTCGATGCATGCACCCTGCTCCTCATCTCAGTGATGGATGGCCTTGTCAACGACTACGAGGCAAGCAAGCGACAGGGCCTTGCAGCGCGAGATGCCGACGAGATGGTCGCCTGGGACAGCGTGACCGGACACCACTTGGGGCTCACTAATGCATTGAAACCGTTCTTGAAGACCATCAAGAAGCGAATCGACGAAGAGGTGTTCGAGGTTCACCGTCATGGCATCGTCCACGGCTCCGTCGTGAGCTTCAACAACATCATTGTGGCGACGAAGGCATGGAACCTTCTCTTCGCTGTCGTCGACTGGACCATTGCTACCACAAAGAAGGCCGCCGAAGAGGCCAAGGCACCGCCGCCCACGTTGAGGGAGACTTTTGCCAAGCTCGCCGAACACGGGCGCAAGAAGCAAGCGCGCAACCAGTTCGAACCCTGGACCCTGAGCCGTGGGAGCGGAACATTTGACAGCGACGAGGTAGTCGTCCAAACCAGGCTGTTCATCGAGGTCTGGCAGAAGAAGCAGTGGGGAAGACTGGTGCCGCTCATGCCGCCGCACCTCATAGGGGAGAAGTCGCTGGGGGAGGCCGCCGAGTACACAAAGTCATGGTTCGACATGCACGACGTCGCCGACGTCGAGATCGAGCGAATCGAGTACACGCAGTCGAGCGTGGCCGAGGCCAGAGGCAAAGCCACCATCGACGACACAACAGGGGCTCTCCGGCTTCGGTGGGTCCGCTATGACGACGAAGGGAATTTGGCGCTCAACGACGAGCGTGGAAGCTGGCGTCTCGCCGTCGTCGCACCTCATACCTATCTCGTCGACGATGTGGCGAGTGGCTGAATTTAGCGCGAGCCCCGGCCTGCGACCACGATCAACCCCACGAACCAGAACCGGAAACCACGTCACCGCCCCACCTCCCCGGACCTCAAAAACACCCTCCAAGGATCATCGCGAAAGCCCAAGTGGATTACAGGCATATGTGGCAATCCCGGAAACATCCGTATCTCACTTTGAGTGGCTGTCTCAGAGAGAAGCTGCGGAGTTCACCCCGCGTGACGCCGGCGCCTTCGGGACTCCTGATCGTAGAGCTCGATCGTCTCGGGGTCGAGGAAGCTGGATGCGTCGGGGCCTTCGTCGGCGTCGATGACTGCGAGTAACTCCGAGTAGACGGCTTCGAAGGCGACCTGGTTGCCTTCGGTGGCTGCGGCTCGCATGAGGTTGCGGTAACACTCTTCGCACGCTCCGGTGGCGAGCAGGCCTTTTCTGGCGGCCCAGGTCGCCTCATCGGGGTTGGCGTTGGTGAGGGCGTGTTGGGCGAGGCGGTGGGCGGCGTTGTCGATGGCGACGATGGTGTGGGTGATGATCCCGTCGGTGTGCGCCCAGGTGTAGGCGTTGCCTGCCGCGCTGAAAGGGGTTCCTTCCACGAGTTCGAGCGCAGCGCGCAGGTGGTTGGCTTCGTCGGGTCCTGATGCCCGGTCGGCTTGGCGTATGTGTCCGGTGAACTGTTCGATGTCGCTTCGGAGGTGGGGGCTGATGCGGTAGATCCCGTCGCTGACGTAGGGGAGGTAGGGCTCGCCGTCGGGGCCGAGACCGAGCGTCGTGCGGGCACGAGAGGTGTGCCGGTTAAGCCTTTGGTAGTCGGGTCGCTGTTCCGGCCAGATGGCTTCCATCAGGGTGTCGGCTTCGACGCCACCACGGTGGAAAGTGAGGTATGCGACCAGTTCGGTGCATCTGCGGAGCGGGAAGTGTCCATCGACCCCGTCGACCCGGAGGGTGCCGAGCACCTTCATCTCGGGGACTTGGGCCGGGAGTGCCTCGACGGCCATCTCGTCCTCTGCGAACAGGGTCGGTTCGATGGGCTCCTCGATCGACTCGGGGATGTCGTCGAAGGTCTCGTTGAGCAGGAGAGGGTCGGTGGTGAGTTCGGGGGGTAGCCCGTCGAGGTCTTTGGCGGCGGCGACGAGGTCGGTCATTGCGGTCTGTTCGGCCGGGGTGAGGTTGCGGCGGGCGTAGGTGTGGCCGAGTGGTTCGACGCGTACGGTGTCGTCTTCGATGTGGAGGCGCCACCGGTCCCCGGTCGGGTAGCCGACGACGGCGGCGACCCCTCGACCGGCGTGGGCGGTGGTGAGAAGTCGGTTCGCCTCGTCGGGGGTGTCGGCGGTGGGGTGGAAGACGATGATCGGGTCCCAGGTGTCACCGGCCACCGACGAGATCCGGCCAGCCAGGGGTGATGGGGAGGCGACCCGGGCGACGGCTGCGGCTTTGGCTTCGAGGGCCGGCAGGACCTCGCTCAGGTCGCCTATCGCACGTATCCGTTCGAGGTGGTCGAGGTCCGTCCCGAATCCGATGCAGATGATCTGGACGTTGTCGGCGATGGGGCTGGCGGCGAGCTCGGTGGCCATGGTGTAGCAGGTGGCTGTGACGTCGTCGCGGTGGCCGGTGATCTGGGTGGCTCCGAGGTATTCGAGGTCCAAGAGGAGCTGGGTGTGGTCTCCGTGTCCGACGGTGACGAGCGCTGGGTAGGGGGCGGGGACGCCGTTGGCCTTGTCGCGGAGCCGGTCGATGTCGGTATCGGTGGGGATGGTCCAGCTGCGTCCGTCGTCGTCGATACGCCATCCGGGCGGTGGATCCTGGTGTGGGGTCCACAGCAACAGCCGCAGCGTGTCGGCGCTGAGGTGGACACCGACGACTTGTGGTGGCGGGATGTGGGAGGCGATGACGTCTCGGGCCATGGCGCGCAGGGCGAGATCGATGAACTCGGTGGCGGTGGGGGCGGCGGCCCTTCGGATCATTGCCTCGGCCGGGGCGGTGTCCGGTGGCGGGGGCGTGGGGACGGTGCCGGGTCGACGATGCCTCAGTTGTGCCGTTCGGAGCCGGCGCAGGAGGGCGACGATCCCGGCTGCGAGGACCCCGAGGCCGGCGAGGGTGCTGGCGATGGGGAGCAGCTCGCCGGCGAGGCCCCCGTCGTTTGTGTCGTCGGCGGCATCGGTGTCGTCAGGCTGGGTGATTGGCTCGGGCGGCTCGTGGCTGTTGACAGGGTCGGTCGGCGTCGGCGCGGTGGCGTTCGGAGTGGGCAACGTGGTTGCGGATGGGAGATCGGGCGGAACGGTGTTCGGGGCGGTGTCGGGATCGTCTGGAGCCGACGCTGTGGTCTCGGGCGAAGCGCCGCCATCGAGGCGAGAGTCGGGTTCGGCAGGGTTGCGGGGGTCGTCGGGGATGGCCGGCAGCCCGAATCTCTGGCCGGGGTGGATGAGGTTGGGGTCGTGAGGTGGCGCCAGCCGGTCCCGGTTGGCGTCAACCACCTGTCGCCAGAAGTCGGTCGTTTCGGCGGTGGTGGGGGTTCGGTCCCAGGCGTGGGCGAGGGTTGCTTCGGCGATGCTCCAGAAGCTGTCCCCCGCTTCGACGGTGGCCTCGTCGACTCCCTGCTGCTCAGGGCGATCCGGCCTGATCGGCACACCTGCATCGGCCTGGGGGTCGGTGGGGATGGGGGGCAGTTCGAATCGTTGGTCCGGGTAGATCAGATTGGGGTCGTACGGCGGTACCAGCTGGTCTCGGTTGGTGCCGGCGAGGTGCCGCCAATATTCGGATGTCTCGGGCTCGGTGGGTGGACGCCCCCACGCGGTGGCGAGGGTGGTCTCGGCGATCGTCCAGAAGCTATCCCCCGCCTCCACTATGACCTCCCCCTCCAACGGTGCCGTCGCGTCGTGGTCAGGTGTGGTTGCGCCGCTTGGCAGGACGAGCAGCCAGCCGGGGGTGAGACGATCGGTGGTCTCGGTGAATCGGTGACCGTCACCCATGGCCCGTCCAACGTTCAGCGCACGGATCTCGGTCCACCGGCGACCGTCTTCGAGGGTGGTCTCGGCGATGCTCCACAGGGTGTCGCGGCGCGTCACCTGGTATGTCGGTTGTTGAGGTTTGGCTTGGTGC
>Ga0209751_10001432_pt1 | contig 24583 bp, 38 predicted proteins | sample RifCSP13_1_FD_184019 | JGI IMG/M metagenome (GOLD analysis project Ga0209751, IMG submission 184019) | Soil microbial communities from Rifle, Colorado - Rifle CSP2_sed 13_1 (SPAdes) (version 2) | ecosystem: Environmental > Terrestrial > Deep subsurface > Rock core/Sediment | place: Rifle...
CCCTGGACGTCGAGCTCATCACCCCAGTGGCCTGCGAGGAGGGCCTGCGCTTCGCCATCCGCGAAGGCGGCCGCACCGTGGGCGCGGGCGTCGTGACGAAGATCCAGGCTTAGAGATGGCAAAGCAGCGCATCCGGATCCGACTCAAGGCTTACGACCACAAGCTGATCGACCAGTCCGCCGTGCAGATCGTCGAGACCGCGCAGCGGACCGGCTCGACCGTGACCGGACCGGTACCGCTGCCGACCCGGATCGAGAAGTTCACCGTGATCAAGAGCCCGTTCATCTTCAAGGACTCGCGCGAGCAGTTCGAGATCCGGACGCACAAGCGGCTCATCGACATCAACGACCCATCGCAGAAGACGGTCGACGCGCTCATGAAGCTGAACCTTCCTGCGGGCGTCGACATCGAGATCAAGCTCTAGAGATCTAAAAGGACCGAAGAAGCAGATGACTGACGAGACCAAGATCGATGGAGAGAAGAGCGCGGCGCCGGACATGGCCAGGCCGCTCGTCCTCGGGCGGAAGCTCGGCATGCTCCAGCACTTCAAGAGCGACGGATCGGTCATCGGCGCGACGGTCATCGCCGTCGAGCCGAACCTCGTCACGCAGGTCCGGACGCCCGAGCGCGACGGCTACGCCGCCGTTCAGCTCGGCTTCGGGCGCGTCGAGGAGCGCCGGCTCTCGAAGCCGGAGAAGGGCCACCTCAAGGGCCTGCCCCCGCTGAAGCACCTGCGCGAGGTCCGCATCGACGACGTCAGCGGGTTCGCGCCGGGGCAGGAGATCGCGGTCGACCGCTTCGCCGCGGGCGACAAGGTCCACGTCACCGGCATCTCGAAGGGCAAGGGCTTCATCGGCCCCGTCCACCTGCATCACTTCCACACCGGTCCGCGCTCGCATGGGTCCGACCACTACCGCCGCCAGGGCTCGGTCGGCTCGGGCACCACGCCGGGCCGGATCCTCAAGGGGCTGCGCATGGCCTCGCACCAGGGCGTGGACCGCGTCACGGTGAAGAACCTCGAGATCCTCCGCGCCGACGCGGAGCGCGCGCTGCTCGTCATCGCGGGCGCCGTCCCGGGCGGCCGCAACGGCATCGTCATGGTGAGGAAGGCTTAGGCATGGCCGAGAAGAAGACGGACGCGAAGAAGAAGGAGAAGGCCACGAAGGCCAAGCGCGCTACGGAAGCGCGTGTGGCGACGAAGACCCTACGAGGCCAGAAGTCAGATCCGTCTACGCCCACGAAGACCCAGGCCAAGGCTGCTCCGAAGGCCGCCGCGAAGCCCGCCGCGAAGCCCGCTCCGAAGCGGGCGGTCGCGCGTCCGGTCACGCGCGCCGTGGTCAAGGCACCCGAGCGCGAGCGTATCGAGCGCCGTACCGCCGAGGCGGCCGCCGCGCCGAAGCCGAAGCGCGAGCCGCGTCCGCTGCCGACCGCTCCGGCCGGCCAGGCTCCGGTGATCGGCACCGACGGCGCCGTCGCCGGCACGGTCGAGCTGCCGGAGGTCATCGCGAAGGTCGTGGCCCGCACCGGCGTGCTGTACCAGGCGCTCGCCGCGACCGCGGCGAACGCGCGGCAGGCCACCGCGGCGACCAGGAACCGCGCCCGCGTCAAGGGCGGCGGCGCGAAGCCGTGGCGGCAGAAGGGCACCGGCCGCGCGCGCGCCGGGTCGACCCGGTCGCCGCTCTGGCGGCACGGCGGCGTCGTGTTCGGCCCCAACGGCCGTAAGTTCGAGCAGCGCCTTCCCGAGAAGATGCGCCGCGCCGCGTTCGCCGAGGCCATGGCCTCGCGCGCCGGCGAGGGCCGCCTCCTCGTCTACGAGGGGCTCTCGTTCAACGGGGACCGCCCCAAGACGAGGATGGTCATCGAGTGGCTCGGCAAGGTAGGGGACACCGGCAGCGCGCTCTTCGTGACCGGCGAGCTCGACGTGGCGGCGGCCCAGGCGACGGCGAACGCCCGCGACGTCGGGCTGCGCACCGTCGGCACGCTCCGCACCGAGGACGTCATGCGGCACGACACGATCTTCGTGCGGCGCGACGCGCTCGAGGCCGTGGCGACGCGCGCGGGAGGCACGGCATGACCGACACGCTCGTGCTCCTCCGCCCGATCGTCACCGAGAAGTCGATGACGCAGACGAACGAGGGCAAGTACACGTTCGAGGTCCGCACCAGCGCGACGAAGCAGGAGATCGCCGAGGCCGTGGCCGAGGCGTTCAAGGTCGACGTCGTCGAGGTGAACGTGATGACCGTCCGCGGCAAGACGCGCCGCTACGGCCGTCACACCGGGCGCAAGTCGGACCGCAAGAAGGCGATCGTCACGGTCGCCAAGGGCCAGCGCATCGAGCGCTACTTCGTGGAGGGGGTATAAGTGCTTCGCACATACACCCGTCGCTCGTACGCCAGCGCGAACAAGTTCGCGCTGATCTCCCTCGCTAGGTTGTAGGCCATGCCGCTGAAGAAGTACAAGGCCTACACGCCGGTCCAGCGGTTCCGGCAGTCGGCCTCCTTCGAGGAGATCACGAGCAAGAACACCCCGGAGAAGTCGCTCACGTCGTCGAAGAAGCGCATGGCCGGCCGCAACGCGCAGGGCCGGGTCACGACGCGCCACCGCGGCGGCGGCGAGAAGCGCCGCTACCGCGTCATCGACTTCAAGCGCGACAAGGACGGCGTGCCCGCGCGCGTGGCGACCATCGAGTACGACCCGAACCGCTCGGCGCGCATCGCGCTGCTCTTCTACCGAGACGGCGAGAAGCGCTACATCCTGGCCCCGAACGGCGTCGGCGTGGGCGACACCGTCATGTCGGGCCCGGACGCGGAGGCGCGCGACGGGAACTGCATCCCCATCGAGAACATCCCGACGGGCACCACCATCCACGCGATCGAGCTCGAGCCGGGCAAGGGCGCGCAGATGGTGCGCTCCGCTGGCGGCGCGGCGCAGCTCATCGCGAAGGAGGGGCAGTACGCGCAGGTCCGCCTTCCCTCGGGGCACATCCGCATCGTCCACGTGCGCTGCCGCGCCACGGTCGGGCAGGTGGGCAACGTCGAGCACGAGAACCGCAAGATCGGCGGCGCCGGCCACATGCGGCGCATGGGCCGCCGGCCGGCCGTGCGCGGCGTCGTGATGTCGCCGCGTGACCACCCGCACGGCGGCGGCGAGGCGAAGTCGCCCGTCGGCGGCCAGGCGCAGACGCCGTGGGGCAAGCCCGCGATGGGTCTTCGGACCCGCAACAACCCGCGGACCGACCGGTTCGTGATCCGGCCGCAGAAGAGGAAGAAGAAGTAATGAGCCGATCGGTGAAGAAGGGGCCCTTCGTGGAGAAGAGCCTCCAGGAGAAGATCGAGGCGCTGAACGCGCGGAACGACAAGAAGGTCGTGAAGACGTGGTCGCGCGCCTCCACCGTGCTCCCGATCATGGTCGGGCACACCATCGCCGTCCACGACGGCCGGCGGCACGTGCCCGTCTACGTGAGCGAGAACATGGTCGGCCACAAGCTGGGCGAGTTCTCGCCGACGCGCACCTTCAAGGGGCACCGCATGCCGGCGACCGAGAAGGTCACGACCGTGAAGCCGGGCGCATGACGATGGAGGTCCGAGCCATCGCGAAGTTCCAGCGCGTGTCGCCGCGCAAGGCCAAGCTGGTGACCGATCTCATCATCGGCAAGCCGGCCGAGGAGGCGCTCGCCCTGCTGCGGAACCTGCCGAAGGGCTCGGCGCCGCTGCTGGAAAAGCTCGTGCGATCGGCCATCGCGAACGCGGAGAACAACTACAACATGACGATGGAAGATCTCTACGTGAAGCGCGCGTCGGCCGACGAGGGCCCGCGCATGAAGCGCATCTGGATGCGGGGCCGCGGGCGCCGCGACATCAAGCTCAAGCGGACGGCCCACCTCGTGGTGGTCATGGACACGAAGGAAGGCGGCGCGTAGTGGGACAGAAGACGCACCCGGTCGGGTTCCGGCTCGGGATCATCAAGCAGTGGAACGCGAAGTGGTACGCCGGCTCCAAGACGTACAAGGACCTCGTCAAGGAGGACGTCTTGATCCGGCGCGCCATCCGCGGCCGGCTGCGCGACGCCGCCATCGCCCGCATCGAGATCGAGCGCTCGACGAACCAGGTCACCGTCACCATCCACACCGCCAAGCCCGGCGTGGTGATCGGCAAGGGCGGCTCGAAGGTCGAGGAGCTCCGCCAGCTGCTCGGCAAGACGACCAAGAAGACCGTGAAGGTGAACATCTTCGAGATCCGCTACCCCGAGGCCGACGCGAACCTCATCGCCGAGAGCATCGCCCAGCAGCTCGAGCGGCGCGTCAGCTTCCGGAAGGCCCTGAAGCAGTCGGTCCAGCGGGCGATGCGCTCCGGCGCCAAGGGCGTGCGCGTCATGGTCGCCGGTCGCCTCGGCGGCTCGGAGATGTCCCGCCGCGAGTGGGAGCGCGAGGGCCGGGTGCCGCTGCACACGATCCGCGCGGACCTCGACTTCGGCCGGGCGATCGCGAAGACGACCTACGGGACCATCGGCGTGAAGGCCTGGATCTACAAGGGCGACGTCGCACCGGTGCCGCGCGCCGTCGCGGCGAACGCCCCGGGGGCGGCACGGCCCGCGGCGCCGGCACCCGCCGCACCGCTGGCCCCCGCCGTACCTGCGCCGGCCGCGCCGGTCCCGACCGGAGGGAGCCCGGCCTGATGCTGATGCCCAAGCGCCTCAAGCACCGCAAGTTCCAGCGCGGCCGCATGACCGGCGTCGCGCACGGCGGCTCGACCATCGCCTTCGGCGACTACGGCCTGCAGGCGCAGGAGCCGTGCTGGATGACCGCGCGGCAGATCGAGGCCGCCCGGCGCGCGCTCGTGCACCACATGCGCCGCGGCGGGAAGGTCTGGATCCGCGTGTTCCCGGACAAGCCGGTCACGAAGAAGCCCGCCGAGACGCGGATGGGATCCGGCAAGGGCGCGCCCGACCACTGGGTCGCGGTGGTGAAGCCCGGGCGGATCCTGTACGAGGTGTCCGGCGTCGACCGCCTGCTCGCGAAGGAGGCGTTCCGGCTGGCCGCGCACAAGCTGCCGATCCGGACGCGCGTCGTCGCGAGAGAGGGCATCGAGACGGGACCCGAGGCGGTGGCCGCGAATGGCTGAGAAGAAGGATCTGCGGCGCCTCACCGCTGAGGACCTGACCGAGGAGCTGAGGGCGGCTCGCGAGGAGCTGCTCGACCTCCGCATGCAGCTGGCGACGCGCCAGCTCAAGGACGTTCGCGCCATCCCGCGGGTGCGCCGAAGGATCGCGCGGGCCATGACCATCGCGCGGGAACGGGAGATCGAGAAGAGTGCCTGAGAAGAAGAAGACGACCACCACGCGCAAGACGACCGCACGCAAGCCGGCGGCCGGCGACGTTGCCTCGGTCGGCCGCGTCGCGCTCGGGCGCTCCCGCCCGTCCGGCACCAAGCCCTCGCGCGCGAAGGCCGGGACGGGTACCCGGTCGCTGCCCTCGCGCGATCGCGGCGCTCCCTCGACCTCGCCGGCCGCCGGTGTTGGTGCGAAGGGTGCGCCCCACCGTGGCCGCCGCAGGCAGAAGGTCGGGCGCGTGGTCTCGGCGAAGACGCCGCACACGGCGATCGTGCAGATCGAGCGTCAGCGGCAGCACCCCCTGTACAAGAAGGTCATCCGGGTGCGCAAGCGCGTCCCGGCGCACGACGCCAACGGCGACGTGAAGGCCGGCGACATCGTGCGTATCCAGGAGAGCCGCCCTTTCAGCGCGACCAAGCGCTTTCAGGTGATCGAGGTGCTCTCGCGCGCGGGCGAGGCCATGGCCGCCGCGCCGGAGGTCGCCGCCATCGAGCGGGAGCTCGAGGAGACCGAGGGCGTCACCGAGCTGCTCGCCAAGCCGGAGCGCGAAGACGCCGCGGCCTCCGCCGAGGAAGCCGACGCCGCCGACGTGAGCGAGCGGACAGGGGACGACCGGTGATCCGTCCGTACTCGCGGGTCAAGGTCGCCGACAACACCGGCGCGCGGGAGATCTCGGTCATCCGCGTGCTCGGGTCGTCGTCGGGCACCACGGCGGAGGTCGGGGACATGTTCATCGCGACGGTGAAGCAGGCCATCCCGAACTCCGGCGTGAAGAAGGGCGAGGTCGTTCGGGCGGTCGTCGTCCGGCAGACGAAGGAGTTCCGCCGGAGCGACGGCAGCTACATCCGCTTCGACGACAACGCCGCCGTTCTCCTCAACCCGCAGAACCAGCCGCGCGGGACCCGCATCTTCGGGCCGGTCGCGCGCGAGCTCCGCGAGCGGAACTTCATGAAGATCGTCTCGCTCGCGCCGGAGGTGCTCTAGTGGGCGCCGTCCGGATCCGCAAGGGCGACGAGATCGAGGTCATCGCCGGCAAGGACCGCGGCAAGCGCGGGACCGTGCAGGAGGTGCACTCCGAGGAGCGCCGCGTCGTCGTCGCGGGCGTGAACATCGCCAAGCGGCACCGCAAGCCGAACCCGCAGCGGAACATCAAGGGCGGCATCGTCGAGCAGCCGGCGCCGATGGACGTGGCGAAGGTGATGATCGTCTGCCCGCACTGCGGCAAGCCCACGCGCATCGCGCACCGCACCGAGGACGGCGACAAGGAGCGGTACTGCCGTCGCTGCGGTGAGGCGATCGCGGTCCAGAAGGAGAAATAGGGGAAGTGGCGAGCGCGCTTAAGGAGCGTTACGAGAAGGCCATCAGGGAAGAGCTGCGCAAGCGGTTCTCCTACGACAACGTCATGCGGATCCCGAAGGTCGAGAAGATCGTGGTCAACATCGGCATGGGCGAGGCCATCGGGAACCAGAAGTCGATGGACGCGGCCGCGGGCGACCTGGCCACGATCACCGGGCAGCGCCCCGTGGTCACCAAGTCGCGCCGGGCCATCTCGAATTTCCGGCTGCGCATCGGGATGCCCATCGGCCTCAAGGTGACGCTCCGCGGCGAGCGCATGTGGAGCTTCATGGAGAAGCTCGTGAACGTGGTGCTCCCGCGCATCCGCGACTTCCAGGGCGTGTCGGACCGCGGGTTCGACGGGCGCGGTAACTACACCCTCGGGCTGAAAGAGCAGCTCGTGTTCCCGGAGATCGAGTACGACAAGATCGACCGGCTGCGGGGTCTCGAGATCACGATCGTGACCACCGCCAAGACGGACGAGGAAGGCAGGGCCCTCCTCGAGGCGCTCGGCATGCCCTTCCGTGCGTCCGCCGGTCGCGCGGCTTAAGGAGGAAGCAGTGGCGAAGAAGAGCCTCATGGTCCGCGCGGCGCGCCCGAACAAGTTCAAGGTCCGCGAGTACAACCGCTGCCAGGTGTGCGGGCGGGCGCGCGGGTACTTCCGCAAGTTCGGACTCTGCCGGATCTGCTTCCGCGAGAAGGCGCTGATGGGCGAGCTGCCCGGCGTCACGAAGTCGAGCTGGTAGGGAATGAAAGACATGGAACGAGCGACCGAAACGCGTACCGAAACGGCGGAGGCGCCGCGCCACCAGGCCGAGGCACGGCCGGCGGTGCGCCGGCCCGCGCCGAAGAAGGCGCCCGTGCGCCGCGGGGTCAACGTGAGCGACCCCATCGGCGACATGCTCACGCGCCTCCGGAACGCGGTCGGCGCGCGCCACGACACCGTCGAGATCCCGGCGAGCCGCCTCAAGGCGGAGATCGCGAAGATCCTGAAGGCGGAGGGCTACATCACGAGCTTCGAGACCAGCGGAACGCAGCTGGTCGTCCGGCTCAAGTACCTCGGGCGGAGCGCCGCGCTTCGCGGGATCGACCGGGTGAGCCGCCCGGGCCGCCGGGTGTACGCCCAGCGCGACGAGATGCCACGCGTCATCGGCGGCCTCGGCGTGGCCATCGTGTCCACGTCGGCCGGCCTCATGACCGGCACCGACGCCCGCCGCCGCGGCCTCGGCGGCGAGGTCCTGGCGAAGGTCTGGTGAGAGAGATGGAACGAGCGAGGAGCGGCTTTGCCGCGACGAGCGAGCCAAGACTGATCGAGCGGAGCGAGGCTCCGGCGCAGGCCGGAGCGATTAGCAGATGAGCCGGATCGGCAACATGCCCGTCGCGGTCCCGAGCGGCGTCGACGTGAAGGTCGACGGCCGCACGGTGCGCGTGAAGGGTCCCAAGGGCGAGCTCGTGCGCACGTTCCACCACGACATCGCGGTGGAGTCGACCGACGGTTCGCTCGCGGTCAAGCGGACCAACGACAGCCCGACCGCGCGCGCGCTGCACGGGCTGACGCGGACGCTCATCTCGAACATGGTCGCCGGCGTCACGCAGGGGTACACGAAGGACCTGGAGATCAGCGGCACCGGCTACCGCGCCGTGCTCGCCGGCAAGAAGCTGCAGCTCTCGCTCGGCTTCTCGCACCCGGTCGAGATCGACCCGCCCGCCGGCGTCTCGTTCACGCTCGAGACGCCGCAGAAGGTCAAGGTCTCGGGCATCGACAAGGAGATGGTCGGGGAGATGGCCGCGAAGATCCGCGGGCTGCGCGTCCCGGACCCGTACAAGGCGAAGGGCGTGAAGTACGCGGGCGAGTACATCCGCCGCAAGGCCGGCAAGGCCGGCAAGGTCGGCGCGAAGGGCGCCGCGTAGTGGAGGTCAGGCATGCCAGCTGACACGCGCCGGGAAGGACGGCTCATGCGGCACCGCCGCGTGCGCAAGCGCGTCGCCGGAACGGGCGAGCGCCCGCGCCTGGCCGTGTTCCGCTCGCTGTCGCACATCTACGCCCAGGTCATCGACGACCGCGCAGGGCGCACGGTCGCGGCGGCCTCTGATGTGGGAGCGAAGGCGGGCAACAAGACCGAGCGCGCCAAGCTCGTCGGCAAGGCGCTGGCGGACAAGGCCAAGGCCGCGGGCGTCGCCGAGGTCGTGTTCGACCGCGGCGGGTACCGCTACCACGGGCGCGTGAAGGCGCTCGCCGACGCGGCCCGCGAAGCCGGGCTCAGGTTCTAGAGGGAGTTGGGAGCTTAAATGGCAAGGATCGACGCGAGCCGGCTGGAGCTGACCGAGCGGGTCGTCCAGATCAACCGGGTCTCCAAGGTGGTCAAGGGCGGACGGCGGTTCAGCTTCTCCGCGATCGTCGTCGTGGGCGACGGGCGCGGTCACGTCGGCGCGGGTCTCGGCAAGGCCGACGAGGTGCCGGACGCGATCCGCAAGGGCGTCGAGGATGCCAAGAAGAACGTCATGCTCGTCCCGCTCTCGGGGCAGACCATCCCGCACCCCATCACGGCCGACTTCGGCGCGGCGAGCGTGCTGCTGCGCCCGGCCTCCAAGGGCACCGGCGTCATCGCGGGCGGCTCCGTGCGCGCGGTCGTCGAGTCCGCGGGCATCCGCGACATCCTCACGAAGTCGCTCGGGTCTACGAATCCCGTCAACGTCGTCAGGGCGACGATGAAGGCGCTCCAGCAGCTCCGCTCGCCGGACGAGATCGCGACGATCCGCGGCGTCCGCGTCCCGGGCTCGCGGCCCGAGCCGGAGGCGGCAGGCGCCCGATGAATCAGCTCTTGATCGTCCAGAAGAAGAGCGCCATCGGCGAGAAGGAGGCCGCCCGCGGCACGCTGCGCGCGCTCGGCCTCCGGCGGCCGGGGAACCAGGTGCACCACGAGGACAGCCCGCAGCTCCGCGGGATGCTCCGCAAGGTCGCGCATCTCGTCGAGGTGAGGGAGCAGATCTCATGAAGATGCATCAGGTGAAGCCCCCGAAGGGCTCGCGGCAGCGCAACAAGCGCATCGGCCGCGGCATCTCGGCAGGGCAGGGAAAGACCGCCGGACGCGGCACGAAGGGCCAGCTCGCGCGCAGCGGGCCGGGTCTGCCGGGGTGGTTCGAGGGCGGGCAGACGCCGCTGCACATGCGCGTGCCGAAGCTGCGCGGCTTCAAGATGGCCGGCCGCGTCGAGCGCGTCGCCCTCAACGTCGGGCAGCTCGCCCAGTACGTCCAGGAGGGCAAGGTCACGCCGGACACCCTCGCGGCGCACGGGCTCATCCGCGCCGACGAGAAGGTGAAGATCCTGGGCGACGGTGAGGTCACGGCCGCGATCGAGGTCCACGCGCACGCCGCGTCGGCCACGGCCCGCCAGAAGATCGAGGCGGCCGGCGGCTCCATCGTGCTGATCGGGGCCTAAGAAATGAGACGAGCGACGAGCGGCTTTGCCGTGAGGAGCGAGACAGGAAAAGCGGAGCGAGCGCGGGGCCGTAGGCCCACGCGCGAAGAGTAAGAGTGGCCGCCGCTCAGCTCCCGGTCCTCGGAGCGCTCTTCGACGCCTTCAAGGCGCAGGACCTCCGGAACAAGATCCTCTTCACGCTCGGGATGCTCGTGGTGTTCCGGTTCCTCTCGCACGTTCCCCTACCGGGCGTCGATCAGGCCCAGCTCACCACGGTCCTGGACAACAACGCGCTCCTCAACATCCTCGACCTGTTCTCGGGCGGCGGGCTGGCGCGCTTCAGCGTGGTCGCTCTGGGCGTGAACCCGTACATCAATGCCTCGATCATCATGACGCTGCTCAACCAGACGATCCCGGCCCTCACCGCGCTCTCCAAGGAGGGCGAGTACGGCCGGAACAAGATCAACCAGTACACCCGCATCCTCACCGTGCCGATGGCCCTCCTCCAGGGCATCGGAGTGTCGGTGTTCATGCAGCGGTCCGGAGTCATCCCGGAGTTCGGGTTCACCGACCTGGCCCTCACCCTCTCGATCCTCGCGACCCTCGTCACCGGCACGCTCCTGCTCATGTGGCTCGGCGAGCTCATCAGCGAGAAGGGCATCGGGAACGGGATCAGCTTCATCATCTTCGCCGGCATCGTCGGCCGGTTCCCGACCACCATCTCGCAGACCATCGAGGTCCAGGAGAACCTGTTCATGCTCGGCGTCTACGCCCTCATCGCCATCGGCGTGGTCGCGGCGATCGTGTTCATCCAGGAAGGCCAGCGCCGCATCCCGGTGCAGTACGCCAAGCGCGTGCGCGGCACGCGGATGTACTCTGGCGGGAGCACGCACATCCCGCTGCGGGTGAACAGCGCCGGCGTCATCCCCATCATCTTCGCCATCTCGATCCTGCTGCTCCCGTCGCAGATCGCCCAGTACTTCACGAACAGCGAGACCGAGTGGCTGCGCGGCGCGTCGCAGGCGACGGTCGCCGCGTTCAACAACATCGTCGTCTACAACAGCCTGTACTTCCTGCTCGTCGTCGCCTTCACCTTCTTCTACACCGCCTTCACCTTCGTGCCGACCGACGTGGCCGACAACATCAAGCGCTACGGCGGCTTCATCCCGGGCATCCGGCCGGGGCCGCCGACGGCGCAGTTCCTCGGACGGGTCGTCACGCGGATCACGATCGCCGGCGCCCTCTTCCTCGGGATCGTCGCGGTCATGCCGACGCTCATCGGCGACCTGACCGGTGTGCAGCAGCTGCGCCTCGGCGGGACCAGCATCCTCATCATCGTCGGCGTCGTCGTCGAGACGATGAAGCAGCTCGAAGCCCAGCTCCTCATGCGCTCGTACGAAGGCTTCATCCGCTAGTTGAAAGTGAGCCGAGCGACGAGCGGGTCCCCCGCGACGAGCGAGTCGGGAGCAGCGGAGAGGGCGCGGCGCTTGGCGCCGCGCGAAGAGCAGGCGCAGGGCGATCTCGTGTTCATGGGCCCGCCGGGGTCCGGCAAGGGGACCCAGGTGCGCTTTCTGAAGGAAGCTCATGGGTGGGAGCACCTCGCGACGGGCGATCTCTTCCGGGACCACCTTCGACTCGGGACGCCGCTCGGGCGGCTCGCGGAGGAGCACATGTCCAAGGGGCACTACGTGCCCGACGAGGTCACCGTGGGCATGGTCCGCGAGCGCCTCGCGCGGATCCCCGCGTCCACGCGCATCGTCTTCGACGGCTTCCCGCGGACGGTGGCGCAGGCGAGGGCGCTCGACGAGCTCCTCGGACAGCACGGCCGGCGCGTCGGCTGCGTCGTCCTGCTCGAGGTGCCGCGCGAAGAGCTGCTCGGCCGCATCTCGACGCGCGGCCGGTCCAGCGCGCGCTCCGACGACTCGCCCGAGGTGCTCGCCCGCCGCCTCGAGGTGTACGACGAGCGGACGCGGCCCGTCGTGGAGCACTACGAGAAGGCCGGCCTCCTGCGGCGGATCGAGGGCGTCGGCGGCGTGGACGAGATCCGCGCGCGCGTGGCCGAGGTGATCGCTTGAAGGAGCTCGTCAGGCTCAAGACCGAGGCCGAGATCGCCACGATGCGGCGCGCCGGGATCGTGGTCGCGGAGATGCTGGAGCGCTGCGGCGCCGCGGTGCGCCCGGGCATCACTACGGCGGACCTCGACCGCATCGCGCAGCAGGTACTGCGCGAGCGCGGCGCGACGTCGTCGTTCCTCGGCTACTTCGGCTACCCGGCCACGATCTGCACGAGCGTGAACGACGAGATCGTCCACGGCATCCCCGGGCAGCGGAAGCTCCGCGAGGGCGACATCATCGGCATCGACGCCGGCGCCATCGTGGACGGTTGGCACGCCGACGCGGCGGTGACCGTCCCGGTGGGGCGGGTGAGCGCCGAGGCCCGGCGGCTCATCGCCACGGCCGAGGAGGCGCTCCGCCTGGCCATCGCGAGCGTGCGGCCGGGCGCCCGCCTCGGCGACGTCGGGGCGACGGTGCAGGGTCTCGTGGAGCGCGAGGGCTTCAGCGTGGTGCGGAACTACGTCGGCCACGGCATCGGCCAGGCGATGCACGAGCCGCCACAGGTGCCCAACTACGGCACCAGCGGCCAGGGCCGCCTCATCACCGCCGGGCTCTGCCTGGCCATCGAGCCGATGGTCAACATCGGGGGCCCCGAGACGCGCCTGCTGGACGACGGCTGGACCGTCAAGACGGCCGACGGCTCGATCTCCGCCCACTTCGAGCACTCGGTCGCCGTCACGCCCGCCGGCGCCGTCGTCCTGACCGCGGCGGCCGAGAAAGCGCCGGTTTCCCGGCGCCTGGTGGGCGCGGCCAAGCATGTTTGATACACTTTCTTTTCCCGCAGGTCGTCGACCGCGGAGCTTTTTGTGTCTGGAGATCAGAACGAGGACATCGGGTAGCCATGGCGACTAAGCCCACTAAGCCCACCAAGGACGTCATCGAGGTGGAAGGGACCGTTTCGGAGGCCCTTCCGAACGCGATGTTCAGGGTCGCTCTCCAGAACGGTCACGAGATCCTCGCGCACATCTCGGGGAAGATGCGGATGAACTTCATCCGCGTGGTCCCGGGCGACAAGGTCCTCGTGGAGCTCTCGCCGTACGACCTCAAGCGGGGTCGCATCACACGAAGGGTCAGGTACTAGGTGAAGGTCAGGGCATCGGTCAAGAAGCGCTGCGACAAGTGCAAGATCATCCGGCGCGAAGGGCAGATCCTCGTGATCTGCTCCGAGCCGAAGCACAAGCAGCGGCAGGGATAGGGAAATGGCACGTATCTCCGGCGTCGACATCCCGCGCGACAAGCGCGTCGAGATCTCGCTGCGCTACATCTTCGGCATCGGCGCGACAGCCTCGCGCAAGATCTGCGAGGAGGCGCGCGTCGACGGCGGCATCCGGGTCCGTGACCTCACCGAGCCGCAGGTCGCGAAGCTGCGCGAGATCATCGACCGCGCGCACACGGTCGAGGGTGACCTCCGTCGCGAGGTCGCGCTGAACATCAAGCGCCTGCAGGAGATCGGCAGCTACCGGGGGCTCCGCCACCGGCGCGGCCTGCCGGTCCGCGGGCAGCGCACCCGGACGAACGCGCGGAGCCGCAAGGGCCCGCGGAAGACGGTCGCCGGCAAGAAGAAGTCGACGTCGAAGACCTAATGGGAGCGAGATGAGCAAGGATCCGAAGCAGCAGGCACCTGCGACGCCCGAGGCGCGACCCGCGCCCGCACCGCGCAAGCGGCGCGAGCGACGGGCCATCCCGCACGGGCAGGCCCACGTGAAGGCGTCGTTCAACAACACGGTCATCTCCATCAGCGACCAGCAAGGGAACACCGTGTGCTGGGCGACAGCGGGCGCGTCGGGGTGGAAGGGCTCGCGCAAGAGCACGCCCTACGCCGCGCAGGTGACCGCGGAGAACGTAGCGAAGAAGGCCATCGACGCGGGCATGAAGTCCGTCGAGGTGTTCGTGAAGGGTCCGGGTGCCGGTCGCGAGGCGGCGATCCGGGCGCTCGAGGCCGCCGGCCTCGCCGTCACGGCCATCACCGACGTGACCCCGATCCCGCACAACGGCTGCCGCGCGCCGAAGCGGCGCCGGGTCTAGGGGGAGAGGGCATGGCTCGCAACATCGGTCCGGTCTGCCGGTTCTGCCGGCGCGAGAGCGTGAAGCTCTATCTGAAGGGCGAGAAGTGCATCACGAAGTGCACGCTCGAGCGCCGCCCGTCGCCGCCCGGCGTGCACCAGCAGCGCCGCCGCAAGGTCTCCGACTTCGCCCTGCAGCTGCGCGAGAAGCAGAAGGCCCGCCGCATGTACGGCGTCCTCGAGAAGCAGATGCGGAACACGTTCGACCGCGCGCTCGAGACGAAGGGCGCGACCGGCGACCAGCTGCTCGTGCAGCTCGAGTCCCGGCTCGACAACGTCGTCTACCGGTCCGGCTTCGCGAAGTCCCGCGCCCAGGCGCGCCAGCTGGTGAACCACGGCCACGTGCAGGTGAACGCCCGCTCCGCGCGCATCCCGAGCCACTCCGTGCGCGCCGGCGACGTCGTCACGATCCGCGAGGCGAGCCGCGCTCTCCAGTACTTCAAGGACGCGCTCGCGTGGGCGAAGACGCAGCCGCGACCCGGCTGGCTCGAGGTCGACCCCGACAGCTACACGGCGAAGATGGTCACCACGCCGACCCGCGACCAGATCGAGACGCAGGTCGACACCCAGCTCATCGTCGAACACTACTCACGGTAAGCGTCCTGGCTGGCGCCCCCGCGCCTGGAAGAGAGGGAACCATGTCCATCGTCGAACTCGAATACCCAAAGATCGAGCGCCTCGAAGGCGATGACCGCCACGCGCGGTTCGTCTGCGAGCCGCTGCCGGCCGGGTACGGCACGACGCTCGGGAACTCGCTCCGGCGGGTGCTCCTGTCGTCGCTCCCGGGTGCCGCGATCACCGCGGCGCGCGTGCGCGGCGTCGCGCACGAGTTCTCGACCATCCCCGGCGTCAAGGAGGACGTCGTCGAGCTGGTCCTGAACCTCAAGGGCATCCGCCTGCGCTCCTTCGCCACCGAGCCCGTCACCCTGGTGCTCGAGAAGGAGGGGCCCGGCGACGTCACAGCCGCGGACATCCAGACGACCAGCGACGTCGAGATCGTGAACACCGAGGCGCACATCGCGACCCTCGAGCCGGAGGCCTCCCTCTGGATGGAGCTCACGGTCGAGACCGGCCGCGGGTTCGTCTCTGGCGACCGCCGCGAGGGTCTGCCGATCGGGGTCATCCCGATCGACGCGCTCTTCGGGCCCGTGCGCAAGGTGAACTTCACCGTGGAGAACACCCGCGTCGGCCAGGTCACCAACTACGACCGGCTCCTCTTCGAGGTCTGGACCGACGGGACGACCGCTCCGGACGAGGCCGTCGCCCAGGGCGCGCAGGTGCTGGTGCAGCAGTTCACCCTCTTCGCCGGGCTCACCCGGGCCCAGCCGGCGCTCGCCCCGGCGGCCCGCGCGGACGGTGGCTCGCTGCCGCCGGCCATCGCGGACATGCCCATCGAGGACCTCGACCTGCCGCAGCGCGCGTTCAACTCGCTGAAGCGGCACGGCATCACCAAGGTCGGCCAGCTCCTGCAGACCCCCGACGAGGAGCTGCTGCGCATGCGCAACTTCGGCAAGAAGTCGCTCGACGAGATCAAGGAGCGCCTCGTGGCGCGCGGTCTCATCGAGGCGCCCGAGGGCGGCCTGGCCGCCGGCGAGGGCGAGGGAGAGGGCGAGACCGACGTCGACATCGACGAGATGGGGCAGCCGGTCGAGCTTGGCTCGATAGGCGACGAGCCCGACGAGGGCAACCGCCCGGGTGACGCTGACGAGCGCGTCGCCACCGGCCAGAGGACGCTCGAGGACGAATAGCAGATGCCCCACAAGATCCACCAGCGCAAGTTCGGCCGGGAGACCGGTCACCGCACCGCGATGCTGCGGAACCTCACCGTCTCGGTCCTTCGGTACGAGCGGGTCAAGACGACCGAGGCGAAGGCCAAGGAGATCCGCCGCTTCGTGGACAAGATGATCGGCCTCGGCAAGGACGGCTCGCTGCCCGCGCGGCGCCGCGCGATCGCGTGGCTGCCCGAGCCGGAGCTGGTCGAGAAGGTCTTCTCCGATCTCGCGCAGCGGTACCCGGACCGCAACTCGGGCTACCTGCGCCTGACCAAGGTCGGGCGCCGGGTCGGCGACTCCGCCCCCGTCGTGCTGCTCGAGCTCATGCCGGGCGCCGAGGAAGAGAAGAAGACGGCAGCGGCCGCGGCCGAGGAGGCCGCGCCGAAGCGTCGCCTGCCCTTCCGGCGGGCGAAGAAGGCCGAAGGCGCGGAGACGTCGGCCGAGAAGAAGACGACCACGAAGAGGCCCAAGCAGAAAGTGACGTCTGCCTAGGAACTACATGGCGCGCGTGGCTTACGACGGGAGCCGCTACGCCGGGTTCCAGGTGCAGCCGAACGCGCCGACCGTGCAAGCCGAGTTGGAGCGAGCGCTCACAAGGATCTGCGATGAGCAGGTGAAGCTCGTGGGCGCTGGCCGGACCGACGCGGGGGTCCACGCGACGGGCCAGGTCATCAGCTTCAGAGCGGCGACCAAGCTGGACGCAGCGACCATCGGACGGGGGGTCAACGCCCTCCTTCCCGCGGACATCGCGATCCGGGACGTCGAGGAAGCGGGCGAGGACTTTCACGCGCGGTACTCGGCGACGGGTCGCAAATATGAATACCGGATCCGGAACTCGGCTCAGCGCGAGCCGCTCGAGCGGCACCGGGAGCACTGGCTTCCGGACGAGCTCGACGAGCGCGCGATGGCCGCGGCGGCCGGGCTGGTCGTGGGCCGGCAGGACCTCTCCGCTTTCGCGGTGGGTCCGGGCGGCACGCGGACGGTGCGGCGGGCGTCCTGGTCGCGCGCGGGGTCGCTCCTCCGCTTCGAGATCGAGGCGGACGGGTTCCTCCGCGGGATGGTCCGGGGGATCGTCGGTACTCTTCTCTGGGTGGGCCGGGGACACACCTCGGTCGACCGGATGCGGGAGATCGTGGCGAGCCGGGACCGCTCGCAGGCCGGGCCGAACGCGCCGGCGCGGGGGCTCTGCCTGGTCGAGGTGAGCTACGGCGGTCCGGCGACCCGGCGGGCGGACAACGCGGACGAAGAAAACGCGGACGAAGAAGAGGAATAAGGCAGGGCGAGGCAATGAGCACTTACACGGTGAAAGCGGGAGAGATCGAGCGGCGCTGGTGGGTCGTCGATGCCGACGGCGCCACCCTGGGCCGCCTCGCCACGCGCATCGCCGCGCTCCTGCGAGGCAAGCACAAGGTGGCGTTCACGGACCACCTCGACGTGGGGGACCCGGTCATCGTCCTGAACGCCGCGCGCATCCGCGTCACCGGCAAGAAGCTCAAGCAGAAGCAGTACTACCGCCACTCCGGCTACCCGGGTGGCTTCCGGGCCGAGACCCTCGAGCGGCTGCTCGAGCGCCGGCCCGAGGAGGTCATCCGCCGGGCGGTGCGCGGGATGCTTCCGCGGAACCGTCTCGGCGAGAAGATGATCCGCAAGCTGTTCGTCTACAGCGGCTCGGAGCACCCGCACGCTGCGCAGCGCCCGGAGCCGATCTCTAAGGAGGCCATGGCTTGAAGACAGCTCCGTATTTCCAGGGCACCGGGCGGCGGAAGACCTCCGTGGCGCGCGTACGGCTCGTTCCGGGCGATGGCAACGTCATCGTGAACGGGAAGGCGCTCGAGGACTACTTCGGCAAGGACAGCTCGGCCGACCTCGCGCTCCTGCCGTTCCAGGTCACCAACCAGGTCCGGCGCTTCAACGCGATGGTCAAGGTCGCGGGCGGCGGCCACAGCGGCCAGATCGGCGCGATCGCGCACGGCGTCGCGCGGGCCCTGCTGCAGGTCGACCCCGAGAACCGGCCCGCGCTGCGCAAGGCCGGGCTGCTCACGCGCGACCCGCGTGCGAAGGAGCGGAAGAAGCCCGGCCTGAAGCGCGCCCGCAAGGCGCCTCAGTTCACGAAGCGCTAAGGCGACCCATCCCGCTGGTGGCGCCCGCGCACGGCGCGGGAGCACACTAGCGGCCGTGAAGACCGTCCAGGACTTCAACTACAAGGTCGCGCTCGCGTCGGGGCTCAAGCACCTCCAGGCCGGGCGGCTCCGGCAGGCGGAGGAGCAGTTCCGCTACCTCGTGTCCAAGTTCCCGCGCGCCGACGGGGGATACCGCGGCCTGGCGCGGGTGTACGTGGAGCTGGGCGACCGCGCCGCCGCGCTCGCGACGCTGCGCGAGGGCGCGGCCGCGCTCTCGAAGGTCGGCGACCGGACCCTCGCCATCGACCTGCTACGCGAGGCGGTCGGGCTCGACCCGCTCGACCTTGCCGTGCACCGGCGGCTGGCCGCGGCGCTGGCGCTGGCCGGCGACGTGGGAGCTTCCGCCGCCGAGTACGTCCGCTTCTCGCAGGCCGAGCAGAGCGCCGGTGATCACGACCGCGCGCGCCTCGAGGCGACGTACGCGCTCGAGACGCTCGGCGAGATCCCGGCGCTGCACGAGCTCGCGCGCTCCCTGGGTCTCGGACTGCGCACGGTGCGTGCCGAAGACCGGCTTCCAGAGGCGCACGCGCCTGAGCCGGCGGTCGACGAGCGCGCGGCACTGTTCGAGGCGTCAGAGGCACCGCCGGTGGACGAGCGGGCCGCGCTTTTCGGAACGCCGCCCCCCGCGCAGGAGCCCGAGGCCGACCACCGCCTGGCGATGTTCGGCGCGACGCCCGCGTGGTCCATCCCGGGTGCGGAGGCGGAGCCGCTCGCGCCGCAGCCGTGGGAGGAGCCCGCTGCCCCGCCGGTCGCGGAGTACCGCGGGCTCGATCCGCTCGACCTCGAGGAGCACGCGGCTGCGCTCATCGCCAGCAAGGACCCCGGCGCGGGCGAAGCGGCCATCGAGGCGGCGCAGGCGCTCCTCGCGAGCGGGAAGATGAACGCGGCGTCCGACCTGCTCCTGGCGCTCGTGTCGTCCGGCACCGCGGTGCACGACGCGTCGCGCGAGCTCATCGGCGTGGCCAGCGCCCTCGGGCGCCGCGACATCGCCACCGCGCGCGCCGAGCTGCTCGCCCGCGTCCTCCGGCTCGCCGGCGAGGACGCGCGCGCCGCGGAGGTCGAGCGCATCGGGCAAAGCGTCTAGGTGGACCAGCTCCGCGCTTTCATCGACGGCCTGATGCAGGGACGCGCCTTCGGCTGGAACAACGTCGTCGACATCCTCATCGTCGCGATCGCCGTCTATTACGTGCTGGTGCTCATCCGCGGCACCCGCGCGGTGCAGCTGCTCCTGGGCGTGCTCGTGCTCGTCCTCATCTACGGCGTCGCCGTGCTGCTCCAGCTCACGCTCACCACGCTGGCGCTGCAGTTCCTCGGCGTCGCCGCCCTCGTCGCGATACCCGTGGTCTTCCAGCCGGAGCTCCGCCGGGCCCTCGGCCAGCTGGGCCGGCTGGGCGCGCTCGACCGGCTCCTGGCGCCCACGTCCGAGGAAGAGGTGGACCTGGTGGTGGAAGAGGTCGTGCGCGGCGGCCTGCTCATCAAGCAGCAGTCGAACGGCGCGCTGATCGTCATCGAGCGCAGCACGGGCCTCCAGGACTACAGCGAGACCGGCGTGCCGGTGAACGGGAAGCTCACGGCCGAGCTGCTCGCCTCCATCTTCATGGCGCGCTCGCCGCTGCACGACGGCGCGGTCATCATCCGGGGGTCGCAGGTAGTCGCCGCCGCGTGCCTCCTGCCGCTCGATGAGACGCCGGAGCGGCTCACGCACCGGTACGGGATGCGCCATCGCGCGGCGCTCTCGATCAGCGCGCAGAGCGACGCCGTCGTCGTCGTCATCTCCGAGGAATCGGGCGCGATGTCCATCGCGAGCAACGGGCGCATGATCGGGAACCTGGACGAGGAGCGCCTGCGCCGCGTCCTCAGCTCGCTCCTGCGCAGCCGGATCCAGCCGCTGCCCTTCCGCTCGAAGTCGGCATGACCGGTCGCGCCCCCATGGGCGGGGTGCGCCTCGCCCGGTGGCGGCGGATCGACCTCCGGCGCCTCGTCGCGGGCGACCTCCCGCTGAAGAGCGCCGCCATCGCGGTCGCGGTGCTCCTCTGGGTGTCGGCCATGCGCGCGCTGCCGCCCCCCGAGGTCACGCAGCCCTTCGACGGCCGCATCGCCGTGGAGCGCCCGGAGGTCTCCGAGGGATACGTGCTCCGCGGCCAGCTGGGTGAGGTCCAGGTGACGCTCCGCGGGCCCGAGGACGCGATCGGCGCGGTCGAGGCCCAACAGCTCCGCGCCACGCTCGACCTCTCGGGGATCGTGCCCGGGCCGGACGAACAGCAGGCGCCGGTCGTGGTCGCGGTGGCCGCCACCCGCGTCAGGGTCGTCGCGGTCGAGCCGGCCGTGGTCGCCGTCCGCCTCGAGCGGCGCGTCGAGCGGGTCCTTCCGGTCCTGGCGCGCTTCGCCAACGAGCCGCCGGCCGGCTTCCAGGCTGGCACGCTGACCTTCCGCCCGCAGGAGGTCCGGGTGAGCGGCGCGGAGACGCTCGTCGGGGCGGTCACCGCGGTCTTCGCGACGGTGCAGTTCGGCGACGCGCCGGTCGACCTGGCCCAGGACGTGCGACCCGTCGCGGTCGATGCCGCCGGCCAGCCGGTCGAGGGCATCGAGATCGATCCGCTGGGGGTCCAGGTGAGCGTTCCGCTGGTGTCCACGGCGACGACGCGGACCGTGCCGGTGCTGGCACAGCTCCGCGGCGCCGTCGCGCCGGGCTACTGGGTGTCGCGCGTTACCACCGATCCGGTGGCCATCACGGTGAGCGGCGGGCGCGGGGCGGTCGAGGCGCTCGGAAAGATCGACACCGCGCCCGTCGACGTCGGCGGGCTGAGCGCCGCGCGCACCTTCACGGTGGCGCTGCTCCTGCCGACCGGCGTGAGCACCGTCGGCCCCTCCGAGGCCACGGTCGCCGTGACGGTGATCGCCCTCGTGGGCTCGCGACCCTTCCCGCTCGTGGCTGTGCGCGTCGACGGGCTGGCCCCCGACGTCGCCGCCGAGGTCACGCCCGGGACCATCAGCGTGATCCTGGGGGGCGGCGTGCCCACGCTCACCGCGCTCGGCCCGGCGTCGGTCACCGCGTCAGTGGACGTGGCCGGACGCGGACCGGGCACGTACACCCTGCCCGTGGCGATCTCGGTCCCGTCGGGCACGGACCTGTCATCGGTGCAGCCCACGCAGGTGACGGTCACTATCACCAGCACGACCATCCAGACGGTGCCCTGATGTCGCGCCTGTTCGGAACTGACGGGATCCGCGGGATCGCGAACCGCGACCTCACGGCGGAGCTCGCCCTCCGCCTGGGCCGCGCCGCGGGCCACGTCCTCGGCGGGCAGGGCCACCGTGTCGTCATCGGGCGCGACACGCGCCGCTCCGGCCGGATGCTGGAGAGCGCCCTCGCCGCCGGCCTCTGCTCGGTCGGCATGGAGGTGCGGCTCGTCGGGCACGTGCCCACCCCCGGCCTCGCCTACCTGACACGCACCCAGGGGTTCGTCGCCGGAGCCGTGATCAGCGCCTCGCACAACCCGGCCCCGGACAACGGCATCAAGTTCTTCGACCAGGGCGGCCTCAAGCTCGCGGACGCGGTCGAGGCGCGCATCGAGGAGCTCATGACCGGCGATGACGCCCTGCCGCGACCGACCGAGGGCGGCATCGGCCTCGTCGGCGACGCGCGCGGACTGGTGCGCGGCTACGAGGACTTCCTGCTCACCAAGGCGCCGGACCTGTCGGGCCTGCGCATCGTGCTGGACTGCGGGAACGGCGCGACCTACCGGGTCGCGCCGAGCGTGTTCGCCCACGCCGGGGCCGAGGTCATCACCCTCTGCGACACGCCGGACGGCCTCAACATCAACGACCACTGCGGCAGCACGTATCCCGAGCGCCTCCAGGGCGCGGTGGTCGAGCGCGGCGCGGACGTCGGCTTCGCCTTCGACGGCGACGGCGACCGGCTGGTCCTGGCCGACGCGGCCGGCGAGCTGCACGACGGCGACGTCGTCCTCGCGCTCGCGGCGCGCCACTTCGCGCGGGCGGGCCGACTGCGGCCGAAGCTCGTCGTCGGAACGGTCATGACGAACGGCGGGACCGAGGCGACGCTCCGGCGCGAGGGCATCGACCTCGTGCGCACGCCGGTGGGCGACCGCTACGTGTGGGAGAAGATGGACGAGCTCGGAGCGCAGTTCGGCGGCGAGCCCTCGGGCCACGTCATCTTCCGCGAGCACGCGACGACCGGCGACGGGATCCTCACCGCCCTCGAGATCCTCCACGTGGCGAAGGCCGAGGGCCGCGGCATCCGCGAGCTCGCCGCGGAGGTCGAGCGCTGGCCGCAGTCGCTCGTGGCCGTGCGCGTGGCCCGGCGCGCGGAGTGGGAGAGCGTCCCCGCCTTCCGCAAGGAGTACGACGAGGCCCGCGCGACCCTGGAGAAGGGCGGCGGCCGGGTCCTGGTGCGCCCCTCCGGGACCGAGCCGGTCCTGCGGATCCTCGTCGAGTCGCGGGTCGGGACCCTCGCCGCGACCACGGCCGAGCGCCTGGCGCGCGTCGCCGAGGAGGCGCTCAAGTGACCCGCCGACAGGTAGGGTGAGCAGATGTGCGGGATCGTCGGGTACGTCGGATCGCGTGACGCCACGCCGCTCCTGGTGGGCGGACTAAGGCGCCTGGAGTACCGCGGCTACGACTCGGCGGGCGTGGCCGTCCAGCAGAACGGCAAGCTCGAGATCCGGCGCGCGGAGGGCAAGCTCGACAACCTCGTGACCGCGGTCGCCCAGCACCCGCTCTCCGGGTCCGTCGGCATCGGGCACACCCGCTGGGCGACGCACGGCCGGCCGACGGAGCAGAACGCCCACCCGCACGTGGACTGCGGCGCGGTCACCGCGGTCATCCACAACGGCATCATCGAGAACTTCGCGGACCTGAAAGCGCCGCTCGTCGCGGCCGGCCACCGCTTCACCTCCGAGACCGACACGGAGGTCGTGGTCCACCTCCTCGAGGACGAGCTCGCCAAGGGCGCGCTGCTCGAGGACGCCGCGCTCGCCGTGCTCCCCAGGCTGGAGGGCGCGGCGGCGCTGGGCCTCATCTCCGCCAAGGACCCCGGGAAGATCGTGGCCGCGCGGATCAGCAACGCCGGCGGCGTGATCGTCGGCTACGGGCAGGGCGAGAACTTCATCGCCTCGGACATGCCGGCGCTCCTCGAGCACACCCGCAGCGTCTCGTTCCTGGGGGCCGGCGAGCTGGCCATCGTCACGGCGACCGCGGTCTCCTTCCGCACGCTCGACGGGAAGCCGCTGACGAAGGAGCGCACGACGGTCACGTGGGACCCGGTCGCGGCGGCGAAGTCGGGATACCGCCACTTCATGCTCAAGGAGATCCACGAGCAGCCGCGCGCGATCTCCGACACGCTCCTCGGCCGCGTGGAGCGCACCACCGGGCGCGTCGTGTTCGACGAGAACGTCCGGATGACCGACGACCAGGTGCGGGCGCTGCCGCGCATCACGCTCGTGGGCTGCGGGACGGCGGGGCACGCCGCGCTGGTCGGGAAGTACCTCATCGAGCGCCTCGCGGGGATCCCCTGCGACGTCGAGATCCCCAGCGAGTACCGCTACCGCGAGCCGGTGGTGACGAACGGCCAGCTGATCGTGGCCATCACGCAGTCCGGCGAGACCGTGGACACGCTCGCGGCGATGCACGAGGCCAAGGCCCGCGGCGCGCGCGTGCTCGCCCTGGTGAACGTCGTGGGCAGCGAGGCCACACGCGCGGCGGACGACGTCATTTACCTGCACACCGGTCCCGAGATCGCCGTCGCCTCGTCGAAGGCGTACACGGCGATGCTCGTCGACCTCTACCTCTTCGCGATCTACCTCGGCCAGCGGCGCGGGACGGTCGACCCCGAGCGGTCCCGGCAGCTGCTCGCGGAGGCGTTCCACCTCCCGACGCTCATCGACGCGGTGCTCGGGCAGGAGCCGAAGCTGAAGGCGCTCGCCTACCGGTACCACGGCGCGCGCGACTTCCTGTTCCTGGGACGCGGCATCCAGTACCCGACCGCGCTCGAGGGCGCGCTCAAGCTGAAGGAGCTCTCGTACATCCATGCCGAGGGCACGGCCGGTGGCGAGATGAAGCACGGCATCAACGCGCTCATCGACGAGCACATGCCGGTGGTCGCGATCGCCTTGCGCGACCCGGTGTACAAGAAGATCGTCTCGAACATCGCCGAGGTGCGCGCCCGGGCCGGCGTGGTGATCGCCCTCGCGCACGACGACGACGAGGAGATCGCGGGCCACGCCGACGAGGTCGTGCGCATCCCGCGCACGAACGAGCTGATCTCGCCGGCGCTCGCGGTCGTGCCGCTGCAGCTGTTCGCGTACCACGTCGCCGACCGCCGGGGCAACGACGTCGATCAACCCCGGAACCT
>Ga0209751_10001434_pt1 | contig 24556 bp, 22 predicted proteins | sample RifCSP13_1_FD_184019 | JGI IMG/M metagenome (GOLD analysis project Ga0209751, IMG submission 184019) | Soil microbial communities from Rifle, Colorado - Rifle CSP2_sed 13_1 (SPAdes) (version 2) | ecosystem: Environmental > Terrestrial > Deep subsurface > Rock core/Sediment | place: Rifle...
GACGTGGTACCCCGGGCTCAAGGTGGTGCGGGACGTGCTGCCGCAGCGCGGATCGTTGGGCGGGATCTACACGGCGGTCACGGTCGCGCAGGGGCCCGTGCTCCTGGTGGCATGGGACATGCCGTTCGTCCCGGTACCGCTGCTCCAGGCGCTCATTGAGGGGTCGAACGGGTACGATGCCTTCCTCCCGGAGAGTGGCGGTAAGCGAGGGGTAGAGCCCCTGTGCGCCGTGTACGGCCCCGCCTGCGGTCCGGCCATCCGCGAGCGGCTGGAGCAAGAGGACTACCGGGCCATCGGCTTCCACGACGCGGTGCGGGTCGGGACGCTGGCCCTGGAGGAGGTGGGCCGGTACGGCGACCCGGCCCTGCTGTTCTACAACGTCAACACCGCTGAGGAGCTGGCGGAGGCGGAGGCGATGTGGCAGCGACGCGGGTGATCTCCATCGTCGGCAAGAAGGACGCCGGCAAGACATCCCTGGTCGTGGCGTTGGCGTCTGAATGGGTCAAGCGCGGCCGCCGGGTGGCGACCATCAAGCACGGCGCTCACCCGGCCGAAGTGGACAAGCCGGGGACCGATACCCACCGGCACTACACCGAGGGCATGGCCGAGCGGGTGCTCATGGAGTTCCCGGGCGGGCGGGTCCTGTTCGAGCGGACGACCGAGCAGGCGGAGGACCCGCTGGCGCTGGTACGCCGGTACCTGGGCGACGCGGATATCGTCCTTATCGAAGGATACAAGAAGGCTGCGCTGCCCAAGATCGAGGTCCACCGGAAGAGCAAGCACCCGGAGCCGTTGTTCGATCCCGCGAGCGGCGATGCGACGCAATGGGTGGCCATGGTGACCGACGATGAACAGCTCCGCGTCTCCATCCCGACGTTCCGGTTCACGGACACCGGGTGGCTGGTGACCCTGGCGCAGCTGGCCTGGGATCGGGCGGTCGTGGTGGAGTGAGGGCTCAGTGACCTCGACGAGCATCTTCGCCGGGGACTTGACCCCCGCTCAAGCTGCCAGCCAGATCACGGCGGAAATCCGCCTCCTCCCCGTGGAGTGCATCCCCCTCCTGGAAGCGCTGGACCGGGTGCTCGCCCGGGACGTCCGGAGCCCCATGGACGTCCCCATGTGGGACAACTCGGCGATGGACGGGTACGCGGTGAGATCAGCCGACTTCACGACGGCGGCGAAGGCGGCAGGAGCAGGAGAAGCGGGAGTGGAGCTCCGCGTGGTGGAGACCGTGCCGGCGGGCAAATTCCCGACCAAACCGCTCGGACCCAGGGAGTGCACCCGGATCTTCACCGGCGCGCCCTTACCCCAGGGCGCCGACGGGGTCATCCGCCAGGAGGATGCGACCCCGCTGGAGGGCGACCGGGTGCGGATCGACAACCCCCGGGACGTGGGGAAGAACCTCCGCCGCCGCGGCGAGGACATTCAGAAGGACAGCCTCATCCTGGCGCGCGGCACGCCGCTCGGGGCTGCACAGCTTGGCGTGCTGGCGTCCATCGGCGAGAGCGAGGTGTTCGTGCACCGGCGTCCGCGCGTGGCGTTCTTCGGATCCGGGGACGAGATCGCGGAGCTGGAGCAGCGGGAGGAGATCCTCCACGGCAAGAAGGTCGCCTCGTCCAACACCTACACGCTCCTGGCGATGATCCGCGGCGCCGGCGCCGAGCCCATCAACTTAGGTGTCGCGAAGGACGACCCCGACGAGATCCGCAGGCGGGTCCAGGCCGGGTTCACGTCGGACCTGCTGGTCACCTCGGCCGGCGTGAGCGTGGGCGAGCACGATTACGTTCGACAGGTGCTGGATGAGGTGAAGGCGACTCAGAAGTTCTGGAAGATCCGGATGCGCCCGGGCGCGCCGGTGGGGTTCGGGGTGATCGGGGCGTTGCCGTGGATCGGCCTCCCCGGGAACCCGGTCAGCACCATGGTCACGTTCGAGCTGTTCGTCCGGCCCGCTATCCGCAAGATGCTGGGTCACACCAACCTGTTCCGCCGCACCGTCCCGGTGACCGTGGCGGAGCCCATCACCCTGGGCGCGCCGCTGCGGCATTTCTTACGGGCGGTCGTGACCGAGAACGCGGACAGCAGACGGTCCGCGAAGCTCACCGGCCCGCAGGGATCAGGGATCCTCACCTCCATGGCGAAAGCCAACGCGCTGCTGATCGTGCCGGAGGACAGGCGGGAGGTGAAGGCGGGAGAGACGCTCACGGCGATGCTGCTGGACGATCCGGTACACACGCCGGAGCCGACCTTCTAAGGCAGGAGACTTATGCTCAGCCAGAAGCTCCAAGCTGCGCTCAACGACCAGATCAACGCGGAGCTCGGTTCCGCTTACCTCTATCTCGCCATGGCCGCCCACTTCGAGGCCAGCAATCTCACCGGCTCGGCGCGCTGGATGCGTCGCCAGGCGCAGGAAGAGGTCTCCCATGCGATGAAGATCTTCGACTTCGTGCACGACCGGGATGGGCGCGTCACGCTCGCGGCCATCGCCCAGCCGCCGGCGCAGTTTGCGTCGCCGACCGAGGTCTGGGAGCAGGCGCTGAAGCAGGAGCAGGGGGTTACCGCGCGCATCCACAAGTTGTACGCGCTGGCGGCGGCCGAAACCGACTATCCCACGCAGACCATGCTCCAGTGGTTCATCAACGAGCAGGTGGAGGAGGAGAAGGCGGCGAAGACGATCCTGGAGCAGGTCCGGATGATTGGCCCCTCCAATTCGGCCATCTACTTCCTGGACCGCCATCTCGGGAAGGAGGCGGAGGCCAAGGAGTAGCCCGGTCCGGAGCTACATCCTCTGGTACTTGGGCCCGCTGCCCCCCTCCCGCGGCGTCCACCGCGGGCCCAGCACGTCGGTGGCCTTGCAGTCCACGCAATTGGGCGGGTTGATCCGCAGCTTCCCCTCCACCCATTCGTACACCCCCGCCGGGCACATATGCGCATACAGGTCTGCCACATCCCGAGGGACATCAAAACCCGGAACCAGGTGGGACGGAATGGTGTCGCGGGTCGCGTTTCCTGAGCGGAACACCGCGTCCAGCTTGCTGAACGTCAGCTTGCCGTCCGGAGCGAACGGGGCCGGCACGGCCCGGGTGCGAGCCGCCTTGGCGTCCGCGTGCATCGCGATCCGCCCGCCGGGGAACCGCCCGCCGGTGAGCGTCATCAGACCCGCCTTGATGCCGCCGACGTAGAAACCGTGCTTGAACGCCAGCCGCATGTTGCGCGTGCGGTAGAGATCGTCGCGGATGAACGACGCGTCCACTTGGGCGTCGTACTCGGCGAGCGACGCCGCCCTTGTGTCGCCCCGCTTCAACGCCCGGAAGATGGCCCGCGCCGCGAACATGCCCGACTGCATGGCGTAGTGAATCCCTTTGAGCGCCGGCACGTTCACGAACCCCGCCGCGTCGCCCAGAATCACCAGGCCGTCGCCGTGTCTTCGAGCCGGCAACGCATAGTAGCCGCCTTCCGGGATGGTCTTGGCGCCCCACTCGAGCAGCTCGCCACCTTCCAGGTACGGCCGGAACAGCGGGTGGAGCTTCATCCGTTGAAGCAGGACGTGCACGTCGAGCCCCGCATCCGGAGCGTCCAGACCCACCACCATCCCTAATGCCACGACGTTCGGCTGCAGAGGGTACATGAAGCTCCCCCCGAACGCGTCGTTGGGGAGCGGCCAGCCCAGGGTGTGTATCACCTGCGCGAGCGGCCGCTTGGTTTCCCACAGCTCTTTGACGCCCAACGCGAAGATCTGGGGGTCCTCCGAGGTAATCCGCTGCCATTCGAGGTACGCCTGCGTGAGCAGGCCTCTGGTGCCCTCCCCCAGCGCCGTCACCTTGGCCGTGACGTCGGTGGCCGGCTGGTGGCTGCTGGTGGGCTTCCCTTCGCGGTCGAGACCCGACGGAGTGGTGCGGGCGCCGATCACGCGCTGGCCCTCCACCAGCAATCCACCAGCCGGGTACCCGGCGAACAGGTTCACGCCGAGCTGCTCGGCCTTCTCACCCAACCAGCGCACCATCTCGCAGAGCGAAGCCACGTAGAAGCCGTGGTTCTTCATGGTGGGCGGCGTGGGGAGCCGCACCTGCCCCTTCTCGGTCAGGAGATAGACCGCCTCACGGTTGACGGGTGAGCCGAAGGGGAAGTCAGAGACTTTGAGCTCGGGAAACAACTCGCGAAACGCGCGCGGGTTGACCACGGCCCCGGAAAGACAATGATCGCCCAGTCGCTCGCCCTTCTCCAGGACGCCGATCTGAACCTCCCCCACTCCGCCGCCCTGCTGGTGGTCTCGCTGGACCAGCCGCGCGAGCTCGATGGCGCCCGCGAGGCTCGCGGGGCCGCCGCCCACGAAGAGCACGTCCAGCTCGATCGCCTCGGGACTAGCTGGCTCCCGGACGATCAGCTGGTCCAGCGGCAGCGCGGGTTGATGGTCGGCGGGAACGAACGGGCGCGTCATGCCTCAGGCGCCGGCTTTGACCTTCTCGATCTCCTGCGTGAGCCGGGGAAGGATCTCGAACAGGTCGCCCACGATCCCGTAGTCGGCGACCTTGAAGATGGGCGCGTCCTTGTCCTTGTTGATCGCCACGATCACCTTGGCCGTGCGCATGCCTGCCAGGTGCTGAATGGCCCCCGAGATCCCGATGGCGAAGTAGAGGCTGGGGCTCACCGTCTTGCCGGTCTGCCCCACCTGATCGCCGTGGGCCCGCCACCCCGCGTCCACCACCGCACGTGAGGCCCCCACCGCCGCCGGCCCCAGCGCCCGCGCCAGTTCCTCCAGCAGCTTGAAGTTGGCGGGATCTTTGAGACCGCGCCCGCCGCTCACCACGATCGGGGCCTCGGCCACGTCGAGCTTGGCCTCGGCCGGCGCCTTCATCGCCGCAGTGCGGGCCACCGGCCCTTCCCGGTCGAGACCAATCACCGCGTGCTGCAGTGTCGCGGTTCGCGGCTGCTCTACCGGTGTCAGGCTGTTCGGCCGGATCGAAATCACACAGCGTGGGGCCGTCACCTTCAACCGGTATACGGCCTTTCCCGCGTAGACCGGCCGAGCGACGACGATCCCCTCGTCCGCCACGATCTCCGTGACGTCGGCCGCCAGCGGACAGCCCAGCCGTGCGGCGAGCCTGGGCCCCAGGTCCCTTCCTAACGCTGTGGCACTGAGGAGGACAGCCCGATAGTCCTTGGTCTTGGCTCGCTCCAACACGGCGCGCACGTAGAGATGCGGTTGATACAGCCTCGCGCGATCATCTGCGAGAATGACGACCTCGTCGGCGCCGAACTTGGTGGCGCCCGTGGCATCGAGCGCCATCGGCCCGATCCCGATCGCGTCCACGCCGGTGCCCAGGCGGTCCGCCAGAGACCGCGCCGCCGTCACCACCTCGTACGAGACCTTCTTGAGGACGCCGTCGCGCTGTTCCAGGATCGCCAGGACGCCCGCCATCAGAGCACCTTCGCTTCCGTGCGCAGCGCCTGGATCAGCGCGGGCACCGCCTCGGGGCCCTCTCCCACGATCCTCCCCGGCTTGCGCTCCGGCGGCAACACCAGTTCCAGCACCTCAAGTCCTCCCACCTCCACCGATACCGGCTTCACCTCGAGCGGCTTCTTCTTGGCCGCCATGATGCCCTTGAGCGCCGGATAGCGGGGCTCGTTCAGCCCCTTGTCGGCCGTCAGGACGGCGGGCAGCGGGAACTCCACCACTTCCACCCCACCTTCCACCTCCCGCTCAGCCGTGCCCTTCCCGTCCGACACCGCTAACCGCGCCACAGCGCTCACGCACGGCAGGCCCAGGAGCTCGGCCACCATCGGGCCGATGGCGTGGCTCGAGTCGTCTATGGCGAGCTTGCCGAACAGGATGAGATCATGCCCGCCGCCCTCGAGCTCGGCCACCAAGGCGCGCGCGATCACCAACGGATCGTGCACTCGCTGATCGGTCTTGAGCAGCACTCCGCGATCGGCGCCCATCGCCAACGCGGTGCGAATCGTCTCCTGCGCGGCGTCCGAGCCCAGGGCGATCACGACCACCTCTCCGGATCCCACGGCTTCCTTCCGGCGCAGGGCCTCCTCCACCGCGTATTCGTCGTAGGGATTGAGCACGAATTTGACGCCGCTCTCGTCGATGGAGCGGCCGTCGGCGGCAATCTTGATGCGGGTCTCGGTGTCGGGAACCCGCTTGATGCACACGGCGATCCTCACGGCGGCGGAGGCGGCGGCTCGGGGTTCACGTCGGAGAACCCGACCAGCTTATGCGAGCCGTCACAGAACGGTTTGGTCTTCGAGTGCCCGCAACGGCACAGCGTGAACACCTCCGCCGGCAGGGCGATCTCGTTGCCCTGGGCGTCCTGGAGCACCACCGGCCCGTGCACCCGGTACGGCCCGTTCTTGCGGACGATGATGAGTGCCATGGACTTGACTTCTCAACCCGCTCGACCCGCCGGGAGTCTAGACGGCCCGCCTCGGGATGGCAACCGTGAGTCGCCCTTGACAGCTTCAATCCGGGGAGTAAGAAAGCTCGCGCAACGAGGCTCCGAGTGATCCCGGTTCTGGCGTTCGTCACCCTGCTCCAGGCCGACTCCGTACGCCCGGCGATCCGGGCCGTTCGGGTCGCGGACGGCACCATCACGCTGGACGGCCGTCTCACGGAAGCGTCCTGGCACCAGGCGCTTCCCACCGGCGGGTTCCGCCAGCGGGAGCCCGAGGACGGCGCGCCGGCCCACGATACTACGGAAGTGCGGGTCCTGTACGACGAAGGCGTGCTGTACGTGGGAATCGTCGCCCGCACCCGCGCCGGTGGGAGCATCGTCGCCCGCGTCCTGCAGCGCGACCGGTTGCTGGCACCGGATTTCTTTGGCCGGCCTCAGTTCGGGTCCGACGACGCGGTGGCCATCGTGCTGGACGCGTTCCACGACCACCGGAACGCGGCGATCTTCGCAACCAACCCCAACGGCGCCGAGTTCGACGCGCTGCTCACGGACGAGGGCCGCGAGTTCAACGTGGACTGGCGGGCGGTCTGGAGCGTGCGCGCAGCTCGCCTCGACCATGGCTGGTCCGCCGAGTTCGCGATCCCGTTCCGTACGCTGCGCTACCCCGCCGGGACCGGCCCGCAGACCTGGGGCTTCAACGTGGCCCGCGTGGCACGTTCCCACAACGAGGAATCGCTGTGGACCGCCTGGTCCCGGGACAACGAGGGCCTCCATCGCGTCAGCCGGGCCGGGCACCTCGTGGGGCTGGCGGCGCTGCCCCGCTCCGGCCTGGCGCTGGAAACCAAGCCGTACCTGCTCGCCGAGGGCGAGGAGGAAGCCGGGAATCGGGATACTCGTCTCAAGGCGGGCGTGGACCTCAAGTACGAGGTGCGCGCCGGGCTCACGCTCGATGCCACCGCCAACACCGACTTCGCGCAAGTGGAAGCGGACTCGGAGCAGGTCAACCTCACGCGGTTCGACTTGTTCTTCCCCGAGAAACGGGATTTCTTCCTGGAGAACGCCGGCATCTTCGAGTTCGGCATGCGCGCCGCCATCGAGCCGCCGCCGTTCCTGCTGTTCTTCTCCCGGCGCATCGGGATCTCGGACTCGGGCTCGGTGCCGCTCATCGCGGGCGCGCGGCTCACGGGCCGGGTGGGCGGGCAGACCATAGGGCTGCTCGACGTGGTGACCGACGAGGTCATTGACCAGCGCCGCGCCAACTACGCCGTGGCGCGCCTGAAGCGCGACGTCGGCGCCAACTCGTACGTCGGCGCGATGCTCACCGACCTGAGACGCGCCGGCGGCTACTGGAACAGCGCCGGCGGCGTTGACGCCTCGCTCTGGCCGACCGGCCAGCTCAATGTGCAGGGGTTCTACGCCCGCACCGCCACGGCCGGACCGGGCGGCGAAGGGGCCGCGTACCGCCTCGCCGCGGACTTCCAGGCGGACCGGTTTGGCGTCACGGCCTACTCGCTCGGCGTGGCTCCGGACGCGGTTGCCGACCTCGGCTTCATCACCCGTGAAGACATGCGGCGGTACGAGACCTTCGGTCGAGTCACGCCCCGTCCCCGTGCGCTGGGGCTCCGGAAGATCGACGTGTTCTACGACCTCAACATGGTGACTCGCTGGGACGGCGGGCTGCAAGAATGGAACACCGGACCCGGCTTCAGCTTCGAATGGCAGTCGGGCGAATCCCTGGCCCTGTTCGGCTTCACCGGGAAGCTCCGGCTGGACGAAGCGTTCGACCTGTCGGACAGCATCCCGGTGGACCCGGGCGACTACGACAACCAGATCGTCGGCTGGTTCGGCAACACCGCGCTCCAACGAGCCGTCGCCCTGAGCTCGAGCGGCTCGATCCTCCGCTCCTTCGGCGGCACCGTGACGAGCGCGCAGGCCAGCCTCGTCACCACGCCGGACCCGCACATCCGCTTCCAGCTGGGCGGCACCAGGAACTGGGTGACGCTACCCAACGGCTCCCTGGTCGCCGACCTGGTCACGGCGCGGCTCACGCTGGCGTTCTCGACTCGCGTGACGCTGCTCATGCTCGCGCAGTACAACAGCCTCGATCGGTCGCTCAGCGCCAACCTACGGTTCAACGTGATCCACCGGCCGGGAAGCGACCTGTTTCTCGTGTTCAACGAACTCCGCGGCTCCGACACCTCGTTGTGGGACTTCGACAGTCGCGCGGCGATCCTGAAGCTCACGTACCTGGCACGATTCTAGAGGGCCGCGGCGCCGGTCCTCACCTGACGTGTTCCGGCTCGACCGTTTCGCCGAAACGGGTCCCGAGCCCTTTGAGGTACCCGTCTATCGTCCCGTGCACGCCGAAGATCGTGTGCGCCAGGAACCGGAAGAGCGGATTGGCTACCCAGCCGTCTTCGGTGATCGTGAGGCGACCTCCCCCGTCCACTGACGCGATCTCGTAGGTCCAGGTGCCTCCGAAAGCGGCGCCGGGCGGCGACACGATGCGGGTCACCAGCCGGGCGGGGGGCCGGGATTCGGTGATTTCGAGGGACATCGACCCCATCCCCGTCTGCTGGTCCCAACGCTCCAGCCCGCCCTGGTCCGGTTGGCGCACCGACTGCTTCACGTCCTTCCACCAGGACGGCAACGCGCCGAAGTCACGAATCACCGCCCAGACGGAGTCCGGCGGTTGGTTCAGCCTGATGCTGCTGGACGCCACGTGGTTTCTTGGAAGAAACGCCCCGATCACGGCCGCCAGGCCCACGAGCACGACGATCGCGCCGACGCCGATGAGTAGCCGCTTCATGCTTCCTCCCTACCGGCTCACCAGCCGGTAGACGTGGCCGTTCTTGGACAGAAGGTAGAGTTCTCCCGCCGCGTCTTCCCCGAACGACTGGATGCTCCCCAGATCGCCGATCCCCCAATCGCGCTCATCCGTGACACCGCCGTCGTGGCGGAAGCTCCTTACCCAGCCACCGCAGTAGTCCGAGTAGAAATAGTGGCCTCGGAGCGCTGCCATCCTCTCGCCGCGGTAGACGAAGCCACCGGTGATCGAGCAACCGTCGGAGTGCCCGTAGGTCAGCACCGGGAGCGTGAGGCCCGACCGGTCGCAGGTCGAGGCGCCGTAGCACTCGTCCCCCTCCATGACGTTCCAGCCGTAGTTGAGGCCGCCCGCACTGGCGGGCGCCACGTCCACCTCTTCCCGACGGTTCTGGCCCACGTCGGCGATGTACAGCAAGCCCGCCTCCCGGTCGAACGCGAACCGCCAGGGATTCCGCAGCCCGTAGGCCCAGATCTCCCCGAGCACCCCGCTCATCCCCACGAACGGGTTATCCGCCGGAATGGCGTACGGATCGCCCCGGTCCACGTCTATCCGGAGCAGCTTGCCGAGCAGCACGCCCCGATTCTGGCCGAAGCCGTGGGGATCTCCCCCGCTGCCCCCGTCGCCCAGGCCGATGTAGAGCATCCCGTCCGGACCGAACAGCACCAGCCCCCCGTTGTGGTTGGCGTATGGCTGGTCCACGGACAGGATCAGCTTGGCCGAGGCCTTGTCCGCCACGTTGGGATCGGCGCTCACCCGGTAGCGCTCGACCCGGGTATCGCCCGAGGCGTCGGTATAGTCCACGTAGACGTAGCCGTTGGTGCCGTACCTCGGGTGGAAGGCGACGCTCAGCAACCCGCGCTCCCCGCCGGCGAGCACCCGATCCCTGATATCCAGGAACGGCGTGGCAAGCAGGGACCCATCGGCTACGATCCGGACCCGACCCGGTTGCTCCACCACGAAGAGCCGCTGGTCCCCGGGCGGCGCGGTGAGGTAGAGGGGATCCGTGAGACCGGTGGCGACCACCTGGGTGTCGAGCCGCACCGGTCCGGGGTCCGGCGACCCCGGCTCGGAGCAGGCGGTGCACCCGAGCGGGATGCACCAGGTAAGCAGGAGGAGCGGCGTGCGACGCATGGCTCCGGACTGGTACCCGCCAGCCCGGCCCGGGTTCGCCGGCTAGCCCCGCATCCGCAGTCGCTTCAGCAGCTGAATCTGACCCGCGTGGTAGAGGTCGTGCATGGCGATCCCGTGGACCGTCTCGGAGTTGGTCCACCGCTTCTTGCCCAACCGGCGGCCCAGGACGCTGGGTGAAAGTGCGGCGACCACCCGCCGCAGCTTCCGATGCTCATCCTTGAGCAGCTGGACGTCGGCGCGCCAGTGCCGCTGGTCCAGCAGCTTCGGCACAGCCGGCCAATTGCTTCCGCTCCTGGGGAAAGCGCCCGGCTCACCGCCACTCAGCCGGCGCCGCACCGCATACTTCCAGTACGCCGTGTGGAGCACGATCTCCCACACGTTGTGCCGGCGCGCCCCCGGCCGCCAGGCCGCCTCGCTCGCCTTGAGTCCGCGGATGGCGCCCCCCAGGGTGGGCCCATGCCACGCCGCATGATCGAAGCCCTGATCGATCAATCGCAGCAACACCCGGAGCTCGGCTCGCCCACCGGGGCTCGCCTGTTTTCCTTTCTTCATCATCGTTGCGCTCCTCGTCCAAGCTTCAGCACCACCTCAAACTCCTCCTTCGTCACGGGCTGCACCGAGGGCCGCCGCCCGGGCTGCACCACCATCATCTGCTGGAGGCCGGGCGTGCGCTTCATGGTCTCCAATGAGACGATCTCGCGCAGCTTCTCCACAAACCGCAGGTCCACGGTGTACCACTTGGGTTTCTCCTTGCGGCTCGTCGGATCGTGGTACTCGTGGCCCTTCTCAAACTGCAGCGGATCCGGATACGCCTCGCGGATGATCTCCATCACGCCCACGGCAGCCGAGGGGTCCGCGTTGGACGCATAGAACAGCGCCAGATCTGCAACCCGCATCTCGCGCAGGAAGTTCCGAGCCTGGAAGTTGCGCACGCCTTCCCACGACGTGGTGCCGTCTCGCGCCAGGGCGTCGATGGTGTAGGCACCGGGCTCGCATTTCATGAGCCAACAGCGTTTGGCTAACGTCATGGGGCCCCCAACGCGACGGAGCGGGTTCCGGAATACTGCGTCATGTCCATGGCGAAATGGACGCACCACGCGGGCGCGAGTGCGGCGTCGTGCGGCACGGTGGCCGAGCAGAATACCAAGCGCCCGTGAGCGACGCCAGGGCTGGTAGCCGCAGACCCTGTCCGGTTAGCATTGGCCTGGGCCGCGACAGGATGACACGCGATGCGAGGCGGAGTGGTCGTCACCGGAGCGTCCACCGGCATCGGACGCGAGACGGCGCGCACGCTGGCGGCGCACGGGTTCCAGGTGTTCGGGACCGTGCGCCGCTCGGCCGATGCAGACACTCTGCGCGCCGAGGGCGTAACGCCGGTACTCATGGACGTCACCGACGGCGCCAGCATTGCGGCCGGCCGGCAAACGGTGCGGACGGCCCTCGGCGAGCGGCCGCTGGTTGGGGTGGTGAACAACGCCGGCGTGCCGGCGGCCGGTCCCCTGGAGTTTCTCCCGTTGGATCAGCTACGCCGCGTGCTCGAGGTCAACGTGATCGGGGTCGTGGCCGTCACCCAGGTCTTCCTGCCCGATCTGCGCCGCTCGCACGGCCGGATCGTGAATTTGAGCTCCGTCTCCGGCCGGATCGCCATGCCGTTTGCCGGCCCCTACGCGGCCTCGAAGTTCGCCCTGGAAGCGATCTCCGACAGCTTGCGGCGCGAGCTGCTCGCCAGCGGCGTGAAGGTCATCGTGATCGAGCCGGGCTCGGTGCGCACGCCCATCTGGGACAAGATCCAGGAGCGCGATCTCGATCGCTATCGCGACACCCCGTACGCCCCACTCCTCCCGCTTGTCCGGGATCAAGCGCTGGCCGGGGTCAAGCGCGGCCTGCCTCCGCAGGCCGTGGCTGACGCGGTGCTCGAAGCGCTCACGGCCAAACGCCCCAGGACGCGGATGGTGGTGGTGAAGCGCAAGATGCGGTTCAAACTGATCCAGATGTTGCCGGATTCCGTGCTCGACCGATTGACTCAGCGGGCGATGTGGCGGCGGTGAGAGGTGGTTGTCGGTTATCGGTTTTCAGTTATCGGGTATCCCTTTTCGTTGGCGCTGGTCGAACGAAAACCGACAACCGATCACCGATAACGTTTCTCAGCGAAACGCATCCAGCCCCGTTATCGCCTGCCCCAGCACCAGCGTGTGGATGTCGTGCGTCCCCTCGTAGGTGTACACGCTCTCCAGATTGGCCAGATGCCGCATCGCCTGATACTCGGCCAGGATGCCGTTGGCGCCCAGCAGCCGGCGTGCTTCCCGGGCAACCTCGGTGGCCATGTCCACGTTGTTCCGCTTGGCGAGTGAGACCTGCTCCGGCGTCGCCGCCCCTCGATCCTTGAGCCGGCCCAGCTGGAGGCATAACAGCTGCGCCTTGGTGATCTCGGTGAGCATGTCGGCCAGCCGGGCCTGCTGGATCTGGAAGCCGCCGATGGGGCGATCGAACATGACGCGGGCCTTGGCGTAGCTCACGGCCTCCCCGAAGCACGCCATCGCCGCTCCCACCGCGCCCCAGGCGATCCCGTAGCGCGCCTGCGTGAGACACATGAGCGGGCTCTTGACCCCGCCGCTCGTGGGCAAGAGCGCGTCCTTCCCCACCTTGACGTCCTGCAACACCAGCTCGCTGGTGTCGCTGGCGCGGAGCGACAGCTTGCCCTTCTGGTCCTTGGCCGAGAAGCCCTTGGTATCCGTCGGGACGATGAATCCGCGAATGGACCTCGTGTCATCCAGTGCGCCGGTCTTGGCCCAGATGATGGCCACGTGCGCCGTGGAGCCGTTGGTGATCCACATCTTGGCGCCGTTCAGCACCCATCCATCTGCCAGCTCGCGCGCCGTGGTGATCATGCCGCCCGGATTGGACCCAAAGTCCGGCTCGGTGAGGCCGAAGCACCCGATGGTCTCCCCGCTCGCGAGCCGGGGGAGCCACCGCCGCTTCTGCTCCTCGCTCCCGAACGCGTAGATGGGGTACATCACCAGAGCGCCTTGCACCGACGCGAACGAGCGCACGCCGGAGTCGCCCCGCTCCAGCTCCTGCATGATGAGCCCATAGGCCACGTGGTTCAGCCCGGCGCAGCCGTATTCCTCGGGCAGATTGGCGCCGAACAGGCCCAGCTCCGCCATCTTGGGCGCCAGGTGCAGGGGGAACTTCCCCTGCACGTAATGGTCGCCGATGATGGGGATCACCTCGTCGTCCACCCAGCGACGCACCGTGTCGCGCACGGCTCGCTCGTCCTCGGTGAACAGGGACTCGGTATCGTAGAAGTCCACGCCCTGGAATGACATTAGCCTCCGACCTCAGGCCACGTCCGCCGCGACATCCGCGTCCGTGGCACCTTCCCCCGCCGCCCTGGCTCGCGCGAAGGCATGGACGTCCGAGCGGCGGAACGCCCGATGCTCGGCCTCCCAGCGGTACAACTCCACCTGGATCGCGTCGTCCTCGATCACGATGCGGTGAAACACCACGGGGCGGTCACCGCGGGAGCGCGCCGACAACGTCCCCGCGCAGGACACGATCACCCGCCGCGCAAGCAGCTCCGTCTTCTCCTGGTGGTCATGCCCGCAGAGCACCAGCTCGGCGCCGGACTCCACGATGCGCCGTTGCGCCTGCCGCCAGCGCGCCAGGCCCATCCGTTCCGACAGGTCGCCCCGCAACACGTTGTGATGCACCACCAGCACGCGGGTCTGCGCCGGCGGCGCCGCATCGAACAAGGCCTTCACCCGTTTCGCCTCCCGCTTGGGGAGATGGCCCTTTACCGCGATATCGCGCAGGCGCGGCGTCACCGAACGCCAGGAAACTCCGTGCGACGTCAGCGCGCCGGCGATGATCGCGTCCGGGAACACCATCGTCGGCGCGAGCGCGGGCCCAAAGTAGGTGCGGTACTTGGCGTACTTGGCTGCCGAGCCGAACGGAATGAACGGGCGCCACCACCACTGCACGTCGTGGTTGCCGGGCAGGACGTACACCGGGGCCGTACGCTCCAACTCCAGCGCGAAGGCCCGCGCCGCCTGGAACTCACCATGCCGCGCGCGCTGTGACAGGTCGCCCGCCACCACGATCGCCCGGGGCTCCAGGTCCGGCACCAGTGCCTCGACGCCCTCGATGTACCCGAGGTCGGCCACACCGCCGAAGTGGGGGTCCGCGAGATGGACAATGCTGAAGCTCATGCGGGCCTCTTCGTCATGGCAGCAACTCCCGCGCCGCGCGCTGCACCGTGAGCCGCACCAGCACGTACCACACGGCCACCGCGAGCGCCGTCATCATGCGGGCCCGCGGGTCCGCCGGCATGCGGATCAGGGCGTAGGCCGCCAGCGCCGCCGTGGTCACCAGCGCCGCGAGATGGCCCAGCCGCCTGGCCCGCCGCTCGATCTGGTCGCGGCAGGTGCGGCACAACGTCCCGAACGGGAGCTGCACCGCCGCATGGCACCGCGGGCACTCGTGCTCAACCAAGCCGGCGACTAACGGCGTCTGCGAAAGCCTGGGTCGAAGCATTGCCTCCCAAGTCCCGAGTGCGGAACTTCCCCTCTCGAAGCGTGTCTTCCAGCGCCTGGCGGACGCGCCGGGCGGCGTCCGGCTCTCCCACGTGCTCCAGCATCATGCAGGCGGCGAACAGCAAGGCCGACGGGTTGGCCACCCCCGTCCCCGCAATATCGGGCGCAGACCCGTGCACCGCCTCGAAGATAGCAGCGCTCTCGCCGATGTTCGCCCCCGGCGCCAGCCCCAGCCCGCCCACCAGCCCGGCGATCTCGTCGCTCAATATGTCCCCGAACATGTTGGTCGTCACGATCACGTCGAACGGCGTCGGGTCCAGAACCAGCTTCATGGCGCACGCGTCGATGATGATGTCGTCCACCGCGACGCGTCCGGCGTACTCCTTGGACACCTCCCGCCCCACCTCCAGGAACAACCCGCTCACCGCCTTCAAGATGTTCGCCTTGTGGCAAATCGTCACTTTCTTGCGGCCGTGGGCCACGGCGTACTCGAAGGCGTAGCGCACCGCCCGCTCGCACCCCCGCCGCGTCACGATAGCCATCGATTGTGCGACCGCCTTGGGCTCGCCGGGTATGGAGATCGTCGTCTCGAACCCGATGTACAGACCCTCGGTGTTCTCCCGCACCAGGACGATGTCCACGTGGTCGTAGCGGCCGCCGGGCAGCACGGATTTCGCCGGTCGGACGTTGGCGTACAGGTCGAACTCTTTGCGCAACGCCACGTTGACCGAGCGGAAGCCGGTCCCCACGGGCGTAGTGAGCGGCCCTTTGAGCGCTACCCGCGTCTGGCGGATGCTCTCGACCGTGGCGTCCGGCAGCGGCGTCCCGGTCTCCTCCATCGCGGCCACACCGGCCAGCTGCTCATCCCAGTCTATCCCGACCCCAGCGGCCTCGAGCACCGAGAGCGCCGCTGCCGTGATCTCGGGGCCGATCCCGTCGCCGCGGATGAGCGTCACCCGCGGGCTCACGGGAGCCCCGGCGTGAGCGCCTTGAGGGCGCCCTGGAGGGCCTCCCAGGGGTCGGCCCCCGCCGCGTTCGCTACGGTGCGCCAGCCGACGGCGCCGGTGCGCACGTCCACCAGCACCAGCGTCAACTCGGCCCGGCCGCCGCCCTCCTTGGCGGGCACGAAGAGCAGGCTCGCCGGCACCAGCGCGTACCGGTCACCCGCCAGCGCCGTGAGGTTCCGCATCTGGCTCCAGAGCGGTTCCGGCAGTTGCCGGAGGCGCGGCCCGCGCAGCAACGACGTCGCCATCTGGTCCGGGTCGCCCGCAACGGGCGCCGCCCGGCGCGCCGCCTGGCGCACCGCCGGCGGCAACACCCACCGGACCTCCGGGGCGCGCCCGGTCAGCGTCTCTCCGAGCAGCGAGTCGGCGTGGTCCAGCGCCGTGCGGCGCGGCGTCAGCGCGGCGGTCCAACCCAGCGTATCATGAGCCGCGATCAGGGTGAGGGGGTAGACCACCACGCGTTGCCCCGCCAGACCCGCGGTGGGGAGTGGGGCCGTCGGCGAGGGCGCGGTGTCGGTGGGCTGCGAGCTGCCGCAGGCCGCCACCAAGAGCAGTCCCACGAACCCGGGAATCGGGTGGGGCATGGAAGTCAGGTTCGAGATCATCGCAGTCGCGGCTAGAGTGAGGAACCTAGCCAGCGGCGGAAACCGTGGCAAAGGCGGCTCAGACGAGCGTCAGGCCCCCATCCACCACGATCACCTGCCCGGTGATGTGGCGGGCTTCCTCGGAACAGAGGAACGTCACGACGCGCGCCACGTCTTCCGGCTCGGCGACCCGTCCGAGCAGCGACTCCTTCTCCGCGCGCTCCAGCATTTCCGGCGGCAGCCTCGCGATCATCTCCGTGCGCACGAACCCCGGGGCCACCGCGTTCACGTTCACGTTGGCGGCGCCCAGGTCCACCGCAGCCGACCGGGTGAGCCCGATGAGCGCGGCCTTGCTGGCCGCGTAGTTGGCGATGCCGAACCCCGGCGTGTACGCCTGGTGAGACGCGACGTTGACGATCTTGCCGTAATGTTGCTTGCGGAAGGTGGGGGCCACGGCGCGGATACAGTGAAAGGCCCCGGTGACGTTGGTGTCGAGCACTTCGCGCCAGGCGTCCTCCCCCATCCGCCATAACGCGCCGTCGCGCGCGATCCCCGCGTTGTTGACCAGGTAGTGCGCGCCGCCCAGCTCCGCCTTGGCGGCCTCCACGAAGCCGTTGACCGCATCGCCGTCGCGCACGTCGCACACGGCGCAATACACCTCGATGCCGAGGCCCCGGAGCGCCGTCTCCGTGAGCAGCGCCTGCGCGGCGATGTCCCGATTGGGCAGCAGCACGTAGTTGAACCCCACGTGCACGCCCCGGCGGGCGAAGTCCAGGGCGATGGCCCGGCCCAGCCCCGTGGCGCCGCCGGTGACGATCGCCACGTTGCCTTTCATCTCGCGGGGCTCGACCCGCGCAGGCCTCTCGCGCGGTGCGACGGCCGCGCTCGAACCCCGCCCGCGCTCTTCGCCAAAGATGGGCCCAGAGTGGAACGGAATGGAGATGCCGCCCGAGTCAGTGGAGCACCGAACGTACGTTCGAAACGGCAGGCGAGCAACTAGGCGTGGGGCCCCGAAGGGACCCACCGGCTCTCTCATCGCCCTTGGATGACCGACGCGCCCTGCACGCCGTGACCACGCCGCACCTACGCGCCCTCTGGAACCCCTCGGCGCGGCGACCAGAGTCGGCGAACTCCGGGGCACCGCACCAGGGTTGCCGTCGGAGACACCAGGCCACATTCTGTGTACCCATGAACAAACCCCTCTCGATCCTCCTCTGGGCCGCCATCTCCACCGGCGGCGCAGCCGGGTTCGCGGTCCTGGCGCTCCACCGCGGCGAGTCCGTGAACGCCGCCTGGCTGGTGATCGCGGCGGTCTGCACCTACATGGTGGCGTACCGCTTCTACGCCCGCTTCATCGCCCGCCGGGTGATGGAGCTGGACGACCGGCGCGCCACGCCCGCCGAGCGGCTCAACAACGGCCGCGACTTCGTTCCCACCAACAAGTGGGTGTTGTACGGACACCATTTTGCCGCCATCGCGGGCGCGGGCCCGCTGGTGGGTCCGGTGCTCGCGGCGCAGTTCGGGTATCTGCCGGGCACGCTCTGGCTGATCATCGGCGTGGTGGTGGGTGGGGCGGTCCAGGACTTCGTGATCCTGTTCGCCTCGGTGCGCCGGAACGGGAAGTCGCTGGGCCAGATGGCCAAGGAGGAGGTCAACCAGGTCACCGGCATGGCGGCCATGGTCGCCATCCTTGCGATCATGATCATCCTGCTCGCGGTGCTGGCGCTGGTCGTGGTCCGGGCGCTCGCGGCGAGCCCGTGGGGGACGTTCACGCTGGCCTGCACCATTCCCATCGCGTTGCTCATGGGATGGTGGATGCGCACGATCCGGCCTGGCAAGACGCTGGAAGCCACGTTGATCGGGGTGGGCCTCTTGATGCTGGCGCTGTGGGGCGGGCGACTCGTGGCCGAGCACCCCACGTGGGGGGCGTTCTTCACGTTGAAGGACGTGACGATCTCCTATTGGATGATCGCCTACGGATTCGTGGCCTCCGTGCTGCCCGTGTGGCTGCTGCTGGCGCCGCGCGACTATCTGTCCACGTTCATGAAGGTGGGCACCGTCATCGCGCTGGCGATCGGCATCCTCATCGTGCTGCCGCCCGTCCACATGCCCGCCGTCACGCGGTTCGTGGACGGCACCGGGCCGGTGTTCGCCGGGAAGCTCTTTCCGTTCGCGTTCATCACCATCGCCTGCGGTGCCATCAGCGGATTCCACTCGCTGGTAGCCTCAGGCACGACGCCCAAGATGGTGATGCGGGAATCCCATCTGCCGATGATCGGCTACGGCGGGATGCTGATGGAATCGTTCGTCGGGGTGATGGCCATGGTGGCGGCGACCGTGCTGGACCCCGGGATCTACTTCGCGATCAACGCCCCCGCGGGGCTCCTGGGGACGACCCTGGAGCAGGCGTCGCAAACCATAGCGGGGTGGGGCTTCACCCTCACGCCGCAGCAAATGACGGACCTGACCAACGCCGTGGGCGAGGCCACGCTGCTATCCCGCACCGGAGGCGCCCCGTCGCTCGCCGTGGGGATGGCGCACATCTTCTCCGGCGTATCGGCCAAGATTGGCGGGCAGACCCTCACCGCCCTGTGGTATCACTTCGCCATCCTGTTCGAGGCGCTGTTCATTCTGACCACGATCGACGCCGGCACCCGCGTGGGCCGGTTCATGGCGCAGGAGCTCGGTGGGCACCTCTGGCCCAAGTTCGGCGAGGTGTCCTGGTATCCCGGTAACGTGCTGGCCAGCGCGTTGATCGCGGGGGGCTGGGGCTACTTCCTGGTGCAGGGCGTGCTGGATCCCCTGGGCGGCATCAACACGCTGTGGCCGCTGTTCGGCATCAGCAATCAGCTGCTGGCGGCGATCGCGTTGACCGTGGCGACCACCATTATCATCAAGATGCGGAAGGCCCGTTACGTGTGGGTCACGCTGGTGCCGCTGGCCTGGTTGGCGACGGCGACCATCACGGCCGGCATCCAGAAAGTGTTCGCCGCCGATCCGCGGCTGGGGTTCCTCTCCCACGCCCGTTCGCTGGCGGGCAGCGCCGACCCCTCGGCCCCGCGGCTGATCTTCAATGACTACCTCAACTCCGGCCTCGCTGTCGCGTTCATGGTCGTGGTGGTCCTGGTGATCATCGCGGCCGCGCGGGAGTGGTATCTCACGCTGTGGGGCAACAAGGAGCCGGTGCTGCAAGAGGCACCGTTCGTGCAGAGCGCCTACGCTGCAGGAGACTGACACCATGGAACGCAGGGAATTCGTCGAACGGAGTGCATTGGCCGCGGCGGCGGTTGCCCTCCCGGCATTGGGACGCATGAGACCCGTGACGGCGCCCGAGCCTCTTCCCGAGCAGCAGTCGTTCGCGCTCGCCGAGATGACCGTGGCACAGCTTCAGGACGGCATGAGGAGCGGAAAGCTCACCTCGCGGGGGATCACGCAGACGTATCTCCGGCGCATCGCGGCCCTGGACCGCCAGGGTCCCACGCTGCGCGCGGTCCTGGAGACCAACCCCGACGCCCTCTCGATCGCGGAACAGTTGGACGCGGAGCGCAAAGCAGGGAAGGTGCGCGGGCCGCTGCACGGGATTCCCGTGATCGTCAAGGACAACATCGACACGCACGACAAGATGCAGACCACGGCGGGCTCGCTGGCGCTGGAAGGCAACTTCGCGGAGCGGGACGCGTTCCTGGTGGACCGGCTCCGCGTGGCGGGCGCCGTGATCCTGGCCAAGGCGAACCTCTCCGAGTGGGCCAACTTCCGGTCCAGCCGCGCGTCGTCCGGGTGGAGCGGCCGAGGGCGGCAGTGCAAGAACCCGTACGTGCTGGACCGCAACCCCAGCGGATCCAGCTCCGGCTCGGCCGTCGCCGTGAGCGCCAGTTACTGCGCGGTCGCCATCGGCACGGAGACCGATGGGTCCATTATCAGTCCTTCGAACGCCTGCGGCGTGGTGGGCATCAAGCCCACCGTCGGTCTCGTGAGCCGGGCGGGTGTGATTCCCATTGCCCACAGCCAGGACACCGCGGGCCCCATGTGCCGTACCGTAGCGGACGCCGCAGCTCTGTTGAGCGCGCTCACCGGCGTGGACCCTCGCGACCCGGCGACGGCGGAGTCCGCAGGCCACATCGCACCGGACTACACCGCGTTCCTGGACGCCAACGGGTTGCGCGGCACCCGGATCGGCGTGCAGCGGCGGACCGGCCCCAACCCGGTCATCAATGAGCTGGTCGAGACCACGATCAAGCTGCTCCGGGACCATGGGGCCGAGGTGGTGGATCCGGCGGACCTCGAGACGGCCGGGCAGCTCGGTACGAATGAGCGGGACGTCTTGCAGTACGAGTTCAAGGCGGACCTCAATGCTTATCTCGCGACCATGCCGGCCAACGTGAAGTACCGCACGCTGGCGGATCTCATCGCGTTCAACGAGGCCAACAAGGATCGTGAGATGCCCTATTTCGGGCAGGAGACGTTCATCGCCTGCCAGGCGAAAGGGCCTCTCACCGAGCAACCCTACCTGGACGCCCGGGCCAAGTGCATCGAGCTGACGCGGGCCAAAGGGATTGACGCCACCATGGACAAGCACGGTCTGGACGCGATGATGGGGCCGTCCGGCGGTCCCGCCGGGCTGGTGGACCTAGTCACGCTGGGTGGCGGCGGCGGCGGAGGTGGCAGCTCGCAGTTCCCGGCGGTCTCCGGCTATCCCCACATCACCGTGCCCGCCGGTTTCCACATGGGCTTGCCGATGGGAATCTCGTTCTACGGCCGCGCCTGGAGCGAGGGGGTACTGATCAAGGTCGCCTACGCGTTCGAGGGGGCGACCAAAGCGAGGAAGGCGCCGACGTTCGTTCCGACCTTGGATCTGAGCTGATCGGCAGGACGAGCTACTACCGGCGGCGCTCCTCACCGCTTGTCACCTGGCGCCACGCCTCTCGCGGCGTATAATGCAGCCGCTTGGATGTCCAGCCGCCACTCTTTCCTCGTCTCCGCCGCGCTCGCGTTCGCCCCACTCGCTGTGGGGAGCGCGCAGGTTGCCGGCGACGACGTCCGCATCTCGATCGTCTACACCGGTACCAGCCTGGGCGCCCTGGGCGTCCTCAGGGCCCAGGACGAGCATGAGCTCCTGACGGAGCAGGCCAATGCCGAGCGCTTGCCGTTCCGGCTGGTGAGTCACCTCTGCTGGCGGGCGCCCGGCATCACCATCTTCCTCCCCTCGGATGAACCCCAGGGCGACGAGCTGCCGGCCCTGCTGGCCGCCCGGGCGACCGCCGAGCGTCGAGATTCGGTCCCGGCCCTGCGCTCCAACAACGTGGTTCTGGTCCAAGAGCCCCGCCAGGCGGGCCCCGATCTCCTGGCGATGATCAACCGCAACCCGCGCCGTGCGGCCGAGTTCCCCGACCTGGTCGCCACCCAGGTCTCCATCTCCTGGCTCCGCGCGCCGGGGGGAGAGCCCGCCGTCATCGTCGAGGAGGAGGGCGCGGTCTGGCCGGAGGACCTTGCCGCCTGGACCACTGGCGAGATGAACCGAATTGACGTCCTGGCTGGACGAGTCTACGAGCTGCCCACGAACCTGGGACAGATGGGACCCCGAGCCACGGTGCTCGGGCAGATGCTGGCCCAAAGCCAACCGCAATCCCTGGTTACCCTCATCGTGGACCTGGGCGAGCGCGATGCCGATGTCGGGGTGGATGGCATCGAGCGCGCGCGCATCGACTACACTGCCCTCGCGCGCCTGGGCTATTCCCTTTCGGTCCCCTTCGAGTTCGAGCTGGCGCTGGGTGCGACCAGCCTGCGCCAGATCGCGGGCGAGTTCCCTCAAGTCCGGTGGCTCGCGGCGAACGTGCAGGCCAGGGATTCCGGGTTGTTCCGGCCCCATGAGATCCTGGAGGTTGCAGGGGTCAAGCTCGGGTTGTTCGGTCTGGTAGACCCGGAGCTCAAGGGGGAGCTGCCTCGAGCCACGCTGGCCGACTACACGTTCACCTCTCCGCTCGACGCCGCGCGCCGTGAGGTCGCCGCCTTGCGCCAGGCCGGCGCGGACGCCGTCGTGGCGCTGTCGAACCTCAAGCCCCGGGACAACGCGGTGCTGGCGGCGGACGTAGCGGGGATTGACGCCGTCATCGCCGATCTCCACGTGCGCTGGAGTCCCGAATCGGTACGTGGCGAGGTGGGCCTGCCGGATCGGCCGCGCTCGCGGCCCGGCTCACCCGCACTCGTCGCGCGGGGCTTCGGCAACGGCCTGGGCGTGGGCCGGGTGGACCTCACGTTTCAGCGCTCGGGGAACGGCGACCGCCGGTTTCTGGCGTCCGTCTCTCACGCGCTGGAGTCGGTCACCGACCGCACCCAGCCGGACGCCGCGCTGGTCGCCCAGATTCAGCGCATGGCCAACATCGCGCGACGGCCGCGCGGCGACCTGATGGTCCCGGCCTTCGTGGATCTGGTGCAGCGACAACCGGACTTGCGGACCTACGACGGGACCACGCGCCAGGGCCGGCTCTCCAAGGGGATGTGGCAGGAGTTCCTGGCGCGCCTGCTCCGCAGCCGCGGCCGCGCGGAAGTCGCGATCATCCGGCAGCTCCCCTACTTCCCGCCGCTCATCGGCAAGCTCCACGAGCAAGAGGTGCGCGGCTGGCTCCAGACCGAGGACCAGATCGTACTACTCGATTTGGCAGGCGCCGACTTGAAGAAGGTGCTGCTCGAAGACACACGCGGCGAGCTGGTGGTGAACGGGATGGACCGGCAAACGTGGACCGTGATGGGCCGCCCGCTGAACGAGCGGGCGGTGTACCGGGTCGCGACCACCGACGTCTTGTTCGAAGGTGCGCGCTTCCGCGATTTCGAGAAAGGCCGGCGGGTGCGCCGCCGCTTCCGGATCGCGCACGACGGCGCCGTGGAGGCCGCGGGCGGGGGCGCCCCGCTGCCCCTGCGGGACCTCGCCCTCGGCGAGCTCAAGCGTCTGCGCGCCGTGAGCCAGAGCAACAACGCGCACCTCGACCGCATCGCCGCGCTGCTGGCCCCAGACCCGCCCTACGTGAACCTGGTCATGTTCGCGTTTGACCACCCCACGCTCTGGGTCTCGCTCAACCGGACGTACCACAACGAGGCCTACGGCGCCGTGCCGGAGAGCCGGGTCGCGTCCCGCAACTCGTGGGTCGCCGGCCTCAATGGACGCTTCGTGGTCACCTACGATCGCCGCACGGTGGCCACCGACGCGAGCGTCACCGTCGCGTACGCGCGGCAGAGCGCAAGCGGGTCGGGTGGGACCAGGCAGGTGAGCGAATCGGCGGATGATCTCAAGTTCGATCTCACCCTCCGGCCCAAGACGCTGGGTGGCGCGATCTGGAAGATCCACCCGTTCGTGCGGGGGCTGTTCGACACCGAGTTCACGCCGACGGTGGACCCATACACCGGGCTGCAGAACCCGCGGCAGCTCGCCCTGCGCGGCGTGGGCGGGGTCATGTTGCGCCCGGGCCGCTCCTGGCGCAGCGTCGAGCTCGGCGCAGCCCTGGAGAACGACTTCGGCCGGCCCAATGTGCAGTTCGGCTTCCAGACCAAGGCCGAGCTGGCTCAACCCATCGGGCCGCTGGGCCGAGTGCTCTACCTCCTGCGGAACGAGGCCACCTACTTCCTGCCGTCTCCGCGGGACACCCCGAGCAACCTGGCGCTGCGCTACAACATGGTCCACGAGCTGCTGATCCCGCTGGTGGACGAGCTGTCCCTCTCGGTGGCCGCAGATTTTTTCTTCTTCCAGGGGAAAGTCCCCGGAACCCGCGAACCCGGGGCGAGCGCGCTCTTGCGGCTGGGCCTGACCTATGACCGACTGTGGAAGCCCCATTACCAGCCGCTGTTCTGAGTGCGCGGTGCTATCGGCCCGCGCCGATCCCTTTAGGGCCGGCGCTGAACCCGCGCCCATGCCGCGAACAACGCCGCGCACAGGGCCAGTGACAGGCCGGCGCTGACGGCAAACGCGGTCCGCGCCCCGGCCCGGGCGTACAGCGCCCCGAACAGCAACCCGCCAGGCAGCGCCGCGACCCCCACGCTTGCGTGGTAGATCCCGAACGCCCGCCCCCGCCGCCTCAAGCCCCCCACCTGTGCC
>Ga0209751_10001435_pt1 | contig 24545 bp, 27 predicted proteins | sample RifCSP13_1_FD_184019 | JGI IMG/M metagenome (GOLD analysis project Ga0209751, IMG submission 184019) | Soil microbial communities from Rifle, Colorado - Rifle CSP2_sed 13_1 (SPAdes) (version 2) | ecosystem: Environmental > Terrestrial > Deep subsurface > Rock core/Sediment | place: Rifle...
CCATTCATCGACGAGCTTCGACTGTCCCGGCTTCCGAGGCTTTGGGGGCTCCGGTGCGCGACTCGCGACCTGCTCCCGGAGTCGCGCAAGGCGTTCCTCCGGCTTCGCGGCGACGAACACCTCGCCCGTCGGCTCCCCGACGAAGATCCGCTGCCGGAGGGCGCGCCGTAGGGACTCGAGCTCCTCGTGCATCTTCCGCTCCTTCCGCCGGGCGGAGAAGAAGTACGCCTCGTCCCGTGTGTCCCGCGTCACGAGGACGAACACGCGTCCCGCTCGGACGCGCCCCGTGCGGCCGCGGCGCTGGATCGTCCGGATCTCGGACGGGATCGGCTCGTAGAACACGACGAGGTCCGTGGCGGGGATGTCGAGGCCCTCCTCCCCGACGGACGTGCACACGAGGACGTTGTGGTCTCCAGCCTTGAACCGCTCGATCGCCTCGACCTGCTCTTTCTGCTTGAGCCCGACGTCGTCCCCGCGGGTCGCTTGGCCGACGAACCGCACGGGCCTCACACCGGGGAGGGTCGCGAGCTCGCGGACGATGAGCTCGGACGTGTCCCGATAGTGCGTGAAGACGATCACGCGCGACTCAGGGTTCCGGAGGAACTGCTCGCGGACGATCCTTAGGACTTCCTTCACCTTCGGGTGCTCGCCCGAGGTCTTCCCCGCGATCGCTCGGGCCTCGACGACGGCGGGATGCCGGAGGAACTGCCGGCCCGCGCGGCTCCGCACGTTCGACTCCGCGCGGTCAAGGTAGGACCGGAACACCTCCATCCCTTGCGTCTCGACGAGCACGATCGCGTGGTTCACCTTCATCGCAATCGCTTGCGCGGTCGCCGCGGTGTACACCGCGCCGTGGCGCTCGCCGGAATCGAGGCGGGATCGAATCTCCTGTCTCGCACGGAGAAGGTCCTTTGTCGTCGGCCGGGGGATCCCCGCGAGGAAGCCGCAGGCTTTGATCCGTTCGACCTGCTCCTCGAGGACCTTCTCGAGGCCCGCGCGGATCTCGCGGGACACCTCCGTGGCCTCCACGACGATCCGCTGCACGTCGATGTCGTGGACGTATGGAAGCACGTCCGGGTCGTCCTCCGTTCGGATCTCGACCGCGGCGATTCCGAGGTTCGTGCAGACCTCGAGGATCTTGTCGACCTCGCTCCCCGGAGACGCCGTCATCCCGAGGATGTGGCCGTCCCGAACGTCCCGGTACGCGCGGCCGACGTCGACGTACGCGTAGTTCCCAACGGCCCGGTGGGCTTCGTCGAAGACGATGAGGGACACGTCGTCGAGGCCGAAGCGGCCTTCCCGGAGATCGTTGCGGATCACCTGCGGCGTGCTCACGATGATCTTGTTCTCCCGCCACAAGAGCTCGCGTTCCTCCGGTGGCGTCGCCTCGCCTGTGAGGAGGGCGATCCGGTCCACGACGAGCATGTCCCTGAACCGGGCCGCGTGCTGCTCGACGAGGGGCTTCGTCGGCGCGAGGACGAGGATTCTCCCGCCGCGCCGCTGGAGGACCTCCGCAATGACCCGCGCCGCGATCACGGTCTTGCCCATCCCCGTCGGGAGGACGACGAGCGTGGATTTCTCGAGGCACGTCGCGGCGACGTTCCGCTGGTATTCCCGGTCCTCGATTTTCCCGCGCCGGATGAGCGGTTGGTCGACGAACACGCGACGTGAACCCGAGGGGCGGGAATGAACCTATCGGACGGCCCCGCGAAACTTGCGCGCCTTCGCGCGGTCCACGATGATGACGATCACGAGGAGGCCGAAGCCGATCACGAGAAGAAGCGGCAGATATCGCTGAATCTGTCCGAGACCCAGGGGGTCGTTGATCATCGCGATCGCGGTGAACGAGGCCTGTTGCGTTCCGTCTGCCATCGACACAGTCGCGACGGGGATCTCCGCGACGCTGCCGCGGAGGACGCCCGCAGGAGAGCGGACCTGGAGCTGGAGCGTCGCCTCTCCGTTCGGGCTGAGGGACACGCGAACCCGATCCAGGGGCAGTGTCGCACTCGCGTTCACGACCATCTGCGCGGTCCATCCGTCCGGGAGAACCGCGGAGACGCGGAGCGTGTCGTCGAAGTCGCCGACGTTGACGACCTTGAACGTGAACGTCGCGGCCGCGCCGGGTTCAATCGTCCGCTCCGTCACGACGGGGACGATTCCGACGCCGCGGGAGAAGTTTGTCGGCGTGAGGAAGACATCGTCGATCCACCAGCCGCCCGCCTGGGGCATGATCTTCGCGGTGATGTTGAACCGAAATCGCAGGCTCGCACCCACGCTCGGGATGAGGGATGCGAGACTGCTGCTCGTCACGTTCCACCGAAGGTCGCGCCCCTGGGCGTGGGCGACGGCGACCCACGGGCCGCCGTTCACGGAGACCTCCGTGTAGCCATGGTCCGTATCTGAGGGATTGATGAAGAGTGGGGTCTCCGAGCGCCCCCACAGGTCGTACCGCTCATAGTAGATCAGGTACAAGGGGCCGGCCGGGACGCTGATCGGGCCCGATTCGAGGTAGTGGTATTCAGGGATAAGCGGGTTTGGGATCGTCGTTTGGAAGAAGCCGAACCGCCACGAACTCGTTGGGCTGTGGGAGCTCCCGTACGGGTCTGCGTCGTCGACGATCTCCCACCGGTAGAGGTCGTTGCCTGTCTGATTCGGGGTCAACCACTGCGCCGAGCCAGACTCGATGTTGTCGCGGAAGAGGAACTCATGAGCGGAGAAGTGGGAGAGCCGCTCGTTGTTTTCCGGGATCTCGTCAGCGCCGAGGTCGACGTGGACGGAAACGATGTAACGCCCCACGTTCGTCGGCGTGAAGGTCCAGGAGAGGTTCGTAAACGCACCGCCGGGAAGGGAGGTAATCACCTTGCGTGCGCCCGCTACGGTCCGCTCGGAACTTGCATTCATGGTGTCGTACCACACCCGAAGCGTGACGTTCACGCCCGTTTGGTTCCGCGCCCCCTGGTTCCCGACGTTCGCGACGATCATCGTTGACGCGGCCACGGGGACGGCGACCTCATTGCGGATCCGGACGATCGCGAGGTCGTCATCGACATCCTTCGAGAGATCCGCGCGCATCGTCGCCCCCGAGGGCGAGACGTTCCGGACCTTCCATCCCGTCCGGAGATTACCGTAACCGTTCGAGTTCGGGATCGTCTCGGGACCGAAGCCCGTGGGGCTGTCCGCCCATGCGTCCGTCGGATCCTCGGGGTTCTCGCCCTGCGCCTCGTCCGCCTCCTCGAGATCGACGAGCCGGCGGCTATCGTTGTCGTTGTCCACCATCGAATCGTCCACGTGCCAGATCAGAACGCCGCTCCCGGGTAGCGCAGCGTCGAATCCGATCGGCTGGCGGTTCTCGACGAGGAAGTACTCGTCGCCGTTACCGGTCTGCTTGATCGTGAGACGGAACACGGTTCCTACGGTCTCGACAGCCGGGATCTCCCAGTCCAGGAGAGGTGCCGTGACCTCAATCGGGGTGAGCCATCCGAGGTTTGCCTTCGCCCACGCACCGAAGTGGGCGGGAGAGGTTCCCTGCCGATTCGGCGGGATCGCGTTCCACGATCCCGTTCCCATCACGTCCCACTCCCCGACGCCGAGGCTAGAACCGTCCGTGTCGTAGAGATCCGGGAGCCCGAGATCGTGCCCGAACTCGTGGGCGACAACGCCGATCGACGAGTCCTCGCTGATCATGATGTATCCATAGATCTGCACGCCGTCCGCGACGAGGCGCTGGTCGCCAGGGACTGTCGGGTTACCGTCGACCACAGCCCACCGGTGGGACCAGATCAGAGTCTCGCTGGTCGGGGTGCTCTCCTGCGCACCACCCGCGTGGACGATCACGATGTGGTCGACGACGCCGTCGCCGTCCCGGTCGAATTGGGAGAAGTCCACAAACGGGTCCGCGCGGCTTACGGCCTCAACGACGAGCCGATAAATCGGCCCGTTCCGGTCGTCGACGCCGCTGCTCGTGTCCTCGCCGTAATACTCCATCGTCCGGGTGGTGGGGACCCAATTCTCGACGCTTCCCTGAATCCCGAACAGGCCGTAGGAGTTCTCGCGGTAGAACCCGTTCACGCTCGGGCCGCTCGGGTCGTTAAACATCGTGTCGAAGTACGGAGGATCGCGACCTGACGCATGATTGCGATTCGAGAACTCGATCGGAATGACAACGATCTCGTCAGTGCCCACGACCATCGTCCGCGGCGGTTGCCCCCGGGCCGAAGCTCCGGAGGCAGGCAGCGGTATCGGACCTGCCGTCCCGGGCTCCGCAATCATGAGATGCTGCGGGACGCGCTTCTGGATCGCGCCCTCTGGCGTCCCGGGGGTGTCGGGGAGGACGGAGAGGACCGGAACGAAGAGGACCGCGGCACCGAGGAAAACGGCGAGAAGCCTGGCGGATGAGCCCACGACGGCTCATTACGAGAGCGTCGTTATTTAAGGATTCATCCAAAATTCCGAGGTGCGATAACGAAGAGGGAGTCGTTTGGCGTCCCGAACTGAGGCGATCGCTGATCGCCCACGGATGGCGACACACCCCGGTTACGACCGGTAGGCCGGGACGCCCGACGTCGGGACATTGCTCACGGACCCCTCGAAACCGCAGTGCTCGCATGACACCTGAATTCGAGCGGAGAGGTAGAACCAGTTCCACGTGAGCGCGCCGCACTTCGGACACCGTTCCGGATGGATAGGCATCGGGGGAACTCAACCGGCGGCGGATATGAATCTACCGCGTTCCTGTCAGAGCCACGCCCTGCGGTTGGGGTAGTAGACCGGCTTTCGGTCGGGATGGCGTGCCTTGAACGCGAGGTACCGCCGATGCCACTGCGTGTACCTCGCGTCCGACGACCCGAGAGGTCGGTGGGGCATGTCGATGAGGGCGCGCTCGATCGCCCATTCGTTCCTCTCGCTGAGTCGCCATTCGATTCCCCGGAGGCTTCGGAGGTCAACAGTTCCGTATCCGTTGATGCGGCCCGTCCTGTCGATGTACGCGTCGAAGTAGCTCCAAACGAGGTCGCGGAGCGAGCGGAACACGGGCCTGCGGCCGAAAAGCCCCGGGTCCCGGGACTTCGCGACGGAGCCCCATCTGCCGTCTCGCCGGAAGACGAACACGACGTGGTCGAGGTCGTCGATGGACTCCATGTCGAGGAGGAGCGGCGGATACCCGTGCTGCTCCATGATCGTCGCCGCGGCCAGGGCAGCCTCGAGGCAGTGCGCGGTCCCGAGGCGGGCGACGACCCGGAACGTTCGGAGGGTCTCGCCTCGCTCCTCGTAGTTGTATGGAAGCCCGCGGAGCCAACGCTGAACGCCCGCCGGCGTTCGAAGCCGCTGGACTAACGCCCATTCCCGCGCGGTGAACGTGTGCCTCCGAGGAGAGGTCGGGAACGGTTCCGCGCTCGCACCGCGACGCATCCGGGGCGAGACGATGGCGTCCTCGCCTTTCAAGGTGAGCGTCCGTGCGAAAAAGGTTAGTGCCCGTGCGTGTTTGACCCCGTCTCTAGGGGCGACTCGTGACGTTTGCAGATCGGCTTCGAAACTTCCCAATCGTGCTCGAGGTCGTCCCGCCGCACCGGCGGGCGAGCGAGAAGGTCGTCCAGAGCCTCGTTCAGCGGGTGCAGGCGGCCGTACAGGCGGCGCCACGGATCGATGCCGTGAACCTTCCGGAAGTCCTCGACGAGAACCACGCGGGCCGGCCGTTCTATCGGAACCTCGACCCGCGAATCTTCGCGCAGCGGTTGAAAGACGGAAGCCAGGTCGAGACGATCGTGAACAGGGTCGTCGTGCACCTTTCGGGGGAGGCCGATTTCCGCGAGTACCTGAGGGACTCGGTCGGCTCGTACGGCCTCCGGAACTTCGTCTTCGTCGGCGGGACGAGCAGCCGCATCCCATATCCGGGCCCGGACGTCGTCCGAGCGAACGCGATTCTGCGGGAGGTCGCGCACGGCCGGGCGGACGTCGCATGCGGGAACATCTTGATCCCAGAGCGCGTGAAGGAAGTCGAACGGCTCCTCGAGAAGACCCGAGCGGGCTGCGGGTTCTTCACGACGCAGGTCCTGTTCGAGCCCGAGCCCGTGGGGTCCGTATTGATGGAGTATAGCGAGGGATGCGCGGCGGAAGGCCTGGAGCCCGCCACGGTCCTCCTGAGCTTCGCGCCCGTCGCAGACTACGAGGACGTGGAGTTCCTCGTGTGGCTTGGCGCCACGATCACGGCCGAGACGGAAGAGGCCCTGCTCGCGAACCGCGGCCGAGAGGCGGGGCGGGCGTCCCTTGACGTCGCTCGGTCCATCTGGGGGCGCGTCAGGGACGTGATGGCCGCGGCCCCTCATCCCGTGCCGCTCGGCGTGAACATCGAGGAAATCTCGGTCCACAACTTCGACCTCGCGGTCCGGATGGCACAGGAGTTTCCCGCCTGGCGCGACGCGATGTAATTCCGCGAGAATGCTCGTTGCCGAGAGTGATTGCTCCCGGCGGGTAGCGTACTAGTGCGAGTTGTGAATCCGCCGCCGTCAAGCACCGCTGGGCACCATTCAGTTTCGAAGGGTTCTGACTTGCTTGTCGCGACTCTCAACTCGCTCGTAGCGTTCTTCGGCTTCTGAGTCAGCCGCGGCCTCAGGCGCGGGCGAGGACGGTCCGATCAGCTCGCGGCCAGCGAGCGCGCCGTCGACCGCCAAAACCTGGCTGCAAATACGAAATGGAAGATGATGACTCCCGCAACGATGTAGACCAAAAGGAGCGGGAATGCGAACGGCGGATCGACCGCGGACAGGGGCGTGAAGATGGCGACGACGACCCCCGAGAAGAGGGCCCAGCCCGCGACCCATCTTGGCAGGACTTTCGTTCTCCACGCTGCGCCGCCGACGAGCAGCCAGCCGATCGTCGCGAGAACGTCCCCCGCCAAGAAGAGCCCGCTGATGACGGCATACAGGGCGAGGAAGGAGGTGCGGATCACAGCTTGCGTGGCGGGATCCGTCGTCGCGGCGTATTCGACCGCCAAGTCGTGGACGCCTGTCATCCGGAGGAGACCACCGAGGAAGCCGAGAAGATGGCCGGCGCCCGCGAGAAAAATGAACGTCGAAAGAATCGGGCTACGGCTTCGGAAGATGCGGCTGAAGGCCACGAGGCTCACCCCTATCGTGAACCATCCGAACGCATCGAAAATCATCGCGATTTGGTATGCCGCAGGAGCTCGTGCGGCGCCCAGCAGCTCGCTGTAGAGCGGCCCCTGGGCATTGTCCGCATCCTGGAAGCCCACCCCGCCGAGGAAGATGACAATCAGCAGGGTGGCGTTCAGAGAGACGAACGGAGCGAAGCGGCTCAGGAAGCGGAGCCAGGATTGGCCCTCGGATCCCAGGTTCATAGGTAGCCTCGGGGTCCCGTCAGTTCCGTACGGCGGTTTCAATCCTTGTCCAATCGGGTTGTACCGATTCGACGGAATCCGCGAGCCATTCTTCGAATCGTTCCGGATAGACCACGTCTCGGACAAGGACTACGCGAAGGGGCCCGACTCCCGGCAGCTGTTCCGCCTTCCATCGACGCTCCTCGACCTCGGCTATGTTCGACAGAGGCACCATGACGGTCGGAATCTGCCCCGATCCGAACGGTCCGATCACCCGGTCCGGGAACGCGGCGGCCAACCCCGACGCGGCCCGGCCGCTCATCGCCACGTAGTGGACGAGGATCCAACCTTGGACTCGAGACGGCCGGAAGCGCGGCACCATTGCTCCCACGCCCTGTCGAATGAGCTTCGCGGCCCGCCGCTCGACCGTATGCGTCGGGAGCCCGAGCTCCCGTGCGACCGCGGCCATGGAACGTGACGGATTCCGGCGGAGTGCGAGGATCAGGCGGATGTCATCGGGAGAGAGGCGCGCGGTGTCGCCCGGCTCCGGGGCGAACCGGCTGGACACATATCCCTCCAGGACCTCCTTCGCCCCGAGCGCGAGGCGAATTGTTTCCGCGTCCTGGCTCGGGACGCGATCCGTCATGTGCCACAGGTGAACAAACACGTCGTCCATGCAGAGGACTGCCGAGGAGACGAAGGGGAAAGCCTCTAGGACGTCCGTCAAGCTGTCTCCGTCGGAAGGACGGGCGCCGTGGAAGAGATAGCCCGAACGAATCAGGCCGATCGGACGAGGGCGCGGCTCGAAGACCATGCCCTCGAGGACCCCACCGCGCCGCAACGCAGCGAGTCGCAACTGAACCGTATTCCGGTGGATCCCGATGCAGTCCGCGAGTTCGCGGAGGGAGATTCGCAATGGCCCGAGGGGCAGGTTGCTCGCATCCCAACGATAGAGATCCTGCAGGATCTTCCAGTCGATGCGGTCCAACTCCACGGGCCCATGATGCCTGAGAGGGCCGATGAAGCTTCTGGGGCGCCCGCACGATCCCACTGAGAATGGCGGACCATCCTCCATAGATGAGAAGACTCCCGGTGCCTAAACGACCGTGCTGTCCCGCAGGACCGCCCCCCGCCAGTTCGGATAGTTCAGCCCTTGTCGACCTTTGAACGTTTCGAGATGAGCCCGCCAGTGGTCTACAATTGTCCCAGAGTCGTATGTCGAGATTGTGGGATGCGGTTCAATCGGTACAGTCAGGTTCCCGATCGCGCGCCACAAAGATCGGCAGCTGACAGACGCCAAGTCGCGTCAGCTGCTCGTCTGAAAGTATCCATGCTGTGCCGCTCTAAGCGCAACGGCTTACCCGGTACAGCCAAGTAAGGGGTAGGTCATGGCCGCCCCCCGGGGGTAGGAATTGGCGACTGCCATAGCGGATATGAGACCCGGGGTGCGTGGCGTGCGATTGGCGTTCCTGATCGTGGCTTGGGTCGTCCTCATTGCAATCCTGGTTCAGGTGTTCTTCGCCGGTTTGGCGCTCTTCGACGACGGCTCCTTCTGGGCGACCCATCGGGACTTTGGATACTTTCTTTTCTTTCCGGCGCTGGCCCTCCTGGTCTTAGTTTTTTTCGGTCGCTTCCCGCGCAGAATGATCGGTGTGACGGGCTTGCTCTTTGTCCTGTACATGCTTCAGACCTCGCTTCCATCTCTACGAGCCTCGGCGCCTCTCGTGGCCGCCTATCATCCTGTGAATGCATTCATCGTATTCGCGCTCGCGGGGATCGTGGCCTGGCGTAGCCGGGCCTTCGTGCCCACGCCCCTAGGGACGGCAAAGGCCGTGGGTCCAGTTGCCCCACTGCCGGCCAAGCCATAGGCTCCTGCTTTTCATCCTTTGGGAGGGGTGTCGCCGGCACGAACCTCCGATTGGGGAGCGGCTATTAGCGGAAGCCGGATGTATCCGGGAGTGAGCCAAGATTCTGACGACTAAGAATGCACGTCGCGACGTTTCGATTACCGTGACGTCGGTAAGCTTCTTCATCACCGGTCTCGGCGGGCTGGCCATCCTTTGGGCCGTGATGTACTTCGTCTTATACGGGACCAGGTCAAGGCCGAGGGCGTCGAGGGCTCCGCTCCGAGAGGCAGAGGCAGGATATTTTGTCGCTACCGAAGGGTTAAGTTGTACAATCCATCTGAAATCGGCAGGACGGTACTCAGGACAGTCTAGGTGGGGAAAACGATGGCAAGCGCGGAGCGTAAGGAGTTCAAGTCTCCAGACGAGGCACGGACGTTCGAGAAAGGCAAGGTCGAGCTCATCAAGATCGCAGGCGGCGTCGTCGGGCGTCTCACCCTGCAACCCGGGTGGCGATGGTCCGAACACGTGAAGCCTGTCGCGAAGACGGAGTGGTGCGAGGCTCCTCACTTCCAGTACCACGTGTCCGGTCGTCTGCATGTCCTGATGTCCGACGGCAAAGAGTTCGAGGTCGGCCCGGGCGAAGTCACCGCGTTGCCCCAAGGACATGACGCCTGGGTCGTCGGGAAGGAACCCGTTGTCCTGGTCGACTGGGCCGGAGCCAGCAACTACGCGAAGCGATAGCCCGGCCAAGGTCCATCCTTCGAGTCCTTCCTCGGCTTGCTTGCACTCAGAACTTCAGGCGCCGGGCGGCCAGCTTACTGAATCCAATGAGGTAGGACCAGGGTTGGCCCTTCGTCATTCTCAACGGATCGAATCCTACAGGATTCAAACGCTAGAGTAAGTGATCCCGGCGGGGAGTTCGGCTCCCGGCCCTCGCTACCCACCGGTCCTCCATGGGAGCATGCCACTGGCACGATTTGGGCCCCCGTGGCTTGGCTGGGGGCTCCGCCGGGCCCGCATTGCCTCGAGGGTGTTCCGAGGCCTTGACGGCGGCTCACTCTGAGGACTGTGACGGGCCTGCTGGGATTCGAACTCTAAGAACGCGACAAGTGCGTCCAAGACGAGCGATCGAGAACGCCTAGAACCCCAGTTGTCGAAGGATCCCGGCGTACGTGCTCACGTCGCAATACCATCCCTCGGTAATCAAGGCATCGAGACGGCTCCGGGCCTGTTCCCGTGTCAGAACACCTTCCGCGATTAGGCGCGCCAGGAGATACCCTGTGCCGCCGCAGGCCACGCCCTCAAGTTCCGCCACGCGGCGTACCTTGGCATCATCGGACCCCAAGTACGCGCGTTCCTTCAGGGCAACCGCAATGACCGCCGCGTCGGTCTCGCGGAGCCGCGTTTCCCGTCGTAGCCTCCGAACAAGGCGGGCGTCGGCCTCTCTCGCCAGGCGGAGGGCTCCCGCTTCCACCGCTTTCCGGATTGCGAGGGCGTCCGGATAGCCGAGACGCTCCCCAACCCCTGCGGTCTCTTCCAGAACTTCAGGCGGCACGAGGATGGTCTCCGGCAGCTCTCGAATCGAGACGAGCAGGTTCGCGGAAGCAAGGTTAATCAGGACCATGCTATCAAGGACGATTGGCGGCGGTTTCGGCAGGCTGGTTCACCTACCCCCGAGGCCCCTCTTGACGTCCTCCACGACCCCGCCCGCGACCCAGCGGACTTTCCGGTCCTTTACGAGTTCCCGGAACTCCCAGAGAGTCAGCCCGGCGATCTCGGCCGCCTCGCCGAAGCTCACCCTACCGGCCGCGAGGGCATCGAGGGCTTTTCGCCGTCGATACTCGTCAACTCCCAGGTGCAGCAACTTTCGCAACGCAGCCGAGCGATCGATCCGCTCCTCCCGCATGAGGTCCTCGACAAGGGCTTTCGTATCACGGGAGATTCGCGTGGAGACGGCGACTTCCGTCATGTGCGTATTGTATACATTACGCACGGATAAAGCTTGTCCCCGGGGCGACGGACGGACGAGCCTGCACCCTTCGGTGTGGCCGAGGGGCCACGACAGTGTCGGCTGGGACCAAGCGAGTCTCGAGGTCCGGAACGCTTGATATCGCGGAACGGGCGAGGAGATACTCCTCGAGCAATCGAGCTCGATGCCCGGGGAGACGGGCCTGCGCGCATCCGAACTCGTGTCTCCGCACAGATCCCCACCGTCCTTCAGTGCAGGGGCTTCCGAGCGCTCATCTCATGGTAGACGAAGAGATCCCGGCACCATCCGTGGAAGGCTGCGGACCCGCTGGCGAGGCCTCGGTTCAGTTCGATCCGCCCGTCGAGTCCACGGAACAGGACGCCGGCCTGGCGCTCGTTCCGCACGAGGGTGCGGGAAGTTTAGGCATTAGCGCATATATTTAAATAACCAAATAGACTCTCCGAAGCGTGGACGACGAAATCTACGTGCTCCACGCCCGGGTCTGCAAGTCTCTCTCCAGTCCCCTCCGCCTGAGAATACTGGACCTCCTCAGAGATGGTGAGAGGAGCGTGTCGGAGTTGGTGTCCCTCACGGGCGTGAGCCAGCCCAACCTGTCCCTCCAACTCAGGTTCCTGTGGGACAACGGGGTCCTGGAACGCACGCGGATGGGCACGGCAGTCCGTTATCGCGTCGCCCACCCCGAGATCTTCGAGGCCATCGACATCTTCCGGACGATCCTCGCGAAGAAACTCGCGCGGGAACATCAGCTGACCCGCAGGGGGACCCCCCGATGAGGACACACGTCCTTGGAGCAACGCGCAGCGTCCCAATCCGCGCCTCCTATGATTCCCAGGAACCGCGTACGGGCGTTCGACGGACTCCGTTTTCTTGGACCTGGCGAAGGTGATCCAATGGCGCACGTCGTCGTGGTGGGGGGAGGCATCGGCGGAGTCGTCGCCGCCTCAGAGTTGCGGCGCCGCTTGGGTCGAGGCGATCGGGTGACCCTCGTGGACAAAGGAGGGCGGCACGTCTTCCAGCCGGACTTCCTCTGGGTCATGATGAGTTGGCGAGAACCGGAGCGAATCCAGCGCGATCTCGCGCGTCTGTCGCGGCGAGGGATTGAGGTCGTGACCGCGGAAGTCCGTCGCTTGGACAGCGGGGCGCATCGCCTCGAGACCTCCGCCGGTCCGCTGGCGTACGACCGCCTGATCCTCGCCCCGGGCGCGGAACTCGCGTCGGATGCTCTCGAGGGATTCTCCACCGCAGCCCGGAACCTCTACACCTTGGAGGGCGCGATGCGGCTTCGGGAGGACTTATCCGCCTTTCGGAAGGGCAGGGTGGTCGTCCTCATTTCCAGCACGCCCTTCAAGTGCCCCGCGGCCCCCTACGAAACGGCCTTCCTCCTCGACTACCACTTCCGGCGCAGGGGCGTCCGCGACTCCGTCTCGATTGACGTCGTGACCCCCGAGCCGCAGCCGATGCCCGTCGCAGGCGCCGAGGTGGGAAAGGCCCTCGCGGGCATGCTCCGGGAGCGGGGCATCGGGTATCGCCCGCTCAGCAAGCCCGCGCGCGTGGACAGCGCCGCGCGGGACGTTGTCCTCGGGACTGGCGAACGCATTCCTTTCGACCTCCTCGTGGGCGTGCCGCCCCACCGCGCCCCCGCCTTTGTCCGGGAGGCCGGGCTGACGGACGGGAGCGGCTGGATCCCCGTCGATCCGCGAACCCTCAAGACCTCCGTGGAGCACGTTTACGCCCTCGGCGACGTAACGGCGATCAAGCTGGCCAACGGGATGTTCCTCCCCAAGGCGGGCGTCTTCGCCCATCGGCAGGCCGAGGCCGTTGCCCGGACCCTCGCCGCGGAACTCACGCCCCGTGCCGACGGAGGCACCTTCGACGGGATTGGTCATTGCTGGGTCGAGACCGGCTTCGGCAAAGCGGCGTTTGGTTCCGGGGACTTCTTCGCGGCGCCCGCGCCGCGGGTGAGCTTGCGAAATCCCAGCCGGCCCCTGCGGTGGGGCAAGGTCCTTTTCGAACGGCGTTGGCTCCGGCGGTGGTTCTGAATGACGAAGCTGTTGTTCATCGTGAACGATCCTCCCTACGGCACGGAGCGCGCCTACAATGCACTACGCCTTGCCCTCAACGTCCTGAAGAAGGAGCCCGCCGCCGAGCTGCGGGTCTTCCTCGTCGGGGACGGGGCGAGTTGCGGGAAGGCAGGCCAGACTGTGCCCCAAGGCTACTACAACGTGGAGACGATGCTCCGGGCGCTCATTAAGCGGGGCGGCGTCGTGGGCGTCTGCGGCACATGCATGGACGCACGGGGACTCAAGGACGAGGATCTCGCCGACGGCGCCCGGCGGAGTTCCCTCGACGAAGTCACGGATTGGACCCTGTGGGCGGACAAGGTGGTCGGCTTCTGAGGAAACAGCTCCTTCGGAATCCACGCAAGGCCGTGGTCCCGTTCCATCGGCAGAGTTTCGACTTCACGTGCGGCCCCGCGTGTCTTATCATGGCGATGCGTCACTTCGAACCCGCCTTGGCCTCAGGGCGCGAGCTGGAGGTGGACCTCTGGCGGGAGGCCAACCTCGTGGAGGCCTACGCGTCGAGCCGGCAGGGTCTGGCCCTGGCGGCCCACCGGCGAGGGTTTAGTGTGCGGACTCAGGGAAACGCGGAAACGATCGAGCTCGTGGACTGCCTAGGACTTGACCCAAGCCTCGAGAACCGAAAGGTCGCCGTGGCCCTGCACCGAGACCTCAAGAGGCGGTGCCGCCAGGCGCAGATCCCCGATGCCGTCAAGCCTGTATCCTTGTCAGACGTGGTGGAGTGGCTCGCGCGCGCATGGATTCCCATCGTCCTCGTCGACGCTCGGCTCGTGGGCGACGTCGAGGTTCCTCACTGGGTCCTGGTCACCGGAATCGACCCCCATACCGTGACTTTCCATGATCCACTCGCACATGCGGGGAACACTAACGCGCCGAGGCGGGAATTCGCAAAGCGTCTCGGATTCAAAGGCACCAGTTGCGCAGTCGTCATCGAGGGGCAGCCACAGGCCTCACGGGGTGAACCGCCTCGGATTCCAGGTAGCTCCCGTGCGGCACCTTCCAACAAGCTTCATCTCCACAGTAATGCAGCGCTCTCGGCTTGAGACGCCCCGCGAAGGCGCGATCGGGAAGGAAGGGTCCTGGCCCACTCTGCCAGCCGTCTGCTTGGTGAAGGACCGGACCGAAGCGACAACTGCGATTTGTCTCCCGCGGAAACCATCGGTCGGCGGGAGCGACGACCTCCCTGTGAGAAAGCTTATGGTCGTCGGGCCACTGTGCACCGGTCGTGACAGATTCCGGTCTCCTCGCGAGGAGTCGCACCCTCGCGAAGCTCGCACTCGTCAGTGCAGCGGCACTGGTCGTCCTCGTCCTGCTCCTCGTACTTCTGGTCGACCACACGACCGTGTCGGAGGTATTCCTTCTTGTGTGGGGCTTGTTTCTCCTCCTCGCGGCAATCATTCTCGGGGTCGCCCTCGCATATGTATTCATGACGCGCGGTGCCTACGAGCGGCACGAGAGCGTGGCCCCCGCTCCCGCTTCGCGGGATCGGATCGAAGAGACCGCGACGGCACCCGTCGACATCCTTGAGGGTGCTGTCCCCGAGGTGGCCCTGCGGCTCCTGAGCGGTGATGAACTCGGTTTGTATCGGCGGATCGTCGCCGCGGGCGGTTCGGTGCTTCAGAAGGATCTCGTGGGGCTGGGCCTCTTCTCCGGTCCCAAGGTATCGCGGATTTTGGAACGACTTGAGGCGAAAGGGCTCATCGTTCGGGAGCGCCACGGGATGACGAACCGAATTCGTCTCTCCGACGCTTGGCGGGAAAGGGCCTAAAAAGGCCACCCTTTTCGAGCATTTCGAACGCTTTTCATCGCTTTTCAAGAAGCCTTCAAGTGCCTTTTCTGCGCCATAGGGCCTCTGAGGTGCAGATCTTGGAAAACAGGCAACGGAGCTCCGTGCTCTGGCTCGTGTTCGCGCTCGTCCTCGCTGTCGGATTGATGGCGGTCTTCGCAGCGGCTTTCATGCCGTATGGAAGCTCGTACGGGATGATGGGTGTGGGATGGGGCTGGGGGGCCGTCATGATGATTGTCCCCGCAGTCTTCCTCATCCTCGTGCTGCTCGCGGCGCTGGGTGCCTTCACGCCTTCGCGGGGGTCTGTCCCGGCGTACTTACCGTCACCCTCGGCAGCCTTGGAAACCCTCAACACGCGCTACGCGCAGGGCGAGATCTCGCGGGAAGAATATACGCGCATGCGGGCGGATCTCGAGGGCCGGACTCACTAGGAGGACCAAGCCTTGAACAAGCTCACAGCGTTCGCTATCCTCGCGCTGGTTGTGCTCGTGGCGGGCGTGGGTGCTCTTCTCTACCGCGCGTCTACGGGCTCCGCGAACATCCAGGTCTCGATCTCTAGCTACTCCTTCAGTCCAAGCAACCTGACCGTGAAGGCCGGGACGACCGTGCGATGGGTCAACTTTGACACCGTCGGGCACACGGTGACGTTCGGCGCCCACGACGACATGGGGAGTGGGATGGACTCAGGACTCATGGGGCACATGGGGACCTTCAGCGCGGCCTTCACCGAGCCGGGAGCATATGCATATCACTGTGATCCCCACCCGTACATGACCGGGACCGTCGTCGTCACCGGATGAGCCAGCTGGATTGAGGATGGAAATCGAGAAGGCGGCGAGGAAATAGAGCGATTACGTGTCCTGCTCTCATGCGTCCTCTTCCGCAATCGTCCCTTCGATATGGGGCGCCAGGAAGACCGCGCGTGCCGAGAGCGCCTACGTCTCGACCGCCGGCCGCTTGGAACCCCCTTCGGTGCGAAAGGTCGCTGATTGAATTCAAAACGTCTCGAGTGTAACGGGCCTGCTGGGATTCGAACCCAGGTCAGAGGCTCCGGAGGCCTCTGTCCTATCCAAGCTAGACTACAGGCCCTCGGCCGCCGAAACGCCTCGCGGGATTAAGGCTTTCTGTGCCGCCGCGCGCCGCATCACTTCTTCGCGAACTCCGTGTAGCCGCACCGCCCGCACGACGTCCGGCCCTGGTGCTGGGCGAGGTACACGCCGGGACCGCACTTCGGGCAGGACGCCCGCGTCCGCGCGATCCGGTCCCCCTCGATCTTGTAGAACGTCCGCTTGAGGCCGACGGAGCCCTTCTCGGCCTTCTTCTCGGCCATCACTTGCCCTCCTTCTTCCTAGGCTCCACCTTCTTCGCCTCGGGCTTCTCCTCCTTCTTCCCCTCGGCCTTGTGTTCGGCCTTGTGCTCCGCCTTCGGCTCGGCCTTCTTCTCCGCGGGCTTCTTCTCCTCCTTCCTGTGAGGCTTCGCCTCGTGCTTCGCCTCCGCCTTCGCCTCTGCCTTGGGCTCCGGCCTCGGCTCCGGCTTCGCCTCCTCCTTCTTCGCGGCCGGCGAGGGCGTCTCCGCCTTCGGCGCGAGGGCCGCCTCGCCGGGCTTCGCCTCCTTCGCCTTCGGCTCCGCGAGTTTGTTCCTGACGAGGATATGGTACCGCTCGACGGAGAGGGCCTGCTCCTTGGACTTGTAGACCTTCGCGTAGCCCGAGGTCTCGGACCGCCCGAACGTCGAGCGGGCGCCGTCCACGACGACGACGTCCTTCGCCGCCTTCAGGTGCTTCGCGAGCTCTTGGCGGATCGCGTCCCGCGTCGGGGTGGGCTCCGCCTTGTGGATCGCCCTGAAGGAGACCTCCGTCCGCTGGAGGAGGGGGTTGTCCTTCTTCGCGAGGATCTGGACCTCCATCGTCTACCGTTCCATGCGCCGCAGGATCCCGAGGACTTTCTCCTTCGCGGCCGGGTCCGCCCGCACGACGACGACCCCCTGGGACGGCATGCCGTACAGGACGGCGGCCGAGTCGGGGGCGAGGGCGAGGCAGACCAGGGCGAGAAGGTCCTCTTCACCCCGGACTTCGACGCGTACCCGCTCCTCGGATTTAAAGGCTTCGGACACGACAGCCCACGCTTCCCGAGTGATCGTCCCCGCGGGGTTCGCGAGCCGCAGGACCTTCCGCCCGATCCGCTGGAGGGCCTCCCGGAGCTCGGGGTCCTCCTCCCGCTTCGTCTTGAAGTCGACGAGGGCGATGTCCGGCGATCGGCCCCGGGCCGCGAGGTCAAGGGTGCAGAAATCCCCGACCGTGACCACGGGTGATGCGGTCCCCACCGCGGGAATCACGTCAGGTCCGTGGACCAAGGGTCCCAGGGGCCACCGGAGGAGCTCACGCAGGTTCTCGGGGAGTCGGAGGTCCGCCTCGAAGAACTCATCGAACGCGGAGGGCGAACTTCCCGTTGGCATGGATGCCCATCTTCTTCGCGATCTCGGACCGCGGGTGGTCCACGATGATCACGTAGCCCTGCCAGTCCTTCGAGGTCTCGTTCCCGCACAACGGGCAACGATCGTCGTCCGTGATGTGCGCGCAGTTCTTGCAGGCCTTGGGGATCTTCACGACCATGGGCTCACCCCCGCCTCTTCCGCGTCCGGCCCTCCGCCTTCGCGCGGTCCTCCTCGATCCACTCGAGCTTCCCGAGGGCGGGCTGGCGCATCGTGAGGCCGATCTTCGACTCCCGCGGCGCACGCTCGTTGAGGGACACGGCGACGATCCGCGTGCGCACGCGGTCCCCGATCCGGAGGTCCCGCTTGGAGTCCTTGCCGATGAGGCGTTGGCCCTCTTCATCGACGTCGACGCGGTCGTCCATGACCTGGGAGATGTGGAGGAGCCCGTCCAGGGGGCCGAAGCGGATGAACGCGCCGAACTTGAGGATCTCCACGACGGTCCCCTCGACGACCTCCTGGAGGACGGGCGTGAAGACGACCGCGTCGTACTTGACCTTCTGGTACACGGCCCCGTCCCCGTGGACGATCCGGCCCTCCCCCTGGCGCTCGATGTTGCTCGCGATGAGGGTGAGGGCCTTGTCCGGGCCGATCCGGCCCTCGAGGGTCGTCCGGGTCAGCTCCCGCGCGACCGCGTCGATGTCCTCCCCAAGCCGCTCGGGGGGGATCCGCACGACGTCCTCGCGCTGGACCTTCATGTACATGAGAATCGACCCCGCACCGATTCGGTACGTTCTATTTAGGCCTTTGCGCGGCGGGCTGTGTGCCTGGTTCGCCGATCGGCCTCATGCGGGCTTCCGGGCGAAGTATACCTCCAGGTTCCCCCCTCGTCCGTCCGTCCAGACTGCATAGGCGGATCCGGACGAATCGATCGCGAGCCCGAGGTAGTCGCCGGGCCGCTGGAAGGCACTCGGCGTTTCCGCGTCCGTGACGCGTTGATTCGACGACCAGCGCCTGCCGTCCTTCGATGTCGCGTAGAAGACGTTGTAGTTCCCGGTCCGGTTGTCGAGCCATGCGATGTGGATCGTCCCGTCCGGCCCGACGGCGAGGGCAGGTTGCCACTGCTCCCTCCCTGAGGTGTCGTCGTTCACACGGACGGGCTTGCCCCAGGAGTTGCCACTATCGTCGGACCGAGAGACGAGGATGTCGAGGTCGGCGCCGATCCCTTCCGTCCATGCGAGGAGGACATCCCCGCGTGGCGTCGTCACGATCGAGGGCAAGGGCAGGGCCCACGTGTTCACCGAAGAACCCGAGGCCGAGCCGGGGAGGGGATTGACCCGAGAGTCGGACCTCCAGGTCCGCCCGCCGTCCACCGATCGGTCCGACAACACGTTCCCCGATCCCGGGTCCCACCATGCGGCGTGGACGACACCGCCCGGGGCCGCCGAGAGGACGACCCCGAGCGGGTTCGTCGTCGCGCGGTCCGAGACCGGCACGGAGGCCGACCAGGAGTGGCCTCCATCCGAGGACGTCGCGACACGGATGTTCGCCTCCGGCGTGCGGCCTGTCGCGATGAGCGCGGTATACCCGGCGTACAGGAGGGCTCCATCCGACGCGAGCGACGACTTGTCGACGAAGGCGAGGGGCAGGTCGTCCGCATCGGAAGGCGCGCCCCACGACGCCCCGCCATCGCCGGACCGGGACACGACGACTCCCTGGTTCTGGAGCAAGGCCTCGGAGAACTCAAGGCGTCCGAAGTACAGACGACCGGAATCGTCGAGGGCGAGCCAGGGATCGGATTGAGACCTGTACATGCGGTCCATCAGGATGTTCGGGGACCACGTCGCCCCTCCATCGAGCGAACGAGAGAAGCCCACGCGGACACCCACGCCGTCGGACGTATCCGCTTCCTTCCATCCAACGAAGAGCCGGCCTTGGGCATCCACAACGACGAACGGCTCGACATGGTGCGAGAACGGCGTCGTCCCATCCGTCACGCGGACGTTCGGGGTGAAGCCCGGGTCCGGCGAAGGGGCCGCGGTCGCGATCGGACTCGCGCTGGTAACCGAGAGGGTTGCGATCACGAGACATGCCCAGATAACGGAACCCTTCCACCCACGCATGGGCCTCCCCCGCCTTGGACGTATCGCAGAGGGCGCTACTTCTGTGTTCCGGTGCCCGACGCGTCGACGTCCAGTCGCACCGACGCGGACGCGGTTACACGAGGAGCGGCACGAGGACGAGGGTGATCGTCGACAGGAGCTTCACGAGGATGTGGAGGCTCGGGCCCGCGGTGTCCTTGAACGGATCCCCCACCGTGTCCCCCACGACGGCGGCCTTGTGGGTCGGGCTCCCCTTCCCGCCGAGGTTCCCCGCCTCGATGAACTTCTTCGCGTTGTCCCACGCCCCGCCGCCCGTGTTGAACACGAGGGCCATGAGGACGCCCGCGATCGTCCCGACCATGAGGGTCCCGCCCAAGGGCTCCGCGGCCCTCAGGCCCGGCGTCACGACCGCGAACCGGAAGATCAGTCCGACGGCCACGGGCGTGGCCACGGCGAGGATCCCGGGGACGACCATCTCCCGGAGGGCGCCGCGGGTGCAGATGTCGACGGTCCGGCCGTAGTCCGGCTTCTCGGTCCCGGCCATGATCCCGGGCTTCTCCTTGAACTGGTCCCGGACGTCCTTGATGATGGACCACGCGGCCCGGCCGACCGCGCGGATCGCAAGGGCGCTGAACAGGAAGACGAGGGCCGCGCCGATGAACCCGCCGATGAAGACCTCGGGATGGGCCATGTTCACGGAGGAAATCTTCGCCTCCGTCAGGAAGGCGGAGAAGAGCAGGAACGCCGCAAGGCCCGCGCTGCCGACCGCGTAGCCCTTCGTCAGGGCCTTCGTCGTGTTCCCGGCGGCATCGAGCTTGTCCATGTTCTTCCGGGCCTCGCCGGACATCCCGGACATCTCGATGATCCCCGCCCCGTTGTCGACGATGGGGCCGAACGTGTCCATTGCGAGGATGTACGCGGCCGTCGCGAGCATCCCCATCGTCGCGATCGCGGTCCCGTAGAGGCCACCCTGGTAGATCCCCGTGAGCGACCCGAGCCAGTACGAAAGGAGGAGTGCCGCGGACACGACGAGGACGGGGAGCCACGTCGCCTCGAGGCCGACGGAGAAGCCGGAGATGATGTTCGTCGCCGGGCCGGTCTCTGAGGCCTTCGCGATCTCCTGGACGGGCCGGTACTTCGACTCCGTGTAATACTGCGTGATCCACACGTACGCGAAGGCGGTGACCATCCCGATGATCCCGCAGATCCAGTAGTAGACCCAGGCCTCGGGAGCCGCCAGCTGGAGGCCCGGCGCGACCGGGTCCGCGTCGCCGCCCGACGGTTGGAGCATCGCCCACGCCGCGAAGCCGAACAGGGCCGCCGCGAGGACCGTCGTGACGAGGTATCCCCGGTTCAGGGCGCTCATCGGGGATTCGTCCTCCTTCGCGCGGACGATGTACACGCCGACGACGGACGCGAGGACCCCGAAGCTGCGGGCCACCAGGGGGAACACGACGCCCGCAATCCCGAAGACAGGGAACAGGACGACACCCAGGATCATCGCACCGATGTTCTCCGCCGCCGTGGATTCGAAGAGGTCCGCGCCGCGCCCCGCGCAATCGCCGACGTTGTCTCCGACGAGGTCCGCGATGACCGCGGGGTTCCGCGGGTCGTCTTCCGGGATGCCCGCCTCGACCTTGCCCACGAGGTCCGCGCCGACGTCCGCGGCCTTCGTGTAGATGCCACCGCCGAGCTGAGCGAACAGCGCGACGAGGCTCGCGCCGAAGCCGAACCCGACGAGGCTGAGGACGATGCTCTCCTGGACGCCCTGTGTGACCTCCCCGCCCCACCCGTAGCCGTAGTAGAGGATCGCGACGCCGGCGAGGGAGAGAGCGACGATGCTGAGGCCCGAGACCGCGCCTCCACGGAGGGCGATGACGAGGGCGTCGTTGAACGACTTCAGGGAACCGGCGGCGGAGCGGACGTTCGACCGGATCGCGATGTGCATCCCGATGTATCCCGACAAAGCCGAGAACAGGGCGCCCAGGGCGAAGGCACCGGCGGTCTTCAGCCCGAGCTCCCACCCGCGGGCGCTCGTCAGTCCGATTCCCGCGGCGAAGGCGATCGCAAGGATCGCGGCGATGATCCCGATCGCGCGGTACTGACGACGGAGGAACGCCCGAGCGCCATCCTGGATCGCGGACGCGATCTCCCGCATCCGCTCCGTGCCCGTGTCCCGGCGCAGGACGTCCCGCGCGAGGAGTCCCGCACCGCCCAGGCCGACGAGGATCGCGATCGGGATGACGAGGCTAAGGTCCATGAAAAACCCGCTCCGGCTGCAACCCGAGGCGGCAATCGCGCAATCCTATAAATCCTTTGGCGGCTCCCTCCGGAGGGGTCTCACGCGCCGTACTTCTCCGCCCGGTTCGCGAGGCTCATCAGGATGGGCATGAGGTCCCGCCCGCGGATCCGCCCGAGCCCGCCCTTCGCGACGCTCCGCTCGTCGAAGCTCGACACATCGTCCACGCGGACGCCTTCCCCGAACACGGTCACGGGCACGGGGTCCCCGGAGTGGTCCGCGAGGGCCACGGGGGTCGAGTGGTCGGCGGTCATCGCGAGGACGATCTCGGGCCCGAGCTTCGCTTTCAGGACGGCCATCATCTGGTCGATCCGCTCGATGACCCGGATCTTCTCGGACGCCTTCCCGTCGTGGCCGCAGAGGTCCGCGGCCTTCACGTTCACAACGACGAGGTCGTACGTCCCGAGGGCGTCGAGGGCGGCCTCCGCCTTCGCGACCATGTCCGTGTCGAGCCCGCCCGTCGCCCCGGGGACTTCGAGGACGTCCATGCCGACCGCGCGGCACATCCCTTTGATGAGCGCGACCCCGGCGATCCCCGCGGCCTTGAGGCCGTACTTCTCCGGGAGGGGCGCGAGGTCGGGGAACTGGCCCGGCCCGCGGGCGAGGACGAGGTTCGCGGGCATCTCCCCCTTCGCGACCCGCTCCTGGTTCACAGGATGGTCCTTGAGGGCCTTGTGGGCCGCCCTCGTGAACGCGTTGAGGGCCTTCGCGGTCCCTTTCGCCTTCGGAACGAGGGGCTTCGCCTCGGGCACGGGCACGCCGTGCTCGTGGGGGTCCGTGTCGCTCACCTGGGGGGAGAGGCCCTTCCCGCGGAGGACGAGGGCCCCGCGATGCTCCGTCCCCGCGCGGAAGAGGACCTTCACGCGGCCGATCTTGATCCCGTCGAGGGCCTTCGCGAGCTCCTCCGTCCCCTCGCGGATCCGCCCCGCCCGCCGGTCGAGGACCTTCATGTCCTCGTCGACGGTCACGAAGTTGCAGCGGAACGCGATGTCCCCGGGCTCGAGGGTGATCCCCACGCCGGCCGCCTCGAAGGGCCCTCGGCCCGTGTAGACCTCGTACGGGTCGTACCCGAAGAGGGCGAGATGGCTCGTGTCGCTCCCGGGCCGCACGCCGGGCGCGATGGGGTCGAGGAGGCCGTTGATCCCGTTCGCCGCGAACCAGTCGAGGGCGGGCTTCGGCGCGGCCTCGAGGGGCGTCTTGTGCCCGAGCTCCGCGACGGGGCGGTCCCCGAGCCCGTCGAAGATGAGGAGGAGGATCTTCCGACGGTCCATGGCGCGGCTGCCAAGGAACCTGCCCTAGATATGCTTTGCCTCGGGCGCCTTCAGGGAGCCTTCCGGACCGTCACGGTGGCCTTCGGGGCCGCGTCGAGGTCCTTCGCCGCGCTCCCCTCGCGCCGCGCGATCTCCAGGAATCCGCTCGACGAGTACGTCGCGAGGAGCTCCCCTGCAGGGACCTCCCCGTACGTGCGGACGAGGGCCACCGTCATCTCATACCCGCCCAGGGCGACGGCAAGGCGATCGCCGAGACGCCAGGTCTTCTCCCCAAGGGAACGGGGGACGTTCGTGATCACGTTCCCGAACCGGTCCGCGGTGATCACGCGGGCCTCGAAGCCGCCCTTCGTCTTCGAGGGCGTCCCGAAGTCGAGGTCCGCGAAGTCCCGCACGACGGGCCCGACGTCCTTCACCTTCGTCCCCGTGAGGAGGTGGGCCGCGACGGGCGCGAAGACGTCCCGCCCGTGGAACGTGTCGCTGACCGCCTCCCGCATCAGGGCGCGGTTCGTGATGTGGCGGACCTCCTTGAGGCCGAGGCGCTGCGCGGCGGGGAGCAGGAGCCCGTTGTCCGGGCCGACGAGGAAGGCGCCCTCTGCGACGACGACGATCCCGCGGCGGGGCGTGCCCACGCCCGGGTCGACGACGGCCACATGGGCCGCGAAGGGGAAGTGCGGGACCGCCGCGTACAGGACGTAGGCCCCGTGGACGACGTCCTGCGGACGGACGTTGTGGTCGACGTCGACGATCGTCGCGTCGGGGGCGATGCCGAGGACGACGCCCTTCATCGCCGCGACGTACTCCCCCGGTCCGAAGTCCGAGGTCAGCGTGAGGATGGCGCCCATCGTCCCTCGACCGCGTATCCCCCAACCGGGATAAACGTTCCGCGCTGCTTATCGCAGCCGCCGCAGGCCTTCCTTGATCCGGGCGATCTCCTGCTTCCGGCGCTCGAGGTCCCCGGCGTACTTGCGGAGGCGGGCCTCCTCGTCCTTCGCCTTCGCGGCGCGGGACTTCAGGTCCTCCCGCGTCTCGGCGAGGGCCCGGCGCTCCGCCTCGACCTTGGCCCGCGCGGCGGCGACCTTCTCCGCCCGATCCTCGAGGGCTTTGCGCCGGACGTCGAGGGCCTCCGAGCGCCGCTTAGCCTCCGCCGCGAGCCGTTCCTCGCGATCCTCGAGGGTTGCGGCCTGGCGTTCGAGTTCCTGCGCCCGCGCGGCCGTCGCCTTCTCGCGCGCCTCGAGCGTGGCCTCGCGGTCGGCGAGCTCCGCCTCGAGCTCGTCCAGGGACGTCGCCTTGCGCTCCGCGGCCCCTTTGGCCCGGGCCTGGGCATCCGCGAGGGCGGCCTGGCCTTTCGCGAGCTTGTCCCTCGCCTTCGCGAGGGCGGCCTCCTCCCGCTCGAGGGCGGCCTTCCGCGAAGG